>Ga0255045_10000001_pt1 | contig 74547 bp, 56 predicted proteins | sample BC1_12_23_MG_FD_183652 | JGI IMG/M metagenome (GOLD analysis project Ga0255045, IMG submission 183652) | Seawater microbial communities from Strait of Georgia, British Columbia, Canada - BC1_12_23 | ecosystem: Environmental > Aquatic > Marine > Strait | place: Canada: British Columbia...
CCCGGAGGCACCCTGGTTCTCACCACTGAAGGGGCGCAGGCGCCCGGGGTGGTCGTCATGATGCAGCGAGTTACCGACGATCGGCAGATCTTTGGTATCGACCAGCAGCCGATGCAGTTCGTCGTCAGTCCAGACGGCCGATTCGGCGGCTCAGGGCTCGTTGCCGGGAGCTACTACGCCTCCTACACGTCACCTGGTTCCGGCTCGGCGCCGATCACCAAGTCCCTCATCGTCCCACAGGTAGATACCTATCAGTGTGCCATCCAGTACTCCGACGCGGCCGTCGAGGGTTACGTAGTCGACGATGATCACAATCCCGTGGCCGGTGCGTCGGTCCTGGCCAGCGCCGGTGACGGCATCCAGGATCTGACAGCCTATACCGATACCGAGGGGCGCTTCTTCGTGCGCGGCCTCGAGCCCGGTCACCTGGTGCTCACCGCCAGCCACAGCGACTTCGCACCGTCGAGCCCATCGGAGCTCGAAATTCGAGACGGCAGCGCGGAAGGACCGATCGTTCTCGAGCTGCTGCCGCACGACGGCGCCAGCATCTTGCTCGCGGTCAATACCCTCGCCGGTTCGGCCGGCGGCGCACCCGTCTATCTGGTGGGGCCGGAGACCTCAACCGGTTTCACCGACGGTGGTGGGTTCGCGACCTTCTCGGGCATCCCAGCCGGTTCCTATCGTCCGTGCGGTATTGCCTACGGTGGTGCTACGGGTTGTGGCCCGAATCTTTCCGTCGAAAATGGAGAACAGCTCCAGGCACAGCTCGATCTCGGCCAGGGCGGATACGTCGATATCTACCTGGAAGACGACGCGAACGGGATCAGAGTGAAAAAAGGCGTGATGGTCGCCGCCTCGACGCGGGGACCGTCGATCCGCGTCATGACCGCCGACGGTGTCGATCTTTCGAGCCTGCTCTTTATGGCCAGCCCACCTCAGGAAACCAACGCCGGGGTCCGCATCGGACCGCTACAGGCTGACGACTATGTCGTTTCGGTCAACACCGCTGTGGGGCCGAGGCAAGGTCAGGTCAGGGTCCGCGAGGGCGAAGGGGTTTCGCTCGACCTACGATAGCCTCATGAAACGCAAAAAGGAAAAAAGGTCCCGTCAATGACGGGACCTTTTGTTTTCCTGCCTTTCGACTCTTATCGCCTGCGCCCACCCCCGCCGGAGGGCCGGCTCGACATCGACCGACCGCCGCTCTGGTATTGGCCCGACCGCGTGTTGCCACGCTGGCGCGCAGAATAGTCACGGTTGAGCGAGGTCGTCGAGGGAGTATATCCGCTCGACGGGCGGCTGCCGGTGGTCGGCCTCGAACCCGTCGAAGGCTGCGTGCCAGTGGACGGACGCGACCCGGTAGAGGGTCGGGTCGACGGCTGTGTCCCGGTTGAAGGGCGGGTCGAGGGCTGTGTGCCGGTCGAGGGTCGAGATCCCGCACTGGGAGTGTCAGTCTTCGACCATCCGCTCTTGTCGCGGCGGTCCCAGCTGCCGTTGTCGTTTCGGCGGTAGACGTTGCCGTTCTTGTCGGTGTAGACGTTATTCGCCCGGTCTCGGGCTACCGTCGGTTGTTGCCGGGTCCCGGTCCCGGCTCGATCCTGGGTCCGCGCCACCCGATCAGAGTTACCGGGCCGTGAATAAATATTGTTGTTCGGCCGGGTGCCTCCATACGGGGTCGGGCGAGGACGACTGCCCGCAGCCGAACCGTGGCGGTAACCGTGGCGATAACCCGCGCGATACCCCGCACCGTATCCATATCTCGGGTAGGGCCGGTAGCGGCCCGGGCCCCACCAACCCCCGTACCGGTAACCACCCCAACCTCCGAAGCCGATCGAGAAGGTGAAGCGCCCGGTCGAATAGCTGAGGCCGAAGCTCCAACCGTACCAGGGGTTCCAGCGCACGTGGAAGCCCCAGGTCGAGTGGTAGGGGTAGTAAAAGCGGGGTCCCCAATAAGGTCGGTACCACCAACCGGTGCCGTAGACCACACAGCCATGCGAGACATAGCTCGAGGTGTAGCCGGGCGTGTAGCCGACATACACGACCTCCGGCGTCGAGTCGTAGACCTTGACATAGGTGACGTTGTAGTGGGGATTCGATGCCGGAATGGTGTAGATCTCGTCCGGCACGTGCTTGCTCACCGTCCAGGGTCCGGTGGCCGACGCGGAGTCGTACCACACGCCCTGATCACAGGCATAGTAGCGCCCACCGGAGAAGATCACCGCCGCCGAGGTGTTGACCGCATAGGTCATGCCGCTGCCGTCGATCGGTTTGAACTGCGGCGCGCCGTCGTACTCGACGGTGAAGGACGCTCCTGCCGTAGTCTTGACGGCAGCGGTCTGCGGCACCGACTGTTCGAGCAGCGCCTCACGTGCCTCCTCGGTGCCGGCGACCGATGCGCGCAGATAGCCGACGTCGGATTCGGCCGGAATGTCAGTAAACTCTGATGGCAGTTCGTCGTTGGCGACCCAGGTCCACGGTCCGTTGTCGAGGTCCTTGGTCCGGTACCAGCGGCCGGAGAGCAGCACGAAATAACTCTGGCTCGCAATCTCGAAGACCACGTCGGAGTCGGTGTTTGACACCACCATGATCTCGCTGGTCTGAAGTGGTGTGAATTCCGGCTTGCCGTCGATGAAGATCAGCTCCGCCGGTTCAGTCGAGACCACCATCTCGGGCACCCGGTCGTCATCGCTCTCAACTTCTGGCGCTGATTCTCCCTGCTCCTCGCGCTGCTTCTTGAGCTGTTCGTCGACCTGTTGGACATCCTTCGGCAGGCTGCGTGCCTCTGACCACGGGCCCGTAACGGACCAGGCTTCGAACCACATCGTGTCCGAAGCCAGGTAGTAGGTGCTCTTGTACTTGACGATTACGTAGGGGGTGTTGATCACCCTCTCGAGGGTCGAGTTCTCGATCTCCTCCAACTTCGGCTCACCATCGATGAGGATCAGCACCGCCGGTGTGTACTTGATGATGATCTTGGGTGGGGAATTATTGAGCTCGGCGGCTTCGCTCAGCGCGACCTCCGCATTGTCGAGTAGCGGAATCACCCGATCGAGCTCCACCTCGAGGTCCCATTTCGGGATCTCTTGCTCGAGGAAGGTGGCCAACTTCTTCTGGTGTTCCTCCGAGGCCTCCGGGAAGGCGACCGTCGGGATTGTGATGTCGTGGAAATCCACGATCCGCGCATCGCGGTCGACCTCGATGCGGCCGGTGATCCACACCGCGCCGAAGACCGGAGCGGCATCACCCTCCTGCACCGAAACCGCCGCGCGGGCCTCGAAAACATCGTCCTTCCAGCTGTCGAGCTGCGGCTCGTACATGGTGACGTTGGCGGTCTTGCCTTCCATCACCGTTGGCCATGCCTTTTCCTCTTCCGGATCTTGCTGTCCAAAAGCTGGAATCGCAGCTGTCAACATCACGGTCAGAATCAGTGCATGATGAAAGGTAGAACGGATCATTGTGCGGCCTCCTCTGATTATCAACCCAAGAACAGAGATCTTCATTCAGAGAAAAGAAAAAGCGGGGCATCACCCCGCTATCAATCTCGCTTCAGGCGAATCCGGGCTCGCGTCTATTCCGAGAACGACGCAACCGCAAGCGCCTCGTCGTCAAACATCTCGAAAACGCCGACCAGCTGCGCCATGGTCAGCAGCTTGCGGGCCTTGATGTTGACGTTGAGCAGCTTGACCTCCGCCTCGCTGGAGGTCGCCGTCACCTTGCTGCGGATGAGCTCACCGAGACCCGACGAGTCGATCGTGCCTACTGCGTCGAGGTTGATCAGCACCTTTTTACCGCCATTTTCGAGCTCTTCGACCAGCGTTTCACGAAGCACCACATCGCCCTTGCCGATGGTGAGCTTGCCGTTGAGGTCGAGGATCGCGACGTCGCCGACCTTGCGTTTTGTGATCTCCATATCTATCCCCCAAGGCTCGCGCAACGGGTGGGCCCGCGCCGAGCGTGGAAAAGTCGAGACATTATCGCACAATTACACCCAAAAGCCAGTACCCAATCACTCCGGAGCGTTCTCACGCTTCTTTGAATCTCTAGCTGAAAGCCTTTCAGCCGCATCCGCATCAACAGATCGGAGATGAAGATCGCGTTGCGGGAAGGGGATCTCGATGCCGGCTTCGCCGAGGGCATGGTTCACTGCAACCAGGAGATCGCTCGAAACCCGAACGTAATCCGTACGGGTCCAGGCCCGGAGTTCGAAATCGAGCGAGCTGCCGCCGAAACCGCGGAAGAGCGCCGCCGGTTCCGGGTCGCTCATCACCTCCGGATGGTCGTTCGCCACCCCCACGAGAATGTCGATCACCACCTGGGGATCGGTGCCGTAGGCGACACCGACCGCAAGTTCCATTCGCCGCCTGTCATCACTCAGGGTCCAGTTGATGACCTCGGCCGAGATCAGATTGGCGTTGGGCACGATGACCTCGGCGCCCTGGAAGGTACGGACGACGCTCGCTCGCATGCCGATGTTCTTGACCGTGCCGAAGAGAGTCGCCAGCTGCACCTTGTCACCAACCCGGATCGGCCGCTCGAAGAGCAGAATCAGACCCGACACGAAGTTATTGACCACGTTCTGGAGACCGAAACCGATGCCGACACCGAGTGCGCCGACGATGAGGTTGATGCGTGAAAAGTCGAGTCCGGCGGCGGAAGCTCCGATCATCACACCGAGGACCACGATCGCGTAGTGGCTCATACGGGTGATGGCCCCTGGGACGCCGCGCGGCAGATCCAGATGCGGCAGGACATCCGCTTCCAGGACAAAGCGTAAGAGCTGAGAGATCTTGAAGGTCAGCCAGACCACGACGATGAAGATCAGGATGTCCCCCGGGGAGACCGAGAAGTCCCCGATCGAAATCTTCGATTCGACGACCTTTTTGACACCTTCGATTGTTGTGTCGAGGGCGCCGAAGCCCTCCAGGGTCATCTCCGCCCAACCGATCACCATCAGGACGTGGATCAGTCGAAAGAAGCTGCGACGGACGGTGTCGGCGTGGAGCCTGACAATGGCGAGATGTCGAGCGGTCCTGGTCAGCAGAACCACCCGAACGATCGCCCGCAACAGCACCGCCGCGACCCAGAACAGAACCGCCGCGAAGATGCTCTGCAGCGTCCCCATGACGACCAGCATCGCGAAACCGACGGCTCCGATCAGGTTGGCCAGGGTCCCGGCGATAAAGGTGAGAAATGCCACCCGCGCACCAAAGACCACTGTGCGGCTCCAGCCTCCAGAGATCTTCGCATCGCCTTCCCGTACCTTGCTGTAGAGCCAATGACAGGAGGCCGCACCGGTCAGCGACACGGCAAAGAGCGCCATCCGGTTGACGAGATTGCCATCGGGCGCCAGATCAACGACCTTTTTCAAAAAATACATCAGGGCCAGAAGATAGGCCCCCGATCGCATCGACGGCGGCAGCATCCCCGGCAGCAGCCGCAGAACTGCGAGCAGAATGCAGAGGCCCATCAGGTCGAGCCACGCGGCCGGGGCCCGCGGGTGAAAAACCTCACCGAGCAACATCGTGACAATGAAGGCGGCCGCCAGCGGGCGTTCGAGAAGTTCGACGGTTGCCTGTAGCGATCGGTCCTGCTGAGCCCACAGCACGGCCCGCCGGCGCAGGACGAGCAGGGCGATGATGAGCAGGACCAGAAACGCACCCTGCCGCAGGAGCCTGTCGAGTCGCTCAACTACATACGTCTGGATGCTTTCGGAGCTCTTCGTCCAGATCGCCACCACCTGCTCTGAAGGCCCGCCGTCAAGCCCGGGCGCCGCAAAGGTTCCCCACAGCGGCGGGCTGTCGAGGCCAACGATGCTGCGGCGGCGTAGGGCAATCTCATCCTTCTGGGTGGCCAACATCTCGTCGACTGCGGCCTTTTCTCTCGCCACGGCGGACTGCAGGGTTAGCACGTCGTCACGGCTGGCTCGGACCGCCGTTTCTGTCGTACCGATCGCGATCAGAGTGTCCTCGACCTGTTGGCGAAGAGCCTCCGGGAGCTCGACCTCGTCAGCCGACGCCATCGTCAGTTCCCACAGTTGACGTTCCTCCTCGAGCTGCTGTCTTTGATCGGCGATCGTCGTGGAATGAGCCTTCAACGTGTTCAACCAACCGTCGAGACGACCGGCCGAGCGCAACCACGAGTTCTGCGCCTCTTCGATGATCGATGCCGGACCCCCGGCCTCCAGTCGACGCTGGGTCTCCTCGGTCAGCTCGGCGAGGTGTTGCTGCTCGTCCTCAAAATCCTGGGCTATCTTCTCGACTTCCCCTCGAATGTCGGTGCTGGCTATGGCATCACGGAGCAGCGGTCCGATTGCGGCCGCCCGGTCTGGAATCTCGGTCGTTGGGATCGGGGTCGGCTGTGGTGTTGGGGTCGGCGCCGGCGTCGTCGGAGGATCTTGGATTTCCTGTGCTTGTATCGTAACGGTGGGCAAGAGCAAAATTACCGCTACCGCGGTTGTCAGGAACGCGTGCAGCATGGCTGCCCTCGATTCGGATCTCATCTCTTCATTCCCATCCACATCATCTGAGAAAAATCTGACGTTAGTCGGTTGCGATCGCACTCATTCTACGCGACACCCCACCACCCTCCCACCCGGGCTATGCGGCTATACGGCCGTACGGCTATACGGCAAACCGGATGAGCTTCGCGTTAGCGTTGTCGACAGTATCCGCCGTATAACCGTGGGCGGGTGGGTGGGGGAACCCGAATAGCCGTTATGTCGCAGAGTTCGGCCCGGCGCTACCCCTTCGGCAGTGATTTCGAAAGGATGACAAATCCGAGAACCCCCGACATCAACGACGCCGCGAGGATACCGATCTTGGCGGCGGTGATCAGCACCTCGTTGTCGAAGGCGAGGTCGGTGATGAAGAGCGACATGGTGAAGCCGATGCCTGCGAGGCACCCGGCACCGACGACCTGCGCCCAGGTCACTCCGTCGGGAAGGGCGCCGCGCCCGCTCTTCACCGCAAGCCAGCTTAAAAGGCCGATACCGACAGGCTTGCCCAGAACCAGCCCGACTACGATTCCGAGGGCGAGCGGGCTCGCGAGCACCGCCATCAGATTGCCGCCGATGGCAACACCTGCGTTGGCCAGCGCAAACAGAGGCAGAATCAACCACACCTGGATGGGATGGAAGATGTGCTCGAGCACCAACCCTGACGGGAGGATGTCACTTGCGCGTTCGCGTACGTTTTCCACTGCGTGAAGCTGGTGTTTATCTGCAACAAGTATTTCATCAGCAGTATCGGCGATCCTGATGTCGTGAAGGAAATCCTCGGTGTCGGCGATGAAATGGGGCACGCTGAGCCGTGGCTTGACCGGTATGATCATAGCCACGAAAATGCCCGCCACCGTCGCGTGCAAACCTGAGGTAAAGACCGCCACCCATACGCCGACGATCATGGGCAGCAGAATGCCGAGATGATTCACACGCGCGCGGATCGCAACGAACAACGCCAACAGCAGGGTGCCCGCCACGATCAGCGCGACGACATTGATCTTTTCGGTATAAAAGAGCGCGATGACTGCCACCGCGCCGAGGTCGTCGGCAATGGCGAGCGCGGTCAGAAAGACCTTCAACCCCAGCGGCGCCCGGCTCCCGAAGACAGCCAGGATGCCGAGCGCGAAAGCTATATCAGTCGCCATGGGAATACCCCACCCTCGCGCGCCCTCGCCGCCGATGTTCAGCGCGAAGAAGAACACCGCCGGCACCACCATGCCGCCGAGCGCCGCCGCCACCGGGAGTGTCGCCTTGCGAAATGACGAGAGCTCTCCGACCACCAGCTCTCGCTTGACCTCGAGACCAACCACGAAGAAGAAGATAACCATCAGCCCATCGTTGATCCAGTGGTGGAGCGAAAGCTCGAAGGAGGCGTCACCCCACGACACTCCAACGCAGGTGTGGAGGAGATCGAAATAGCTCTCGGCCAACGGTGAGTTGGCCCATATCAACGCCACCACTGCGCACGCCAACAGAAGAATGCTGCCCGTCACCTCCGAGTGAACGAACCACTCGAACCAACTGCGGAAGCCGGCCTTTTCGCTCTCTGAACTCATCCAACGCCTCCCAAAAGTGGTGAGGGCATCTTAACCTGCACTCTTTTCTTCGGTCTTTCCCTGGTAGGGGTGGGATATATCCCGCGCCCATGATCTTTGGAAAAAAAAGGGCGGCATGTATGCCGCCCCTACAGAAACCCGGTTCTTCAATCCCCTTATGGAAGCTGAATCAGCCAGCCACCGTCCTCGAACCACTTCTTCTCGAGCACATCGAGGAGACCGATGCCCTCGAGGGCGCTGAGGTAGTTGGTGACCATGTTGACGAAGAGCGAGTCACCCGGAGCGAGCGCAATGCCGATCGGCTCGATGGTCATCGGCTCGGCCAACGTGGCCAGACCCGCATCGGGGAAGCGCATCTGCGACAGGGCACAGATCGGGAAGTCCGCCACCAGAGCGTCGGCCTTGCCGTCGATCACCATCTGCACACCGGCGTCGTAGTCGTCGACCGGCACATAGGTCGTCTTATCGAGGATGTTCTGGACGAACTTCTCGCTCGTTGAACCCTTTAGGGCGGTGATCGTGATGGTGGAGCGATCGATCGCTTCAGCGTCTTTGAGGGCCGCCAGGGTCGCCGACTTGGTGAGGATCGACTTGCCCGAAACGATGTAGGGCCCCACGAAGGCAGCCTTGAGGTTTCGCTTGGGGGTCATGGTCATGCCCGACATGATGGCGTCGATCTCGCCCTTCTCGAGGGCGGGCAGCAACTGACCAAAAGGTTTCTGGACGAACTCGACCTTGACACCCATGGCGTCGGCCAGGATATTGGCGAGGTCGACCTCGTAGCCGATCAATGAACCCGATTTTGAGATTACCGAAAACGGCGGCTGGGTGCCGGACATACCGACCTTGAAGGTGCCGCTCTCTACGATGCGACTCAGGACCGGCGCGTTGTCGGCGGCAGCGGCGTCGGCCGCGCCCCCAACCAGGGCGAGCAGAGCAATGGCGAACAGGACAAACGAACGCTTCATTCTTTCCTCCTTGGATCCTCGGGGCCGGCGGTCACCGGCGCCTCGTTTTTCGAACAATCTGATGACGAGGATGATTCCCCAGTCAGTGCGGCCTGTAGAATAGCGCAAATGAAAACGACATGCACATATCGATCTGTTTTCTTCCTATGGCTGTTCATCATGGTCGTAGCAACGTTCACAGGGTCAGAAGAGCTTTCAGGCACACGACCAGGTGTCGGCGGCCAACCACTGACCATCAGCGGCACCCTCTTTCTGCTCGACGTGTCGAAGATCGACGGCGCCGACCAGAGCTTCACTGCAGATGTCTTCTTGATGCTCCAGTGGCAGGATGAGCGTCTCGCTTCGGCGGCCGAGGGAATGAGGCGGCTCCCTCTCAACAACGTCTGGAACCCACGGGTCCAGATCATCAACCAGCGGCGTATTTGGAAGACCTTTCCCGAGATGGTCGATGTGTCTCCCGACGGCACGGTCGTCTATCGGCAACGCTATTACGGCCAATTCGCGTCGGCTCTCGACCTCCGCAATTTCCCCCTCGACCGGCACCGCTTCGGGCTCCGGCTCGTGATCCCGGGCTACAGCCCGGAAGAGATTGAATTCGTGCCCAACACCGAGGGATTCGGAGAGGGACGATCGCCCAACATGACGGTGCCAGACTGGTCAGTCGGTCCATTCGAGATGCGCACCACTCCCTACGCGGTCATCCCGGGTGGGCGTGAGATTGCGGGTCTGGAAGGGGTGTTCGAAGCGCGTCGCCATCTCGGCTTCTACGTCGGCAAGGCCTTTGTTTCGGTGGCGATCATCGTCTTCATGTCATGGGTGGTTTTCTGGCTCGGCCCCGAGCACGTCGGACCGAGGCTCAGCGTTTCGGTGACTTCGATGCTGACCCTGATTGCGTACCGGTTTCTGCTGGGTCAATCGCTGCCGCCGGTTTCTTACTTGACCCGTCTCGACTATTTTCTTCTCGGTGCCACCATCCTCGTATTTGTCGCCCTGATTCAGGTCGCCCTGACCAGTGCGACACAAGAGGGAGATCGCGCCGAAAGGGCGATTGCAGTGAACAGGAATTCGAGGTGGGTCTTCCCGACGGTGTTTGCACTCCTCATCGTCTGGTCGTTCTGGCTGATGTAGCCGAGGCTTGAGGCTTGAGGCTTGAGGGAATCGAGACCCGGAGAACCTCCACCTCACCACAATTCGGGTGATTTTTACGGCGAGTCCTACGTCCCAGCTCGCCGCCGGCAGCGTTCTGTGGTCGACGCCGGAGAGGCAGGGTGGGTCGTGGATCCGGAATCTGGTATCTGGCATCTCTTCGGGCGGGTGGGAGGGCGGATCGACCTCCTTTTCGTAGGCCATCATGGCGTTCTCCGACTCCTCGAGTACGGTCGGCACCATCCTCTCGTAGTTCGCCGATAGCTGCTGCGTACGCATGCCTCGGTCTGGATCGGCGAGCGGGATACCCGAGGAACTCAACAAAGACTTGAGATCCTGCTACCGTGTCGGCGGAGGAGTATGTCTCGCAAACCGGGGGGTCTCATGAGAAAGCTGTTTGTGCTGCTTGTCGTGTGTGCACTGGCAATTCCATGTGCGGCCGTTGAGGAAGAAGAATCCGGCGAAGGCATGACCGCGAAGGCCTTCAAGGGCCTCGAGTTCCGCAGCATCGGCCCGGCATTGATGTCGGGTCGGATCGCCGACATCGCCATCCATCCAACCGATTTCAGCACCTGGTATGTGGCGGTTGGCTCGGGCGGCGTCTGGAAGACCACCAATTCCGGCACCACCTGGAAACCGATTTTCGACGAGGAGAAATCGTACTCGATCGGTTGCGTCGTGCTTGATCCGTCGAACCCGGAAATCGTGTGGGTGGGCACCGGCGAGAACGTCGGCGGCCGTCACGTCGCTTTCGGCGACGGCGTCTACAAGAGCGTCGACGGCGGTGCAAGTTGGAAAAACATGGGGTTGAATGACTCGCAGCACATTTCCGAGATCATCGTCGACCCCTCTGACTCGGACACGGTGTTCGTCGCCTCGCAGGGCCCACTGTGGTCCGCGGGTGGCGAACGCGGACTGTACAAGACCACCGACGGCGGCGCGGCCTGGAGCAACGTCCTGTCGGACGGCGAGTGGACAGGTGTCACCGACATCGTGATGGATTCTCGCGACCCTCAAGTTTTGTACGCGGCAACCTGGCAGCACCACCGGACGGTGGCGGCTGTGATCGACGGTGGGCCCGAGTCAGGAATTCACAAAACCACTGATGGCGGCGCCAGCTGGACCAAGCTCGAAGGCGGACTGCCAAAGGGCAATATGGGCAAGATCGGCCTTACCATCTCACCCCAGAACCCCGATGTAGTTTATGCGGTGATCGAGCTCGACAACCGGGAGGGCGGCACCTGGCGCAGCGCCGACCGTGGCGCGAGCTGGGAGAAGCGCTCCGATGCCGTCTCCGGCGGCACCGGGCCCCACTACTACCAGGAGCTGGAGGCAAGCCCCCACGCCTTCGACCGCATCTACATCATTGACGTACGGATGCAGATATCCGAGGACGGCGGCACGACCTTTCGGACCATGAACGAGAGGACCAAGCACTCCGACAACCACGCGCTCGCATTCCGCCCGGATGACGCCGACTACCTCCTGGTCGGCACCGACGGCGGGCTCTATGAGACTTTCGATCTCGCTAAGACATGGCGGTTCGTCGCCAACCTGCCCGTCACCCAGTACTACAAGCTGGCGGTGGATGACGCCGAGCCCTTCTACAACGTCTACGGCGGTACCCAGGACAACAACACCCAGGGTGGACCAACCCGCACCGACAGCGTCAACGGCATCCGCAACGCCGATTGGTTCATCACCCTCTCCGCCGACGGCCACCAGCCGGCAGTCGAGCCGGGCAACCCCGACATCGTCTACTCCGAGAGCCAGCAGGGCGTCCTGCATCGCACCGACCGCACGACCGGCGGCGTCGTCTACATCCAACCCCAGCCCGAGCCCGGCGACCCGCCCGAGCGATTCAACTGGGACGCTCCGATCCTGATCAGCCCGCACGCGCCGACCAGGGTCTACTTCGCCTCGCAACGGGTGTGGCGGTCGGATGACCGCGGCGACAGCTGGGCCCCGGTGAGCCCTGACCTGACCAAGGACCAGGACCGGATCCTGTTGCCGGTGATGGGTCGCAAGTGGAGCTCGACCGCCCCCTGGGACCTCTTCGCCATGTCCAACTACAACACCATCACCTCGCTCGCCGAGTCGCCCATCCAGGAAGGCCTGCTGTGGGCTGGCACCGACGACGGCCTGCTGCAGGTGAGCGCGGACGGCGGCGAGAACTGGACGGCGATCCCGGTAGGCGATCTGCCGGGCGTCCCCGCCACCGCCTTCGTCAACGACATCAAGGCCGACTTCTTTGATGCCGACACGGTCTACGTGTGTCTCGACAACCACAAGTACGGCGACTTCAATCCCTACCTGGTGAAGAGCACCGACCGGGGCCGCAGCTGGCAGTCGATCGCAGGTGATCTGCCGGATCGGCACCTGGTGTGGCGGCTGGTTCAGGACCACGTCAAATCCGATTTGCTTTTCGCAGCGACCGAGTTCGGCGTCTTCTTCACCGGGAACGGCGGCGGGAAATGGGTCCAGCTCTCGGGCGGCGTTCCCACCATCTCATTCCGCGACCTTACCATCCAGCGGCGTGATAACGATCTCGTCGGCGCGTCCTTCGGTCGCGGTTTTTACGTTCTCGACGACTACACTCCGTTGCGCGAGGTGGACGAGGAAACGCTCGAGCGCGAAGCCTCCCTCTTCCCGGTGCGAAAAACCCCGTGGTACATCCAGCGGCGCCCACTCGGCGGGGGCGGCCAGGCAAGCCAGGGTGGGAGTTACTTCATAGCCCCCAACCCACCCTTTGGCGCCGTCTTTACCTACCATCTGGGCGATGGCCTCACATCCCTCGAAGAGAGCCGGCGTGAGGCGGAGAAGAAGCTTGAGAAGGAGTGGAAGGACACTCCATATGTCGGCTTTGACGAGCTCGAAAGCGAACGCCGCCAACCCAAGCCAACCATGCTGCTGACTATCCGAGACGCCTCCGGAGAAGTGGTGCGCACACTGACCGCTCCCGCCAAGAAGGGATTCCACCGTGTGGCGTGGGACCTGACCTACCCAACTTCCTCCGCCATTCAAACCGCTTCGAGCGGCGATCGGCGTGGTGGTCGTCGCGGCGGTGACCCAAACAGTGGCTTCATGGCGCCTCCGGGGACCTACTCGGTGACCCTGTCGAAGAAGGTGGATGGCGTGGTCACCGATGTCGCCGGTCCGGAGAACTTCGAGGTGGCGCGGGTCTTCGAGGGTGCGCTCGACGGAACACCGCCGACCGACACCGCCGTCTTCATGCAAGAGGTAGCGACACTGCAACGCGGTGTGAGCGCCGCGTCACAGGCGGCAGCCCTCGGATTCAAGACAATTGAAAACCTCGAAAAGGCCATCGCACGGTCCACTGTTGACCCTGGAACCCTCGACACCGAGCTCGAAGAGCTCAAACAAGAACTCTACGAGATCGACGAGGCGCTGTCTGGGAATTCATCACGGCGTTCGATGGGCGAACCGCGGGTGCCGACCGTTTCGGGACGGTTGCGTGTGGCGTCGAGAACCAACGGCCAGTCGGACTACGGTCCGACCGCAACCCACCGCCGAGCATTTGAAATTGCTACCGAAGAGTTCGCTCGGATCGAGGTCCAACTCCGCCAGCTCCTTGAGGTGGAGCTGCCGGCTCTCGAAGCGAAAATGGAAGAGGCGGGTGTGCCGTGGACTCCCGGGAGGCCGTTGCCCGCCGTCCGTTAAGAGCGCACGGGAGGGGGTAACCCCCTCCCCTACAACCAATACGTAGGGGCGGGGTTTATCCCCGCCCGTTTCTTTCAATATCGGATGTGATCCACATCAGGAGGAAAGTGCCTCGACGCGAGCGGTCATCTCGCCGATGCGGTCGGAGAGCGACCCGAGCTGATCGCGCTCGTTGGTCAGTCGCTCCGATTCCGAGCGCACAAAGCGGGTGTAGGGCGCGATGGTCTCGTCGAGACGATGGCGCCCCCGCTCGGCTTCGCGATCGAAGTGAGTGGTCAACGCGTCCATCAGCCCCCGACGGAGGGCTGCGATCTTCTGTTTCAGCTCCGATTTGGCGCGACGCCGACGGTGGGGCAGGACAAAGAGCCCGAGTGCCGCCATCAGACCCGCCGCTGTCAGTCCGGTGATGTCGGCGGCCGTCGAGCTTGCGGCCAGCGCCACCGCGGCGCCGAGGCCGACTGCACCGACCTCGAGGACGGCGGTCGAGGTAACCGCCTTCTGGACATCCTCGGCCATCCGCTGCGCTTCACCGGCGCGGTCATAGGAGGCAAGGCCGTCGCGGGCCGCCCGACCGACCGTTTCCAGGAGGTGCGCTCGATCGGTCTCGAAGCGGCCACCGACCTCACCCACCATGCGGTCAGCGTGAACTGCCGCCCGCCGGTTGACGTGGTTGACTACGTTCTGCCAGTGAGCGAGCTCCGAGTCCACCAGCCAGTCGATCAGCGAATCGACCTTGGCCTCGACGATCTCCGGCGCGTCCACCACTACCTCGCTTTCAAAGCGTTTTTTGAGCTCGGCCTTGTCGAAGAGCTTGGGGAGACGGTTGAGGCGCAGGGTGTTGTCGAAGAACTCCGTCCCACGTTGCTCCATGCCGTGGAGCACATTGTCGATGTCCGACAGACGGAGCTCGAACTCGCGCCGGACGTCTTCGGTCCAGGTGCCCGTCTGGCTCTCGATGTCGTCGATGGTGCGGAGATCCTCCCCCAGGAGTTCGAGCCGACCCTTGATTATCTCGAGCGCCCCACCCAGGAGGTGGGTGGCGACACCGAGTGGATTGGCCAGCTTGAGACGCAGCAGCTCACCACTGTCAAGGGTGTCGCGGAGGAAGGATTCGAGCGCCGGCAGACCACTCGCCGATCGCGTAGCTTCGTCCTTCGCCTCTGCCGCCCGCAGCGCCGACATCGGGAAGACCTCGGGGTCGAGTCCAAGAAGACGACTCGCGTTCGCGGACACGTAGGCGACAACCTCGGCCACCTCGTCCTCGGTGCGCAGAATGTCGATCTTGTTGACCACCATCGCCACTTTCTTGCCCCACTGGCGGATGGCTTCGAGGAAGACCCGCTCACTTTCCGACAGCGGCCGGTCGGACGAGGTCACGAAAAGCACCAGATCGGCACGCGGCACGTAGTCGGTGGTCAGCGCCTCGTGCGCGCGGTCGAGGGCGTTGGTCCCCGGAGTGTCGACGATCGTCAGCTGGCGCAAGGTCTCCACCGGAGCCGTGACCCGCTCGCCCACTGGACCCATCGGTTCGCGTGAGAGCTCATCGCCCCAGCCGATGTGGTGAATCTTCGAGGTCGTCGGGGTGACGCCCTCGGCCAGCACCTCCTGCCCGAGGAGGGCGTTGATGAGAGCGCTCTTGCCGGCGTTGAACTCGCCCACCACCACCAGGAGAAAAAGCTCGTCGAGCTGGCCCACCGAGTCGGCGAGGGCGCTGAGATCGTCGGTTGAGGTCTCGCTGCGCTCGAGCCCAGCCGTCACCTCGGTCAGAAGTTCGCGCTCGGCGGTCAGCAGCTCACGCTGTTCGTCGGTGAGGATCGATTCCAACACAGTGCCGTTATCTTAGCGCGAACGCAGAGGCTATAGGCTATGGGCTATAAGGACCACCCTCCCTCCCGAATCTCGCTGGGGCGGGTGGGGGAAGCCTATAGCTTATAGCTTACGGCCTCAGTAGCCGGCTGCCATCCCGTCCTTTCGCGATTCCGTTGCCCCCGCCAGGACGCCAGTCTCCGGGTCGCGATGGATGAGCTGGTAGCCGCCAAAGGCCACGGGATTTGTCTCCTGGATCACGTGGCCTCTTTTTGCCAGGTCACGGTAGACCTCCGGCGGCAGGCCCTTTTCCAGATGGAGGATGCCACCCGATGTCATCATCGTCCCGGTCGGTTGCGATGAACCCGTGTGATAGAACCGCGGCGCGTCCCCAGCTTCCTGGTAGTTCATTCCGAAATCAACCAGGTTGACGACAATCTGGACGTGCCCCTGTGGTTGCATGCCGCCCCCCATCAGACCAAAGGCGGTGTCTGGAGATCCGTCCCATCCCATGAAGGCCGGGATGATCGTATGAAAGGGCCGCTTGCCGGGCTCGAGGGCGTTGGGGTGCTCGGGATCGAGGGTGAAGAGCGCGCCCCGGTCCTGGATGCCGATTCCCACCTCGGGCACAACGTATCCGGAACCGAATCCGGTGTAGTTGGATTGGATCAGCGACACCAGCATGCCGTTCTCATCGGCCACCACCAGGAAGGTGGTGTCGCCGTGGTCGAGGGCGGGGTTGCCGGGCTCGATGGTCTGGGCGGCCCGTTCCATGTCGATGAGCTTCGCCCGCTCGGCAGCGTAGCCCTTGTCGAGCAACGCCTCTACCGGAACCTCGGCAAAGGACATATCGGCGTAGTAGCGGGCTCGGTCCTCGTAGGCGATTTTCTTGGCCTCGATCATCAGGTGCCAGTAGTTGGTGCTGTCCCGCCCCATGGCCGCAACGTCGAAGCCTTCCAGGATGTTGAGCATCTGCAGCGCCGCCAGACCCTGCGGGTTGGGCGGCAGCTCCCACACGGTGAGTCCGCGATAGGTGGTGGAGATGGGCTCCACCCACTCGCTGGTGTGAATCGCGAAGTCCTCGATGGAAAGGAACCCACCGACCTCGTTGGAGAAGGCGACGATCTGCTCGGCAATCTCACCCCGGTAGAAAGCATCGCGGCCGCCTGCCGCCAAACGATCGAGCGTGTGGGCCAGCGCCGGGTTGGCGAAGATCTCGCCCTCCGCCGGCACCTTGCCGTCCGGCATGAAGATCTCGGCAAAGCCGGGTTTGTCCTTGAACTTTGCGGCGCCGCGCGCCCAACCACCGGCGATCACCTGCGGCACCGGCGCACCCTCGCGCGCGAGCTTCGCCGCCGGACCCAGGACATCCTTCACAGGCAAACGGCCGAACTTTTCGTGCAGCTCGAACCAGCCGTCTGCACAGCCGGGAACCGTCCACGAGTAGACCGAGTAGACCGGAATGGTGCCGTTTTCTTCCGCGGGCACCTTGTCGATGGTCAGCGACGCCGGGGCCCGGCCGGAAGCGTTGAGGCCGTACAGCTTATCAGTCTTGGGGTCCCAGACCATGGCGAAGAGGTCACCGCCGAGACCGTTTGCGGTGGGCTCCAAAAAACCCAGCGCCGCGTTGACGGCGATAGCGGCGTCCACCGCCGAGCCTCCCGCCTTGAGCACGTCGAGTCCGGCCTGCACCGCCAACGGGTGGGCGGCGCCGACCATCCCGTGACGGGCGTAGGTCACCGATCGGGTGGCGAAGGCGCGGCCTTCGGGGCGGTCCGCGGCCAAAGCGAGAGATGTTGCGACAACCAACAGAACCACTGCGAGAAAACGACGCATGGCGACCTCCACTAGCCGACCATGGTACGCCATTCGCCGCTCTTCAGACCCCTTCGAGCACCACCTCGTCGTACTCGACTTCGAAGTAGTGCTTGTGCTTGGCTTCCTCGCTCGCAAGGGCGATGAAGACGGCGGCCAGATTGGGGTCGTCGGTCGCCTCGGCCAGACCAGTGTAAAGCTCGTGGGCCGCCTGCTCAGCTTTTATGACGACGATCAACGCTTCGGCATAGGTCATGTTGGCGGTTGGCTCGGGCTCCACCAAACGCTTTGCGATTCCGAGGTCCTGAACCTGATGGATGGTCAGGGCCGGCAAATCACCGACCTTGATGCTTTCGAGGTGCCGTTTGTGACCCTCTTCCTCATTTGCAAACTCCAGAAAGGCCTCGCGCATCCCCGGTCGCTCCATCCGCTCCGCGAGGTCGGTGTAGAGGAGAGCCGCCTCCTCCTCCTTGGAAATGGCATAGTCGAGGATTTCGTCAATATTGGCGAAGCCCATCACGACCCCCTTTAATTTCAGTTGTATTTGCTCTCTACCGTCAAAGTATGTTCCGACAGAGGACTTCGCAAGGAGGGCGCTGCTACCATCACCGCCGGGATGCTCAAAAAACCACATCTTGTCACGATCGCCCTCGAGCTCGCGGAGGAGGTGGGTCGCCTCCGATTCGCGCCACCGGTGACCCACGTCTACAACCCGCTCGACTATGCGTGGGAGACCCACGCCCAGTACCTCGAACTCTACGGCGGTGCGCCAAAGGAAGTGTTGTTTCTGGGGATGAATCCCGGGCCGTGGGGAATGGCCCAGACCGGCGTGCCGTTCGGCGAGGTGGGTGCGGTCCGCGATTGGCTCAGCATCGATGCCGAGATTGGGCGGCCCGAGCACGAGCACCCGAAACGGCCGGTCACGGGTCTCGCCTGCACCCGCTCCGAGGTCAGCGGTGCCCGGCTGTGGGGATGGGCGCGGGATCTCTTTGGCGGCCCAGAGCGGTTCTTTGATCGTTTTTTCATCGCGAACTACTGTCCGCTCGCATTCCTCGAGGAGAACGGCCGCAACCGCACGCCCGACAAGCTGCCGGCTGCGGAAAGGGGGCCTTTGCTCGAGGTCTGCGACCGAGCCCTCAGACGCACCGTCGAGCATCTCCGGCCCAATCTCGTTGTGGGCATCGGCGTCTTCGCCGAAGGTCGGGCCCACGCAGCGCTCGACGACTTCGACGTAACCGTCGGCCGGATTCTCCACCCAAGCCCGGCGAGCCCGGCCGCCAACCGGGGTTGGAGTGAGCGTGCGACCAGCGAATTGCGAGAACTCGGCATAGATCTGCCCTGAGATCGAGACCTTGTTTTCCCTTCAAGAGCGATTATTCGCTATTCTTCCCTCAGGGAGTGGTTATGCGTTGGAAATATTCTTGTCCCCACTGTGAGGCCCCGCTCAACCCGGAAGAACGGGTGGTCTTGCAGGCAGCAAGTGGTGATCGTCGATTTCTCGCCGGACTTCATCCCCAACCCGGAAACTACGAGGTCGAGCTGCCACCCGGCGAGGAGATGGCCCCCGGAACCCGCTGGGAATTCTTCTGTCCGGTGTGTGAGAAGAGCCTGTTGTCGGAGCTTTCCGAGGAGCTTTGCGCCCTCGACGTGACATCGCCTGGTGAGACCCACCGCATCTATTTCTCCCGCATTGCCGGCGAGGAGGCCACCTTCGTGGTCTCGGCCGAGGGCATGCTCAAGGACTACGGCATCCACACCGATCGCTACCTGGAACACTTGATTCACGAAAAGTACATGCGCTAGCGCGCGAATTAGGAATTAGGAGTTCCGACCACCCTCGCGTTCTTCGTGGGGGCGGGTGGGAATTCCTAATTCCTCATTCCTAATTCCTCATTCAGTCAGTATTCTCTCCCCATGAGAATCGCGGTCCTGACTTCGGGCGGAGTCGACTCCTCGGTGGCGCTGATGCGGCTGGTCGAAGAGGGAGGGCACGATCTCGTAGCTTTCTACCTCAAGATCTGGCTCGAGGACGAGATGGCGTTTCTCGGCTCGTGCCCGTGGGAAGAGGATCTCGAGTTCGTGCGTTCGGTCTGCGACGCCGCGAATGTTCCGCTCGAAGTGCTCTCCCTCCAGCAGGATTATCTCGGCACCGTGGTCGCCTACGCCCTGTCAGAGCTCGAAGCCGGCCGCACGCCGAGCCCCGACGTGATGTGCAACCGGATGATCAAGTTTGGCGCCTTTGTCGACCGCGTCTCAGACCGATTCGATCTGGTCGCATCGGGCCACCATGCGCGCGTCGAGGAGCGCGGCGGTTGCTTCCACCTGCTGCGCGGAGCCGACCCGAAGAAGGACCAGACCTATTTCCTGTGCCAACTTCTGCAAGAACAACTCGCACGATGCCTCTTCCCGATCGGTGATCTCACGAAGGTGGAGGTTCGGGAAGAGGCACAGCGATTCGGACTTGCCAACGCCGACCGGCCCGACAGCCAGGGTATTTGTTTTCTCGGTCGTGTCCCGTTCGACGATTTCGTTCGCCACCACCTCGGCGATCGTCCGGGCGAGATCCGTCGTGCTTCGAGCGGAGAAATTCTCGGCCATCACCGGGGAACCTGGTTCCACACCATTGGCCAACGCCGCGGGCTTGGCCTCGGTGGCGGCCCGTGGTACGTCGTGGGCAAGGATCTCGACGAAGACGCGATTCTCGTCGCCCACGCCGACGAGCTCGCCGATTACGCCCGACGCTCGTTTCGAATTGCCGAACCGCACTGGATCGCCGGCCCACCACAAAGGTCGGATCTAGCGGTCAGGATCCGCCACGGTGAGCGCCTCGACCCGTGCACCATCTCGGAGGGTAACGACCAATCGTTGACGGTTGAGTTCGACTCCGCCGCCGACCCGGGAATCGCTCCCGGTCAGTTCTCGGCCCTCTACGACGGCGAGGAGTGTCTCGGTGGTGGGGTAATCGAGTAGAAGCGATTTTTGAGTTCTTAGTTTTTAGTTTTGAGTTTTCCTCAGCCTGCCCAACGACCATGGGGTGTCAGTAACTCAAAACTCAACACTCAAAACTGGTTCCATGTTGAAACCTTTTCGCGATTGATACGTGGACTCATTGACCGTAATAACCTCCATCTGTCGGCGGCCCCGTACCCCCCACGGGGCCGTTGGCGTATTTCCCACCCACCCAGATGCTGGATGCTGGATCCCCCCACCCACCCGATGCAATCAGTTGACCGATGGGAGAACAGCGCGTTGACCGGACGTGCCGTCTCTGACGATTTTGGGATTTTTCGATTTCAGCCATTTTTCCGACCAGGCCCAAACATCGTCAGAGGGGGCAATCACGGAGAGCGCGCACTGAGAAAAGCTCGCCGACGAGCCTTCGTCGCCTGTATCGTCAGCTGGCACAGGGGCAGGCGGATCTGGTATCCGGCATCCGGTATCTGGTATCCGGGTGGGTGGTCGGACTTGGATCTTGCATCTTGTATCTGGGCGGGCGGGAGACGACGTCAGTCCTCGTGGGAGGATTCTATGCCGAGGCGGTGGATCATCTCGTTGAGGGTGGTGGGGCTCAGCTTGAGGAGGCCGGCGGCTCGACGCTGGACGCCGCCCGACCGCTTGAGAGCTTCGCGGATGAGATGTTCCTGGTGCTCTGCCACGGACTCGCGAAAGTCGACTCCGGCAGATGGAAAATCGGTCGCCGCCACTTTCCCGCGGGCCTCGCCCCGCACCGCCTGTGGCAACTCGTCGAGTTCGATGGTGGCGCCCCGGCACAGCACCACCGCGCGCTCGACGGCGTTCTCGAGCTCCCGCACGTTCCCCGGCCAGTGGTAGTCGGACAGGGCATCCATTGCGGCCGATGAAAAGCCCTCGATCTCGCGTTGATTTTCCTCGCTGAAAATGCGCAGGAAGTGGGTCGTGAGGAGAGGAATGTCGCCGTCGCGTTCGCGCAGCGGTGGCATCTCGATGGTGATGACGTTGAGCCGGTAATAGAGATCTTCGCGGAAGCGGCCCTTTTGGACCTCCTCCCAAAGATCGGTGTTGGTGGCCGCCACCAGTCTGGCATCCACCGCCTTGGCCTCGACACTACCCACCCGCCGGACCTCGCGCTCCTGAATCACCCGCAGCAACTTCGTCTGGGTCTCCGCCGAAATCGTCCCCACCTCGTCCAAAAAGAGGGTGCCGTTGTGGGCTGCTTCGAATAGCCCCTTGCGGGTATTAATGGCGCCGGTGAACGCGCCCTTGACGTGACCGAAGAGAGTCGACTCGAGAAGGTCTGCGGGAATTGCACTGGTGTGGACGGGCACGAACGGCCCATCCCCGCGCGGGCTGAGCCGGTGAATGGCCCGCGCCACAAGTTCCTTGCCGGTGCCCGATTCGCCGACCACGAGAATGGTGGAGCGAGCCGGGGCGGCTCGGCGCATGAGCTCAAAGACCTCTTCGACGCGCCGGCTGGTGCCGACGATCTCGCCCATCCCTTCGAGACGGCTGCGGAGTTCGAGATTTTCGACCAGCAGCGCCCGCCGCTCGGAGGCCCGACGTACCAGGTTCAGCACCTCTTCGTTTTTGAACGGTTTGGGGACGTAGTGGAAAGCGCCGCCGCGCATCGCCTCGATCGCGGATTCCACCGACGAGTAGGCGGTGATCACCACCACCGGCAAATTCGGATCGAACTCCTTGATTTCGGGCAGCAACTCGAGCCCCGATCGGTCAGGCAACATGAGATCCAGGAGGACGACATCTACCTCTTCCTCACCGAGGACCCGCAAGCCATCCGCAGCGGTCGTCGCCTGCAGGTATTCGAAGCCATCGCCCGTCAGGAGTGACCCCAGCACATCCTGTAGGACGGGCTCGTCGTCGATCACGAGGACGGTTCCGGCTCCTGCCATCGTTGTAACCTGATTGTGGCACAGGCGCCGCCGCGCTCCAGATTCTCGAGCCCGACCTTGCCGCCAAGTTGGGCGATCATATCACGCGTGATGGCCAGTCCGAGGCCGGTTCCGCCGCGTTCGGCCTTGGTGGTGAAGAACGGTTCGAAGACTTTGTCGCCATCCTCGTCGGGCACGCCCAGGCCCGAATCCTCGACCCGGATCTCGGCCCACTCGGCGTCTGAGTCAACGGAGAATCGAACAATTCCGTCCGGCGGTGACGCCTCGATGGCGTTGCGTACAAGATTGCTGACCGCGAGCTCGAGTGGTCCCACCGACCCCCACACCATCACCGCCTCCCCCGTCTTCGAGACCTCGAGCCTGTCCTCGGCGCCCAAAGACCGCGCAGCATCCTGTGCTGCCCTTACCGCGACCCCTCCCACCTCGAGCACCATCCGACTGTCGGTCGAATCGCGCACCATCGTTCTGAGATTGGAGACAATACGCGACACGCGAAAGCTCTGGTCGATTAGCTTCGAGACGATGGTCGCCCGAGGGTCTTCCTCCGGCGTCATCTTGCCTAGCATCTGGGCGAAGGACGAGATCCCGGTCAGCGGCGTGTTGATCTCGTGTGCGAGACCCGAGGCGAGCCGACCGAGGGCAGCGAGGCGTTCGTGCTCGCGCATTCGGTCCTGCAGATCGCGCAGCTCGGAGACGTCCTGCAGCACGACCACCCGTCCGTTAAAGGAGCCGCTGTCGAGCTCGAGCACCGAGACCGCGAGAATCACCCGGCGCGGCGGATCCGAATGGGTGCGAGCCTCGGTGTTGACCGCGTGGACCGGAAGCTCGCCACGCCATTCGTCGGGCAAGTTGACCAGGGTGCCTAGGCCAAGGCCGACCAGCGCCCCTGCCTCGCGCCCGAAGATCCCGGCGGCCTGTCGGTTGGCGGAAAGGATTTGGGCTGCGGCATCGCAGACCAGTATGGCCGCGGCCGAGGACTCGATGATCCGCTGGGTGTTGGTGTGGAGGATGCGAAACTCCTCCGCCTGGTGCCTGAGGTCGTCCAGATACCGGGCACTTTCCAAAGCCAATGCGGCCTGGGCTGCAAAGGAGGCAACCACCTCCTCTCCCTCCGTGCCGAGAGGAAAGACTCCGCGCCGCAGGCCGAGGTAGAGCAAACCGTGCACGATTCCGACCCTCTCCAAAGGCACCCGCACGGCGTGGCCCAACATCGCCAGCGGATCCTCTTCCCTGCCCGGGAACTCATCGTCAACAACCTTGCCGGGGAGTCGACTCGGCAGCAGCTCTGCATCTCCAGTGATGCGTTCGAAGTTCTGGCCGGAGGTGCGCAGATAGGTAGCCACGAGATCGAACTCGAGTCCTTCTGTCAGGGTTTCGGACAGCCTCACCAGCACCTCTCGCGGTTCGGTCACCCGCGCCAGCTCGCGGCTTGCCCCGGTGAGCAGTGATCGCGGTGCCGGCCGTCCCTGGTGAAGCCACTGGTCGAGGAATTTTTCAACCCGCAAACGCACCGGCTGCAGCAGCACGACCAACAGGACGCCGGTGGCGAACGCGAAGAGGTTTCGCAGTGATCCGACGCCACCGGTGTACCTGAGCAGGAGGTGGTTAGTGAGGGCGAATATGAAGCCGCCGGTGACCACCACCAGAGTGGCCGAGAGGGAATCGCGGCTGATGGGCTCGAGGTCCCACAGGCGGTAACTTTTGAGCGCTGCCAGCCAGGTCAGAGGGATGGCGCTGATAGGAAAAACCGCGAGCCACGTGAACGGTTCGAATGGAATGCCGATCCATCGCGGGATCATCACCAGCACGAGGAACGGAGCCAAACCCACGAAGAGTCCGAGTGCGGCCCACTCGATCTGACGCCGAATGCGGACCTCGCGCGACGCCGACCGCCAGCGCCAGATCTGGAGGGACACGCCGAAGATCATCGACGACACGAAGAGAACCCGCAGCAGGGAGGCCACCACCGGCCACCACGCTTCGACATCGGGGAGCAAGGCGGTCGCACCGGACGCCGCCGCCGCGGTCACCGTCATGAGGTCCCAGAGCCTCATCGAGTGGTCGCGTTCAGGAAAGATGGCGAAGAACCGCACGATCAGGAACGGCAGGGCCGCTCCTACACCCCGCCGGATAACCTGAAGCGCCAAATCTGCCGCGGCGATGCGGTTCGGCACTGCCCCGAGAATCAAGGCCGCAACGGCGAACAACAGAAATGTAGCGGCCTCCCGTCGTCGAGTGCCCCACACGGCATAGAGAGCACAACCGAGTCCGAAAAATCCGACCGCGGTGCGCGCGAGGTAGACCGAATTGATGACTGGTGGTGGCGAGCGGAAGCGAAGCTCCGACACCGAGCTGTCGATGTGACGGACGCCGAGCGCATGGTCTTCACCGCCGGCAAGCAAAAACGCCGGATCGTCGAGTCGCCCTATCGGAACGCCGTCCACCTCGACCACTGTGTCGCCCGACGCCAGACCAGCCGCTTCCGCACTCGATCCGGTCGGGACCTCGTCGATCACCAGACCTTCCTCCACCCACGAGACCGGAAAATCGAGGCGGTAGAAGGTGCGCACGGTGCGGATCAGGGATGTCAACGACACCACCACGACGAACACCGCGATCACGGTCAATAAAATGCGTCGAGCCTGCATCACACAAGTATAGGCATATCGTTCAAATGTTTGAAGATCATGACGTTAGAACACTGACTCTGGTGGGTCGATGCCCAGGATCAGGCGCCGAGCGCCTGATCGTTGCTTCCAACCTCGTACGGTCGATCGACCGTAATGACACCGGCTAAGAGCATGTCCCGGACCGCGAGTCCGATCTGGCCTCGACTGAAAGGCAAGAGTTCCGTAAGCAGCCCCCAACCGCACGGCTGGGCCGAGAGCTGGTGCCAGATCTGCTCGACCAGATCGGCGTTTTCATCGGTGGCCCAAACCAAATGACCGGCGGACGGACGCAGAAAGGCGGTTTCGGGCACCGTGACCGCAAAATGGGCGAACTCGTCCTGGATTCGAGCCGCCTCGAAGAGCAACGGTTGCACGGGGAGGTATTGATCGGTCTCAGGTGGAGACGTCAGGGTCGAAAACCTGAAGGTCCCCTTCCCCGGCGGTGAGTTCAGGATTTCCAGAAATGCCTCCGGGCCTGCAAGATTGCCGCAGAGGATACGGCCGATCATCTTGTCCCTGGTGTGGATCGCACCAAAGGCGTTGCCCGCTTGGTCATTGATTTCGAGCACGCCCGTCACACCGGATTCGACCACCGTCTGGAGGATCGCGGGCAGATCGAAGTGTTCCAACCTCCCGCGAAGATTACTGCTGCTGTGGGCGCGGAGATTGGCAATTGTCCCCTCGAGGCGTCGGGCAAGGCTCTGCAGATAGTGGAGCGCGAAGTCGCGCGAGGTATAAAGCTGGCGAAGCAGAACTGGGCGCGGCCACTGCAGCGTGGTCCCGCCCTCGGGAAAGTGGGCCATCGAAGTGAGGGCGGTGCCGGTAAGGACCTTTGCCTCGGAGAGGGTCGATCCGATGCCGAGGTAGGCCACCGGCTGCAACCCGACCTCGCGGCTCTCCACACGACAGATCTCGACCACGCCATCGAGCACCAGGTAGAGGGCGGCGGGGACCTCTCCGGGCTGGAAGAGGACTCCCCCGGCTGGCTGCATATCCACCCCGCCGAGCCGCGCCAGTGACATCTGCTCGTCCGGGGGCATGCCGTGAAAGAACGGACTGTCTCTGATCGACCGCACGAGATCTTCGAAGAGCATAGAAAATTTGTATCATATCCGCTGCAATAGTTCATTTTATGGGCAATCTGGAGGACATTACCGAGGTTTTTCAAGCCGAGATTCATTCTCGGCGCACTCGCGGATACAATGGAGGGATGGCACGGGATGAGAAGACCATTGATGCCTTCCGGCAGGTCCTGCAGAAGGAGCTCCGCAACCCCGTTTATCTGACCCAAGACGAGGTGGACGGCGGATGGTGCAATCTTTTCCCGGTGCTGGCGGCATCGCTTCCCGCTCCGTTTCCAATTTTCGGCCGTGATGAGGAACGGGTCGTGACCTGGGGGTATCCGCTACTGCTGTCGGACGGGGTGCTTAAGCTTCGACGCGACCTCGAGAGCTTAGTCGAGGCAGAGATCGAATACCGGCTGCGTTCGCAGGCCGGTGACGGAAACGACAAGCAGCGGATGATGACCCACCGCGACCGCTATCACAAGTCGATCTCCGCAACGTTAGAGAACGTCGTGATGAACGACTACCACCGAGGGCTGGTGGACCTCTTTCTCCTCTTCCACACCGGCGAGGTGACGCGGGCGTTGGCAAGGGTGTCGAGGGCAACCCCAGGTCCGCGTTCCAGCCCCGAGCGCGCAAATGGCGACGATCTTCGTCAGGCCATTGCTACGGTGATCGCCGATCTCCTGCGGCGGGCGGCGCTCACCGCGGTCGATCACCTCAAACGGCTCGCCGAGGTCCAGGTAACCCCCGCCCTGACGCCGCTGCTCGGGATCATCTGCCAGGATCAGCTGCTCCTCATCGAAGCCCGTCCACCTCAGGATCTCTTGCAGCTCAGTTCCTACCTTCAGGCCCGCTTCCGGCAAAAAGCCGAGGCCGTCATCGCCGCCAACAACGATGTGCTCGAGCGCCTTCAGGACCTGGTTGGACGCCGCCCCGAGGTCGGCAACCTCCTGCGGCTGGCGGTCGGCTCGGGCCTCAAGCTCGACCGGCCCGAGACCCTGCTCGAACCGAAGCTGCTGAACGCTATTCAGACCGCCGGGCTGGCTGACTCCCTGCACCTCTCTGTGGTGCAGATGGATCTCCTGCGCGACCTCGGCCACCGTCTCAAAACCTTCGAGCTGCTGGCGGCGCTGAGGAGACGCCTCTTGCCGATGCAGCGACAGGGAACCACCCTCGTGCTGGCGGGTCGGTCCTCTGCAACCCCGATCGCCAAGACCACCCGCCCTTACGACTTCACCGCACCCGGCGTGATCGATTCTTCGATTCGTCGCTTCGGGATGATCTACGATCTCTCCAACTTCACCACCGTTTTAGAAGAGGTACGCAAGGCGGGCCGAATGGCGGAGGAGCGGGCCCTCCAATTCGTGTATGTGTTCCAGAATCGTCTCGAAGCTATCCGCCTGCGCCGCCGCCTGACCTTCGAAAAGTTCCTCGGCGACGGTGCCTTCTACACCTCACGGCGGGCGTCGCGAGTGATCGCCGCCGCGTGCGAGATCCAGCACGTATATGAGCAGCTCCGGAACACCGGCTTTCCGTTCAATCACGGCATCCGTCTCGCCATCAATTTCGGCGTCTATCGTCTACTCCCCATGCTCCATCCCGGTCCCGAGGCCAAGCGATTTGAGTTCTTCGGTCACGGAATCGTTGAGCTGGCGCGCCTGACAACCGGTAAGAGCGCACGGGAGGTGTCCGACATTTCCGAGTTTCTCGTTCACTCCGGCTATGACCCCGGTGAGGTCGACCTCTTCCTGTCCCCCCTCGCTTCGGCCCGCAGCGGGCAAGAGCAGATCGCGACCCGAACCTACTCGGCCACCATCGACGGACACGGCGAGCTCATCAACGAGGGCATCGTCGTCGCCATGCCTTTCATCGAGGAGCTGGAGCTCGAGCTGGAGATCACGAAACTGGCGGTGGTGACCCTCGACAGGCTCCAGTGGGTTCTTTTCCCGATCGACCCGGGCATGCCCGACACCCTCTATGTCGGCCTTCGCTACCTCGGAGTGGCCCGACTCAAGGGTCTTCCGCCCCAGGAGCTGGCCGAGGCGGCGGTGTGGACAGAGCTGCCCGACGAGCGGGACGAGATACCCTTCAAGCGACCGCTCGTCGGCCACCTCCGCCGTCTTGCTCAGGCTGATCAGCCTGCGTCGGAAACGGAACTGACCGGAGTCGAAAACATCGAGGCCAACCTGCTGGTCATCACCTACCTGATCGAGGATGGAACCCGCACGTGGATCTTCGGCGAGTATCGCGACTCGGACGACGTGCTTCTGCACGCCATCAAGGTCCCTATCCAGACGCCGGAGCTCAAACCCGGCGAACCGATGGAGATGTGGCTCTTCCGCGCCCGTTTCGAGCTCGCCCGGATCTACGAGAGCCTTCGCCGCGAATCCTCTGGCATGGCCACGCCCCTGGTCACCCTCCGTAACCGCCCGGGCTATCTCGCGTGCTTCCTGGCCGCCCCCCATCGCGCTGTCGGGTGAGCTCGTTCCTGATCGCAATCCCGTTCCCGATGCGAGTTAAGAGTCAAGGGTTAAGAGTTAAGAACAGCTTTGAAGCGAGTGCCAGCCATTCGATCGGGCTTTACTCTTAACTCTTAACCCTCCAGCGCTTCTTCGAGGATTTTTTGGAAGCTTTTGAATCGGTGCTCGGCGATCTCACCTGTCTCGAGAGCCTCACGGACCGCGCAGTCCGGCTCGTGGTTGTGGCTGCAATCCGGGAACCGACACCCGCCGGTCCGGCTCGCGATCTCCGGAAAGGCCGCCTCGAGATCGACCTTGGTGACCTCCCACACTCCAAACTCCTTGAGACCCGGGGTGTCGACCACGAATCCTCCGTAGGGCAGCGGCATGAGCTCAGCTGCGGAGGTGGTGTGGCGTCCCTTACCAGTGCTCTCCGAAAGCTCCCCGACCTTGAGTCGAAATCCCGGGTAGACCGCATTCAGCAGTGACGATTTGCCCGCGCCCGAAGGCCCACAGAAGAGGGTGGTCCGGTTTACCAGCATGCGCTTGACCACACCCAGACCCCAACCGGTGCGAGCCGACACCATGAGCAGCCGTTTGTCGAGCTTTTCGTAGGCCGGGAGCCATCGTTCCACCTCCTGGAGCCCCTGATCGACCTTGTTGATGGTGATCACCGCCTCGATCCCCGCGAGATGGCAGGCCGCGAGGAAACGGTCCAGGAGCCCCGGTTTGGGCAGCGGTTCTCTCGCGGCGAAGACCAACAGGGCTTGATCAACGTTTGCCGCTAGAATCTGGGCTCGGTTCTTGGAGGGGGCCTTGCGGAGGAGGTAGTTGCGGCGAGCATGAACGGCGACGATGACGCCTTCCTCGCCCTGCATCTCCAGTGTCACGGAATCGCCAACGACCAGGCGTGCTGCCGGCGGAGTACCGCCTTCCCAGTTGAGGCGTCTCCTGGACGCCACCACCAGAGTCTCGTCTCCCACCTGCACGCGCACCAGCGGGCCGTGCATCGCAATCACAGTGCCGTCGACCATTTCCATATCGGCGGGAAGTATACCGAGAACGGTGTTGGAGCACCCAATCTCAACGTCGAAGAGAGCGAACAGTAACCAGTAATCAGTACATTGCCCCCTACCTCAGACTTATTACTGGATACTGATTACTGGGTGGGCGGGTGGGACTGATTACTCGTGCATGGCGTGAGACGCGAGGAGACGGCGTGAGGTCAATCGCTCACTCGCTCGAGGCGAGGGGGACGGGTGGTGAGCTCGTCGACCGCCTGACAGAAGCGCGCGAAGTCGCGATAGTTCTCGGGCGCCACCGTCTGCGCGGGTAATTCGATGCGCAGCACCGAGCGACGAGAACCATCGACTTCCTCGAGGGTCTCGCTGACCGATCCCCACTTCGCGTCGAGCCTCCGCGGGGACCGACCCTTCGCCCTCCAGCCGGGCGACGAAACGAGGTCGAGCGCGATCTGGCGCTCGATCGGTACCCGCAGCATCAAGGGATAAATTCGTTCCGGCAGGCGGGCTAGCGTCGGCACCATGGGATTGGCGAGAATCAAACTGCGACACACGAGTTCATCGTCTTCGGCATCGCACGCACCGGGAACAGTGATGTCAAGGTGGACGGTGGCGCCCTCTTCGGTCTTCTCGATCTCACCGTCGACCGTATCCGCGCCCGGGAAGATGGCGAGCGCCATCTGGCGGTAGACCATTCCGACCTGGTCCTGCGGGACGGTCTCCACCGTTTCGAGCAGTCGACCGGCCTGGCCACCCCGGAGAGGCATGGTGAAGGCGATCCGCGCGAGGCCCTCCGGATCGACGACCGCACGCACGGTGAACTCCTCGACCAGGTCCGGGTTGGGAAAAGACGGCAGTGTTTCGATCCGGGCCACCGATTGGCGGGGGGCCGAGAGGGGCAGAACGAGTCCGTCACTCCCCTGGAAAAGGGGGTGAATGTGGTTGATGCCCCGACCTTCCTCACGGCTGTCGAACCAGATTTCGTCGCCGGCGTGCGCCAGTCGCAGCAGAGCCACCGGGAACGCGTCGAGGGTCGGTACCTGGAGACGTTGGTCGCGGTCGGTCCAGGGCCGGGTGAGAACGAGATCGACATCCCATCCGGCCTCCTCGAGCACGGTGGCGATGATACCGAGACGGTTGCCTCGACGGCGGTTGAAGCTTTCACCGGCGGTTTCCCCCACCGAAATGTCACCCCCCCCACTCTCGACGGTCTCCACCAATGCATGGACCAGAGACCGGAACTGTTCTTCAGGCGTCTCGCCGAGGAGTACTTTCCGGCTCCACTCACGGAGCTCCGGTGACGAGCGCAGAACCGCCAGCACCCGGTCCCGAACAGCGTCGCCCACGTCCTGCCAGCTGACCCCGAATCCATAGTTGAGCCAAGGCATCAGATCCTGCGCGGGTGGCGCGAAGGGCTCAGCCGGCATCGGCGGCACCTCCTCCGCCCGCCAGTAGAGCATTCTCAGACCCTGCCATTCCTCCTCGCTGCGCTCCAAACCCTCGAAGTTGCCGTCCACCTGGAGATCGATCTCCGGCGGCACCAGCAGGACATATTCGGAGAGACCGAAGGCGCGGTCAGGATCGGCAAAGCGGTAAATGTAGGGCGGGAGGTGGCCGTCGCGAGACGCGCCCGTGGGCCCGACCCAAGCGACGTACTCCTCCTCGACCACATCTCCGGCCTCGACATCCGAGAGGACGACCCCTCCCTGGCCGGGTTGGAGATCGCTCGGCACGACGACTTTCCCGTCCGGCTTGAGGATCCGTATTTTGAGCAGGTAGGCGTCGGGCAGCGGCTGCAGCATCGACGCTCGGCGAGCACCGACCGGCGTGTTGGCGCGGGTCAACCCATGGTAGTAGTAGAGGCTCGAACCGTCGGCAAAGATCCGCTCCACCGCCTGGTCTAGGAGCAGAACTGCATCGACGTCCGATCCCAGATCACGATGCTCGCCGATGAAATCACGACTGTCGACCGCGAACGGCGCGAAGAAGGCCTCGCGACCGTTGCGCCATGACAGGGCCAGGAGCTGCAAGTTGGACGGATCACGTTCGAGGGCACCGGCAAGCGCCGTATCCATCGCCTCGCGATCGTCACCAGCCAACAACAGACTGAGCTCATCGAAGACCCTCAGTTCTCCCCAACGCTCACGTGCTCGTCCGAGCTCGTTACGCGCGGTCTCGAAGTCGCCGTTCTCCAAGAGGAGCTGCACCAGCTGAACATCGAGATCCGGGTCGTCGATCTCCGGGAGCAGGCTGGCCGTGGAAGCTACCGCCTCACCGATGAGGCAACTCGAGGCCATCTGCCCGATCCACCGGGTTTCGACCGGGGTCGCGGCGGCGAGTGCACGGAGCAAAACCCCTCGTTCCTGCCACCGCTCGAGCGAGGCCAGGACGTCGAGCCGGAGGTCGGTCACCGACAGAGAGCCCGGGAGCTCCGCCTCGAGCTGGGCGAGGCCCTCCTCGGCTTCGCGAACCCATCCCCGCCGCACCGTCTCGCGAATCCAAACTCGCAGGACGCGCGAATCGTCGGGATGACCGGCCATCAGCTGGTCGAGGATCCGCTCGGCATCCTCGCTTCGACCCTCTCGCATCGCGATCGCCCGTTCGAAGAGCTGCGAACCCGGGATGGCGCTCGCTTCCCTCAAGAGTTGAGTGATGTTGCGGGCACGGTCGGCGCCCGATAGGCCCCCGGTCTCCGTAAAGAGATGGCGGGCCAGGGCCAGCGCCGCCCACGAATCATCGGGATCACCGGCGCGGGCGCGCTCGATCCATTTGTACTCGCCCTCCGGATCGCTGCGCCCGCGGGCCAGCTGCGCTGCCAGCAGCAGATCGGTCACCGTTGCATTTTCGCCTTCAAGGCGCTGTGACAGCGCTTCGGATGCGGGTGGCAACGCCGGGGCGATGTCCGATGCCGCCCATTCATCGCTCACGTTGTCGACCCGGGTCAATCCCTTCAACGGGCGCCCGTGATCGTCGAGCAGACTGACTCGAACCTGCGGTCCGTCCGGCGACGCCACTTCCATCCGCACCCGATGAACCCCCTGCGCAATGCGGACGCGGTACCACGTGGTTCCCGGATCCACCTGACCGCAGTATCGGCGCCGAGCGACTGGGCGGCCATCCAGTTCGAGGTTGAAGCCACCCCTCGCTTCGACTACCAGCCAACCCGCGGCGTCTTCGGCCATTTCCAGCGTCCAGGAAACAAGATAGACACCGTCCGCAATTATCGATCGGGGCGGACCGTGAAACGCGTCGGCGGTGCGCATCAGCAGGCGGAAAGGAATGGCCGGATTGGACCATCGGGTTTCGAGCGACGGCAGCTGCGGATCCAGGGGTACCACATCGCGCTCGAGGTCGAGGGTGCTGAAAACACCAAAGGCGCCGGCCAGCTCGGCGGTCACCAGCGCACCTGCCGGTGGTCTCGCACCGAGACGGCTTGCCACCCGCTCGAGGATGAAGCCGAGCTCTGGATCACGGCCATTGTCGGCAGCCGCCAACACCTCCTCCGGCTCCGCAAGGTCCTCTACATTGGCCAGCCACCAGGAAGCCGCAGCGACGGCGTCGGCGCTGGCCGGGTCCTCGGCGATGGTCGCCAGGGCCAGCTCCCGGGCCGTGTCGAGGTCGAACTCCATCCCCGCCTGCCATACCTCCCACCAACCCGCGCTGACCGAAAGCGACGGAATGAAACAGACAATGAGGACAAATGCCCGACGCCACAGCGCGATCATGGCGCCTCCAGCCGCCGGCCGAGGTGGCGTTCGACCGCGACCAGAAACTCCCGAAGCTCGTCAACGTCCTCGGCGTCGACCAGCCCGGACTCGAAGTGCAACATGCCGTCAATCCGGTAACCCTTGCTCGTTTCTTTGGGAGCGATGTGGAGCGAGCCGAATGCGGTGTTCAGATCCACCGCCTCCGGTAGGGTTTTGGGTGGGCGGTCGAGATCCACCTCCAGGATCCACTCGAGATCGGGCCGCACGTTCATCTTCAACGGCCCGTGTCGGGTGCCACCCGGCACCATCCTCGCCGCCCATTCGAGGTTCCCGGGGAAGGTGCGGATTCCTCCGCCGCTCGCCAGCGCGCTTCGCGCAATCGTGCCCTCGATCTCGACGATCGTCGGATCGCGGCCGGGCATCAGTTGCAGTCTGGGCTCACCGGTGAACTGTGCCCCGGGAAACTGCTGTTGCAACCACCGCGCAAAACGTTGCGGATCGCGGCTGCCGGCGAACCGCGCCCGTCGGATATCGGCCGCTTCACCGGTATCTCGGGTCTCGATCGTGATCATCACATCCGAACCGGCGCCGGGTTTCAGAACAAAGCGGGAGTGCGTCCGCCCCGCACCCACCGTCGGTGTGAGCTGAGGTTTGCTCTGCGGTCCATCGATAACCAGCACCAACGCGTCTTGATCCATGGCCGGTGGGGGTACCGGCGCATGCCCGGTGGCGGTTCCGTCGAGCCACATATCGTCCTCCGGCAGATAGACGATGGCGTGGTTGAAGACCTCGATCACGGCGAGATCGTTGCTCACCGGACCGAGGTCGGCGGTCCGCACCATCACCATCCGTGCCGGCACCCCGATGACGTCGAGCAACGCTACCAGGAGGGCTGCCTTGTCCTTGCAGTCGCCGATCTTGTGATGGAGGACCCAATCGGCCGAAAAGGGCCGATATCGATGTTCGCCGAACTCGAGTCCGACGTACCGGATATCGTTGGTGACGAACCTGTAGAGGCGGCTGATGCGATCGAGTCTGTCGTCGTGACCGTTGACCAGGCGGAGGGCGGTCTCCTCGACCTGTTCCGACGTTCGAACCCTCGGCGCTACGTGACGCGCGTACCAGTCCGCCAGATCGCCCCACTCGGGATGATTCGAGTACACCAGATAAGGCGTCACCAGCAACCGCGGAGCGGTCGGCACATCGGTCTGGACCGCCGGCAGATTTCGCCACTCCCACCGCAGGTGGACGACACCGTCTGCGTCCTCGTCGCGATCCGGGTCGCCTTCGAGGTGGGCCAGCTGCCAGTCCGGCATCAGTGCCTCGGGACCGATCAGCTCGACCTCCATCCGCGCTACCGGCACGCCGCGACCGAGATAGATCAGACCACCGATGTAGGGCCCGGTTTCGTTCGCTTCGTCAGTCTCGGCAAGAACCCAGGCGATTTCCACGAGGTCGCCGTCCTCGAATTCGTTAAACCGCGCCACCCTCAAACGGGTGTCGTAGTAGAGGTTGAACTCGGGTTCCGACAGCCGTGGGGTGTCACCGAGACGGGCACCAACCTCGGATCCGTCGCGACGCAAAATGCGCGCTCGAAGCACCCGCAAACGTTCCTTCTCGGCGACAAACGGTATGCGATGGATCAGCAGCTCGTCAGCTCGCGCGGCGTCGGTGATCAAGAGAACCTGCTGGACCCTCTCCTCCGTCAGGCGCGACGGTAGAAACCGGATCTGCCGGTGGTCGAGGAGCGTCACCGCCGGCGTCCCGGGAGGCGACGTGTCCGCCATCCGCCACAGTTCGGACGGGTCGCGAAGCCAATCGAGGTTCTCGCTCTCCTGGCCAAGGAGTTCGAGCAGGCGCTGGGCGCGGCGGTTCTGGGGCCGGATCTGGAGTACCCCACGTGCAAGCTCCGCTGCCCCGACTTCGTCGCCCGCCGAGTGTTCGACGCTTGCCAGCTCCATCATCAGGTCGACGTTGGTGGGCGATCGGTCGAGACCTGCGGAGAGGAGAGATCGCGCCGATTCGAGGTCCTCGTCGGCGGTCAACAATCGCGCCAGACGGACCCTGGTAGTCGGTGCGTTGGGTTCGCGATTGAGACGGCTGGAGAGAAGCTCCCGCAGCGCCGCACCATCACCGCAGTTCTCAGCGAGACGTTCGTTGAGTTCGATGACCGCAGCAGCACCAGGGGTCAGTTCCGTCAGCCGTGTCACCGCTTCCGCCGCCAGGTCCCAGCGGCGGGCGTCGATGGCACCCTCGGCGAGACCGATGTTGACCCGCACGCAGCGCGGGTGGTCGCGACTGAGCTCGGCCATCCTCGGCACCACTATCGAGCCCCACAGGGCCGCGTCGAGATCGAGCATAGCGCCACGCACCACCGGCCCGGGATCTCCCGCTTCGGCAAGAAGGTTGTGGGCCTGCTCGTACAACGTCCGTTCTCCGTACCAGGCCGCGAGCTCGAGCCGAGCCCAAAGGAGGTCCGGGTCTCCGACCAGCGCCTCGGCGAGGAGATCCCGCGCCGCTCCAGATTCCGTCGTGACGAGCCACTCCAGGAGCCGCGCTTCGCCCGGCGCTTCGGAGCGCGCTGCCCGGCAAGCGGCACGCACGCTGCCGCCCCCCACCGGTTCCGGGTGGCGCATCACCAGAAAAGCCGCCAGGGCAGTCGCAGCCCCGGGCAGGCCGTCGTCGAGCGCCTTCCGGATCTCCGAGCCAAGCTCACGGATATCGGGGGTGTCACGTCCTACCGGAGGATTCATTTCAGGTTGTTTTTGAATCTCTCGTACACTGGCAAGCGGCGAACCATCGGGACGGGTCAGTCGAGCTCGTAACCACCACCGTTCGTCTTCCGAGGCGACCGCGATCACCAAAGAGTTCTCACCCTGCAGCAGCCATCCTCCGCCGACCGCCTGGTCCGGTGCTTTTTCGAGGGGCTGCGGCGTGTTCAACAGCTCGACGCCGTTAAGCCACACCCGCGCAACCTGTGCCGCCCCTACCCGTACCGCAACCGGCTGCTCGCTGTCACTGACCACCGTGGTGGCGAGGTAGGCCATCTGCCGCTGCGAGGGCCAGGCGAGGCCCGACAGCCGGACCCATCCCATCGGGTCAGTGCCGGGTGTTGCCCGCCACCGGAAATCAGCGGTCGGTGGAACCGCGATGCGGTCAAAGTCGGCGAGCTCTTCGAGGGCCTCCGGATCGCGAAACCACCAAGCGGTCAGCCCACCCATGGTGCGGAATAGCTCGCGCGCGGCGGCGTCGCGGCCGCTGTCTACCTCGAGCTGCGCCCGAATCGCGCGGATTTCGTCGACCATCAGAGGGTCCACTCGCCGGGTGCCGGCAAGCCGGTCCAAGCCGCGTCTCGCAATCGTCCAGTCGTCCAGCGTCCCATTCCAACTGAATGCAAAGACCAGGTGGTGGAAATCGACCGGATGCAATCCATCCTCGATAGCCATTTCGACATGACGTTGCACACGATCTTCGATGGGACCGGCGCCGACGGCCGACGACAGGCACAGGACGACCAGAGTCAGTCCAACGAACGGACGCAGATGCAGCATCGCTGCTCTTTTGCCGTTCTCCGCCCAAAGGTATCGTGGCGCCCTCATATACCGAACGAGTATGGCAGATCTGCCGGGCAGGGGGGCAGGGGAGAAGATACAGGATCAGGCGATGAGGTCGAGGATCTGGTTCAAGCTCGTGACCCGTCGATATGATTCGTCGGCGAAGAGATCGTGCCGGTCGATGAGCACCGAGGTCAATCCGGCGTTTTCGGCGCCATTGTAATCCTCGAGCGGCGAGTCACCGACGTGAACCGCTGTGCCCGGCGACAGGCCCATCCGCTCGAGCGTTCGATGGAAAATTTCGGGGGACGGTTTTTCTACGCCTTCAAGAGACGACACAGTGACCGTCTCGAACAGGTCCTCGAGATTCAAGGATCGAAGAATTTCGGGTAATCGATGGTCCCAATTCGAGATGACCGCCAGCCGGATTCCCCGGGCTGTGAGTCCTTCGAGGGCGCTGATGGTTTCCGGAAATACCTTCCAGACGCTGGCGTCACAGAATGCCGCGTAGAGATCGTCGAGAAGTGGTTCCCACGGGGCATCGTGGTCGAGGCGTCGGAGCACCTCGCGTACGAACTCGCCCCACCAACCAAGTTCCCCCCCGGCAACCGAGTTGTATCGATCCTGCCCCGGAACCGTGCGGCGCTGCAGCTCGGCCCACGCTTCCCGAAACACCGGCCCTACCTCTTCTGCGCGAACCGGGCGACCAAGACGACTCAAATGGTGGGCATAAATTTCACCCGGGCTGGGGTCGCAGTAGATCATCGTCCCACCGGCATCAAGGGTCACTGCTTGAAATCCGTTTCCGTTCATTGGTGGAGAATACCGGATCGCGGTTTTTTTCTGGTTGGTATTTTCTGCTCCTCTGTTCACTTTCTACCCTGCCCCACCACCCCACTGCCCCTCCACTCCTCCGCAGGAACCGCTAAGATAATCCCATGCTGCACGCCGTTATCATGGCCGGTGGATCGGGAACCAGATTCTGGCCCGCCTCGCGGCAGAGCCGTCCCAAACAATTTCTGGAGCTCGCAACCGATACGCCACTACTGCGGATGACATTCGAGCGACTCGGAAGTCTGGTGCCGCCGGAGCGGGTGTGGGTTGTGACGACCGCGGCGACGGCCGAGGCCACCCACGAAGTCCTTCCCGAGCTGCCAGCAAACAACGTCCTTGCCGAACCGGTGGGACGCAACACTGCGGCGTGCGCAGGTTTCGCTGCCCACACCGTGCTCGCACAGGATTCGGAGGCGGTCTGCATCGTGCTCCCGGCTGATCACGTGATCGGCGATGTGAGCCGTTTCTGCTCGGCCATGGAGGCGGGGGCTCGGCTGGTCGAGCGCGAAGGCGGCCTGCTGACCTTTGGCGTCCAGCCGACGCGACCGGAGACGGGATACGGTTACCTCGAGCTTGGACCGGAGCACTCGCACGACGGGGAATGGGCGATTCACCGCCTGCAGCGCTTTGTCGAAAAACCAGACGCGGACCATGCGCGGCGCTACATGGAATCGAGGCGATTCCTGTGGAACGCGGGCATCTTCGCGTGGCGCGCGGGCGACCTCCTCGAAGAACTGCGGCGCCAGCTTCCCGAGCTCGCCGAGGGCCTCGGTCGGCTCGCAGCCTCGCTCGAGACCGCAGACGCTGACACCGTGCTGGCCGAGGTATACCCCACTCTGCCCGCCACTTCGGTGGATTTCGGAGTCATGGAAAAGGCCGAGGGGTGCTGGACAATTCCCGTGGACTTCCCGTGGTCCGATGTCGGTTCCTGGTCCGCCCTGGCCGAAGCGCTTCCGGGCGATTCATCCGACAACCACGGACGCGGTCGGGTCCATGCCGAGGATTCGCACGGCAACGTGTTGGTCAGTACAGGCCCGGCTCTCTCCGTGGTTGGCGTCAACGATCTCGTGGTTGTCGCCACTCCGGACGCGGTGCTCGTTGTGCCGAAGGACGAAGCGCAACGGGTCAAGGACGTCGTAGAAGCGCTGCAAGAAAAAGGCTGGAACGACGTCCTCTAAGCCAGTTTTGAGTTCTTAGTTTTGAGTTTTGAATTCCCACCCAACCCCCCGGTGCCGTTCATGGGTGGGCGGCGGATAACTCAAAACTCATAACTCAACACTCAAAACTACTTTTTTTCTCGCAGTCCGTACTGCTCGAGCTTGCGGTAAAGGGTCGATCTGCCGATTCCGAGCTGGCGCGCGACGTCGGAAAGATTCCCCTTGTTATTTTCCATCGCACGAACGATGGCCTCGCGTTCGAGCTCATCGAGATTCAACGTACCGGTCCCGGCCCCCGAGTCCGCTGTCTGCTGAACAGCCGGCGCGGCCAAAGTCTGATCACCGCCGATCCCCGGCGGGAGATCCTCGAAGGTGAGCTCGAGACCGGACGATACAAGAAGGGTTCGATGAATCACATTCTCGAGCTCGCGCACGTTGCCCGGCCAGCCGTGGGTTGACAACGCGTCCATCGCCTGGGCATCGACCCGGGTCACCCGCTTGCCGGCGTCGCGCGCGTACTTTTCGAGAAAATGCTCGACCAACGAAGGAATGTCCTCACGCCTGTCGCGCAGGGGCGGCAACGCAATGGGAAAGACGACCAGTCGGTAAAAGAGGTCCTGGCGGAATGATCCCTCCTCGACCATCTTCGCGAGATCGCGGTTCGAGGCCGAAATCACCCGGACATCGAGTTCGAGCGTCGCTGTACCACCGACCCGCTGCAGGACGCGTTCTTGGAGGACCCGAAGGAGCCTTGCCTGGGCCGAGGGCGACATTTCGCCCACCTCGTCAAGGAAGACGGTGCCGCCCAGGGCCTGCTCGAACTTGCCGGGGTGGGTGGCGACGGCTCCAGTGAACGCGCCCTTCTCGTGACCAAAGAGCTCACTCTCCTGCAGTCCTTCCGGAATCGCAGCACAGTTGACGTCGATGAACGGGCCGTCCGAACGCAACGAGGCGAAGTGGATGGCCTTGGCCACCAGCTCCTTGCCGGTGCCACTTTCGCCGGCAATGAAGACCGTGATCTCCGACTCGAGCACCTTTTCGATCTGGTCGTAGACCTTTCGCATGGCGGTCGAGGAGCCAACGATGCTGCGCAGGTGATAGCGGTCCGAGAGCTCTTCCTTGAGACGAGCCACCTCCTTCTCCAGGCTCCCGTGGGTCAGGGCGCGGCTGAGAGTCGTCAGTAGGCGCTCCTGATCGATTGGCTTGATCAGATAATCGTAGGCGCCGAGCTTCGTTACCTCTACAGCTCGCTGCACATCGTTGTCCGCCGTGACCATGATGATCGGGAGCTTCGGGTTGCGACGGTTGATCTCCTTGAGGACCTCCACGCCATCGATCTCGGGCATCATGAGGTCGAGGAGGATCGCGTTGGGTGGTTCGCTGGAGCTCGCCAGGACCTCTGCTCCGGAGGAGAAGGCGTCGACTTCGTAACCGGCCTCCTGGACGATAAAGCTGAGCAACTCCCTGATCGCCGGATCGTCATCCACCACCCAGATCATTTCTTTGTCCGCCATGGTGGTCAGTTTACTTTAATTCTGTCCACGCCGATGCAACATCGCCGTGGACAGAATTATCCCGGCGTAACCTCAAAGGCGAAGCCGGACTTTTCTCAGAGCTGTCCGCACGAAATCAGCCAACCGCTGATTTCCGCCGAAGACACACCAGCGTGACGTCGTCTTCGGGTTCAGCGCCATCGACGTGCGCGGCAAGCGCCGTGGTGAGACGATTGATCACCCCGCGGGGGCCGCCATTGCCGGTGAGGCAAGCACGAATCCTGTCGAGCCCGAACTCGTCGGAACCATGGATGCCACCCGCCTCGAGCATCCCATCGCTGTAAAGCAGCACCGTGTCACCTTCGGTGAGCGGAGCCGTCTCGGACCGATAACTCTGATCGGGGAGCAGACCAACGGGTCGGCCGGTCGCCCCGAATTTTCGGACCACACCACCACGACTCAGCAACAGCGGAGGATGGCCGGCGCTGACCCAGGTCAGGCTTTCGTCCGCCGAGTTCCACTCCGCCGCCACCAGGGTCGCGTACTTGCGGCCGCGGGTGAGGCGGCACAGGATCTCGTTGACGTCGGCGATGACCGAGGTCAGGGGCTCGGACCCAGCGCGTCGGGCCCACAGGCAAGCCTGAATATTGGACGCCACCAGGCCTGCCGGAACGCCCTTGCCGGAGACATCGGCGACCACGATCCACCAGCGGCCGTTGCCGACCGGGATCACATCCCAGTAGTCACCCCCGACCTCGTGACAGGGCTCGAAGAGAACTTCGATCTCAAGCCCCGGGATGTCGGCGCGGCCCTCTGGTTGTAAAGCCCTTTGAATCTCCGCGGCCAGGCAGACTTCACGGCGCAGCTGCTCGCGCGCCACAATCTCACGGTGAAGATCGGCCGTCGTGAGGGCGATCGCGAAGGCCACCCCGAGTTCGGCCAGGAAGTCCACATCCGTGGTCGAAAACCCTCCGGTTTTGTGGTTGAGAAGCTGCAGCACCGCGATCAATCTTTCCTCGCGGTCGCGTACCGGAACTGTCAGCAGCGACCGGGTCCGGAAGCCGGTGACGCGGTCGACCTTGGGATCGAAACGTGGGTCGGAGTAGGGATCGGCGAGGAATTCCGCCTCGCCTGAAGCCGCCACTGCACCGACGATCCCCTCACCCACCGCCACGGTCAATGGGCCCGTGGTCAGACCCTGGGCCACCATCGAACGCAGACACCCGGTTCGCGAGTCGACGAGGAAGAGGCTGCCGCGTTCGGCGTTGATAAAACGGGTCGCGATGTCGATGATGTGCTTGCCGAGCTCGGCCAGATCGAGGGTCGAATTGACCATCAACCCGGCCTCGACCACCGCTTCCAGGCGTCCGATCCGTTCACGAGCCTCGGCAAGCTCAATTTCTGTCGAATCGTGTTCGCTCACTGTGCTCCCCAATTACTGTGAGGATTCATCGTAACGTAGAACGATGGCTTGGGGCTTGGGGCTTGGAATGGTCGATTCTCGAAACCAGGATGTCAAGCCTCAAGCCCAATATGCGGGAGGGACTAGTGGAGGACCGAAGTGATCCAAACAGAAAGCGCTTCAGCCGCCATATCCCCGCGCAGCGCTGTCTCGACCGAGCCGAGGTCGGCGAGAGCATCAATCAGGTCATCGTCCTCATAATGGCCGGCACCCTTGAACAGCTTGCCGAGCACGAACAATGATGGCGCCCTCCCGCCAGCACTCAGAATTGGCGACGGCGCATCGGCCTTCATGAGCTCCAGGAGCTTTGGACCGAGTCCGTTCTTGAATCTCCTCGGGTACCAGGAGTCAGCGCGAGTCCTGTCCGACGCCATCTCTTCGCAAAGCCCGTTTCCAGCGGCCAATCGCCGCAGGTAAAGGAGATTCTGGAGCATTGTCGAGATCTGGCTGAAGAGGACCTGTGGAACTCCCTTCGCCGACACTGTGCGACCCTGCCGATCACGTACCTGGATGCCGGCATCGGCGGCCGCCAGGATGTCGAGAACCGGCGCCGATCGCCGTAAAAGGACTCCATCCCACACCACGTCGAGCGAACGTTCCCTGGGAAAGCTGAGGGCAAGGACGAGGTCCTCATTGATCACCCCATCGACGTTGGCCGCGGCCAGTTTGCGCCCCTCCTGAACGAGCAGCCGAGGGGCAAACCCGAGACGATCGAGGAGAAGCCGCGAGGCCTCCGGCGTAAACCGGACATCTCCGGCGGCCGCCGCCAGGATCTCCCGTAGCATTGTCTCCTGTTCTCTCGACAGGATGGCGTCTTCCCAGGGCTTCGGCGGATCAGGAACCGGCTGCCAGCGAAACTCACCGGACTGATCAACTGCATCCACGAGCTCACCCTTCGGTTTGCTGTGGCAGCACGCACCCATCACCAGCGCAATGCCGTCGGCGAAGCCGTCAACGATCATCTGTAACACCGGAGCTGCATCCACGACAGCCTTTTCGGCGGGACGCGGTTGCGGCGGACGCCGGGCCGGAACACCGAGCCACGTGCGGACGTCGGGCACAACCAGGACGCGCTGCGGCGCGAAGAGGGATGGCGAGCAGAGCTCGACGGAGAGGTCCTCGGGTGTGGTTTCGTCGGGCATGGTTTCGGGCTCGACATCCCCAAGCTCGGCGCAGACCGCCCTGACCGTTTCACCCAGCGCCTCTTCGAGCAGAAAGTCGTCGGACGAGGCGACGAGGTAAACGGACGCGTTCACCACCACCCCTGCAACGAAGGTTGTTGAGAACTGCGGGCTAGGATTTCCCGGATCATGGTCGGGTGAGCGAGATCACTGCCAGAGAGCTCTCAGATCTCTCCACGGTCATGCAGTTCCTGGCACTCGATACAGTGACGGGCCCAGGGTACGGCGTCGAGGCGAGCCAATTGGATCTTTTTTTCACAGGAAACGCAGACGCCGTAGGTAGTCTCCTCGATGCGGTCGAGGGCGTCATCGACGCGGCGCAGGATGTCTCGCTCGCCAGCAGTCAGTTGATAGCTCAGATCACGAATCACTGTGGAAAGGGCGCGATCGCCGAGATCCGGCGCAATCTTGTCGCTGCCGTCGGTTTCGCTGGTTCGCGCCGCCTTGACGAGCTGCAGGAGGGTTTCGCGTTTTTTTCCCAGCTGTTTGCGATAGCGTTCCCGCTGTCTTTTATTCATCGATCGGTCCTCCGAAAGGGCTGTGACAACACGCCCACGACAGTGCGGCCTCGGGTCCTCCCTTCGACCGTCCCCTATTGTACGCCGACTCGATGATACGCACCACCGCCCAAAATGTTGGCCGAGCGGAAGAGCTGCTCCCACAGCAGCAGCCGGACCAGCAGGTGGGGCAGGGTCATAGGGCTCAGGGAGAGCACCTCGTCGGCCCCCGCAAGGAGATCTCCATGGAGACCAAGATCGCTGCCGATGGCAAAAAGCACGCCCTCGACCCCCCGCTCTGCGAGTTTCGCCAACCGACCCGCAAAGGCCTCACTGGCATGTGCCGGGCCGTGCTCGTCGAGAGCTACGAGCCACCAGCCAGGTTCGAGAGAACGCATCAAGGTGTCGGCTTCGAGCCGCAGCACCCGCTCAGGATCCTTGTCACGGCCACCAGCCGCGGCCCGCAGCGGACGGTCCTCGGCGGGCCATCTCCGATGGACCCTTTTGCGGTAGGTCTCCACCTCGCGTTCGTAGGGGCTCGCCGACGGACGGCCGAGCCAGGCAACACGGACCCTCACCGTGGGTCGCTCTCGTGAATGCCGAGCGCATCGGCGTCGAGTTTCGGGGCATCGCCCCACAGCCCGTCAAGCCCGTAGTAGGCCCGCCGTTCCTCAGTGAAGACGTGGATTACGAACTCGCCGTAATCGAGGAGTACCCAGTCGGATCGCCTCTCGCCCTCGACGTGGAGGGGCCGTCTGCCGGCCTCCTTGAGCTGCCGCTGCACCTCGTCGGCGATCGCCCCCACCTGGCGGTCGCTGCCGGCGGAGCAGATGAGAAGACTGTCGGTGTATGACGTGAGGTCAGAGACCCCAAGCCCTACGATCTGAAATGCCTTCTTGTCGGCAGCGGCTCGAGCAGCAGTGCGGAGCGATTCCATGGCCTCGGCGTCCAACATCACTCCTCCGGCACAGAGGACGGCGCATAAAGGCCGTACTTTTCGATGTACGAGTGGACTTCGTGCGGAACGAGCTCGCGAATCGGTAGTCCGCGGCTTTGACGGGTACGGATCGAGGTGCCCGAGATCGGAAAGGGTTCGTGGTTGAGCAGGTAAATCGTCAGCTCTTCGGGATCCGAAACCTCCTCGAATGGCTCGACCAACTTCAGTCGCGGCTGCAGCCGCTTCGGCACCCGCCGCTCGAGCCCATCGCCCCACATGTGGGCCCGGTGGAGCACCACCAGATGGACGGAGTCCACGAGTTCCTCCCACATCTCCCAGCCGGCAATCTGTGAAAAGGAGTCCGAGCCGAGGATGAAATAGAAGGTGCTATTCGGGAAGCGCTCCCTGAATCGCCGTACGGTTTCTACCGAGAATGTGGGCTGGGGGGCAAAGACCTCATCGTCGGATGTGAAAAAGTTGTCGTACGGCAGAGTCGCCATGGCGACCATGGCGAGACGGTGGGTGACGGGGGTGAGCGGCGCCGAATTCTTGTGGGGCGGTGACCCGGCAGGAACGAAGTACACCGCCTCGAAATGAAAGGTCTCCTGCGCGCGCACCACCGGCACCAGGTGGCCGAGATGGAAGGGGTCGAAGCTCCCCCCATAGATCGCGATTCGCCGTGTCATGGCTCTTCCGTGACCTCCTCAACCATTTCGAACAGCATCCCTAGCAGCCCATCGATTCCCTCGCCGGTGACCGCTGAGATGGCTGTCGATTGGACTCCATGCGTACCAGAAGCGCTCGTCAACTCGGCGAGAACTGCCTCGCGATCATCCACCGCGTCGACTTTCGTCCCTACTAGAACCCACGGTCGCTCCTCGAGCGGAGCCGAGTGGGCCTCGAGCTCACTACGAATGGTATCAACTCGCTCGCCGAGCGGCGAGATTGCAGCCAGATCGACGAGGTGGACCAACACCGGACAACGCTCCACGTGGCGCAGAAACTGGATGCCCAGTCCCGCTCCTTCGTGGGCGCCCTCGATGAGTCCCGGGATGTCCGCCATCACCAGGGTGCAGAGGTCGTCGTCAAAGGCGCTGACCACTCCCAGGTGGGGCTCGACGGTGGTGAAAGGATAGTCGGCGACCTTCGGGCGGGCGGCCGAGAGCCGCGCCAGGAGCGTCGACTTGCCGGCATTGGGCAAACCGACCAGACCTACGTCAGCAAGCAGTTTGAGCTCCAACTCGAGTTCGAGGTCCTCGCCCTTACTCCCATCCTCCGCGATCCTCGGGACGCGGTTGATGGACGAGGCGAAGCGCGCGTTTCCGCGCCCGCCGCGACCCCCTCTGGCCACCACCATCTCCTGCCCATTCTCGATCAGATCGCCGAGGACGTCACCGCTGGTGGCGTTTCGCACGACGGTGCCAGGAGGTACCGGCAAGTGAACGTCCTCGCCGCCGGCGCCGGTCTTGTTCGAGCCGCGCCCGTGCTGGCCGCGCTCAGCCCGCACCTGTCGCCGGTTATGGAGGTGCAGGAGGGTGTTGAGGCCCTCTTCGACAACCAGGATCACGTCACCGCCGCGCCCCCCGTCGCCGCCGTTCGGTCCGCCGCGAGGCACGTACTTTTCGCGTCGGAAGGATATGCAGCCATTGCCGCCGTCACCCGCTTGAACCGTGATGTGTACTGAATCGACGAGCATGGCTTACCGCCGCGACGATGCCGCGTTCGGTCGCTTGCTCTGGTCTGTCATGTCAGTTCAGCGGGCCGATCAGTTGGCAACGATGCTGATGAAGCGGCCCAGGCGGCCCCGGTTCTGGAACTTCACCTCGCCGGCAGAGGTGGCAAACAGGGTGTCGTCACCACCGCGCTTGACGTTGATGCCGGCCTTGAAACGGGTTCCACGCTGACGGATGAGGATGGTCCCCGCCGTCACCAGCTGGCCGTCTCCGACCTTGGTACCGAGACGTTGTGCGTTGGAATCACGGCCGTTGCGGCTCGAGCCCTGTCCTTTTTTATGTGCCATGGTGCCCCCTACGCCTCAATCGCCTCGACGCGAACCTTGTAGTAGTCCTGCCGATGGCCCTGGGTCTTTTTGTAACCCTTGCGTCGTTTCTTCTTGAAGACAATGATTTTGTCGCCGCGAACCGGCGCCACCACTTGACCACGCACCACCACGCCGTCGACCGTCGGCTGTCCTATGCGAACGGCGTCACCCTGGCTCACCAGCATAACCCGGTCGAAGAGCAGATTATCGCCCTTCTTGAGATCGGACTCCGTGCGCTCCACCAGCAGCTCGTCGCCCGGGCTGACCCGGTACTGTTTGCCGCCGTGTTCGACTATTGCATAATCAGTCATTCCACACCTCTCCCCAGCACAAAGGGGCGCTATTTGTAACAGACAGGCCGTTTTGTGTCAATAGATACCACCCGCCCAACCAGATGCAAGATACAAGTTTCAAGATACAAGGCCGCCCACCCGCCCCCACGGAATTACCATCGCTTCAAATCCAAAATCATTCATCTTGCATCTTGGATCTTGCATCTTGTATCCGGGCGGGCGGGGGCGGGTCAGAGCCCCGGGGGACGTTCCCCCTGGGGACCCTGACCGCGGGCGCCGGGGCGGCGCTGCTGCTGCGGTCGGTTCTGCTTCATCCGGCGTTTGATTTCCTCGATCTTCTGCCACTGCTCGTAGGTCAGGACCAGACGTACCTCTAGCAGCATCTCGAAACGCTCGTTTTCGAGCTTCTGACGAGCGGTCTGAAAGACGGCGTAGGCGGCGCGCACCGGTGCCGGGTCGAATTCCCTCTGGTCGACCGTGCCCGCGAGATCGAGCCCGGCCTTGTCGACATTTGCCTTGAGGTCAATCATGCGCCTCGCACGCTCGAAGACCACCTCTCGGATCTGGCCCTGTTGCTCCTCGGTGAGCCCAATCCGGCTCACGACTCTCTGATCCTCCCACCACCTGCCTGGCGGCAGATCGAAATCGTTCGCCGCCAGCGGGCCCGCCACCGTGAGGAATCCAAAGATGATCATTAACTTCTTCATGACTGCCTCCACTTTCGCCCCCTCACGACGCTCCGTTTTCGTAGATCGCATCATCCAACCCCGGATCGATGAGCTCGAAACCCGGGATCGAATCGTCCGCCAACACCGCGTCGACCTCGGCCAGGATCTGTTCCACGGGCAGCTCCGAAACGACTCCGGGGTCGACCGCCGGCGCTGGTGTCCAGAGGATCCTGAGCCCGATCGCAGCCACCAGGACCGCGGCCACGGCGAGCAGCGAACGCAACCACAGCCGGTGGCGCTCCGGCCGGGTCGTCGATGCCGACGGCAATTGCATCATGATTTCCTGCCGTTGCCGCTCCCAGTCCGGGGCTTCGCCGTCAAGCCGCTGGCGTCGCGCCTCGATGAGGTCGCGCATGGCGGACACCTGCTGGCGGCAGCTCAGACAGGAGCCAAGATGCTCCGCGGCCGCCGGCTCGAGCTCGAGCCCGGCCACAGCATCGGTGAGTTCGCGTTCATCGAGATGGGTCTTCATCGGTATTCTCCCAACTCCTCTCGCAGCTTATGCACCGCGCGGTGCAGCTGCGTCTTGACCGTTCCCACGTGGACATCGAGCGCCGTGGCGATCTCCTCGAGCTCCATCTCGGCGTAGAAACGAAGGCGAAAGATCTCGCGCTGTCGCGGTGGCAGCTTTTTCTCGTGGACCACGAGCGAGGCGATGGCCTGTTTCTGCATCGATCGGCCTTCCGGCCCGGCGGCGCCATCCGGCACCCGGTCGAGAAGGTTGCGCTCATCGTCGCCGTTGGGCTTCTCTTCGACCACTGCTTCGCGGCGCTGCCTGCGCAGCTCATCGAGGCAGGTATTGATGGCGATTCGGGTGAGCCAGGTCGAAAAGGCGGCACGTCGATCGAAGTCGCCGATCCTGGTAAATGCCTTGACCAGGCTGTCCTGAGCCGTCGCGTCGGCCTCGCCGGCACCCACGTACTGCCGGCACACCATCCACACCCTGCGCTGGTGGCGATTGACCAGCTCACCAAAGGCTTCGTGGTCGCCATTCTGCGCCCGCATCACCAGCGCATCGTCCACTTGGGAAAGATCGGTTCGAGACGGGTCCATTTCCTTTGCTCGCAACACATCCCTTTGACGTTCAATGTCTTCAGGGGTTGACACTGGAAGACCCTCGCAAGGTGATCACTGAAAAGAGGATACAAGATGCACCCGCCCACCCATCCACCCAGATCCAAGATACAAGTTTCAAGATACAAGACCACCCACCCTCCCCCTCGGAATCTCCGTCGCTTCGATTCACAGATCATCCATCTTGCATCTTGGATCTTGCATCTTGTATCTCTGCGAAGGACTTGCGGTGAATCAGGCATCGCGGCGAACGGGCGACTGCTGTTACCCGTCGGGTACGACAACCTTCAACGCCCCCGGCACCACCTCGAAGCGGGCAAGCGGCGGCTTGAGGGTCACCGAGTTGCCATCGAGGTGGGCTGGCAGGGGCTCGTTGAAGTGGAGCTCGAGCCACGACGCTTGCAGCTCGTGGGTTCCCTTCTTCGCGCCCAGGGCACCTTGCATCGCGGCCGCCAGGCGCATCAGCCGCCCGAGGGGGCCGACCTCCTCCACCAGACAGGCATCGAGCAGACCGTCGTCGGGCACGGCAGCGGGCGTTAGCGCAAAGCCGCCGCCGGTTGTCGGCCCGCCATGGACTGCGAGTATCAGCATCGTACCCTCGTAGCTTCGGTCCCCGGTCACCATCCGCACTCTCTGCATCCGGTATCGAAAGAGGGACGAAAGCGCGGCCACCAAATAGACAAGGATCCCTCGCAGCAGGGGAACCTTTGCCGCCTTGATCCTCATCGCGCGATCATTGATGTCGCCTGTAAGGCCAACACCGATCGCGTTGAAGACCACGTGGTCGCCGATGCTAATGAGGTCGACGGACCGGATCCGGCCATCGACAGCCGCCCGCGCCGCCGCCTCGAGATCCTGGGGTACGCCAAGGGTCCGCGCGCCGTCATTACCAGTGCCGAGGGGGAGAATCGCCAGCTCGCCACTGCCGGCCCAGTGCAGTCCCTGCGCCGCCTCGCAGACCGTACCGTCGCCACCCGCGACCACAACCCGTTGCACGCCCTCGGCAACGGCCTCGGCCGCAAGCTCTGTTGCATGCCATGGCGCCTCGGTGAAGACGACGGGCGCGCAGAGACCACAGACGTCAAGCTGTTCAGAGATCTGCGGCCACTCACGGCCGAGCCGCCCGCCGTTTGCCGCCGGATTGACAATGATTCGCACTGGCGAAGTGTACCTCGATCGGAGAACTCTCCGGTTTCTCTTTGCCGACGCACTCCCTTTGAGAATCGGCGGGTGAGGTCCTTTCACTTTCCAGTGGCCGGGAATCGAGAATTGCTAAGATGCACCCGAGCTGGATACACGGACCGAGGAAACGACACGACGGAGGCCACCAACCTCATGAGTGACAGCGAAAACTCGCCTGCAGCGGGCAACGCCATGGAGCCCATTTGGAAAAGCACGCTTGCCCGTGTCCTCGCCCTGATGTTGCTTCTCTACGCCTTCCTGGTCAGCATCGGCATGCTCGGCAAGGCGTTCAAGATGTTTTCCGGTGGGTTCGTCGACGGTCTGATCGAGAGCGCCTCGAACCCGTTGCTCGGTCTGTTCGTAGGCGTTCTGGCAACAACCCTGGTGCAATCGTCGTCGACCACCACCTCGCTCGTGGTTGCGCTGGTGGGTAGCGGGAGCATGCCCATCGACACCGCCATCCCAATCGTTATGGGCGCCAACATCGGCACCTCGGTCACAAACACTCTCGTCAGCCTCGGTCACATCGGCCGCGGTCGAGAGTTCGAACGGGCATTCGCCGCCTCGACGGTTCACGATTTCTTCAACATTTTGGCGGTGGTAATTCTGTTTCCACTCCAAATGTCCACGAATTTCTTGGGGCGCTTCTCGTCTCTGCTGGCAGAAATATTTCAGGAGGTTGGCGGGCTCACCTTCGCCAGCCCGCTCAGGGTGGTCACCGGTCCGGCGGTCAAGGCGGCCGCCCACATCCTGGACGGACACCCGTGGATTCTGCTCACTCTCGCTCTGGTGATCATGTTCGCCTCGCTCAGATATCTAGTGGTGGCCCTCAAATCGATTGTCCTCGGCAGGGTAGAAGCGTTCTTCGATCAGACCCTCTTTGCCAACGCGGGAAGAGCGTTGTTCTTCGGTCTCCTGATCACCGTCCTCGTCCAATCGTCCAGTATCACGACTTCGCTCGCGGTCCCTCTCGCCGGCGCCGGAATCCTCACCCTCATTCAGATCTTTCCCTATACCCTTGGAGCCAACATCGGCACAACCATCACGGCGATGCTGGCCGCCCTGGCGGTGGGTGAAATCAGCGCGGTCACCGTAGCCTTTGCCCACCTTCTCTTCAATATCTGCGGCATTGTTCTGATCTGGCCCATTCCCCCAATCCGCAGGATCCCGCTTCGTCTTGCCGGAGGCTTCGCGGCGGTCGCGGCGGATCACCGCTGGATCGCTATCGCATACATCCTCGTTTGTTTCTATGCCGTGCCATTCGCGGCAATTCTTCTTCTGAGGTGAAACCATGTTCAAGCAATTCTTCGAGCTGTTCCGCAAAGACAATATGTTGCAGCAGGCCTACGACAGGTCGCTCGAGATGCTGGAGGCGGATCGTGAGATGTTCCTCGCCGCGTCGAGCTCGCTCCGGGAACACGACGATGCGCGGATCGAACTCGATATTTACGCCAAGGACCAATTGATCAACGCCTACGAGCGTGAGGTGCGGCGCAAGGTATTGACGCATCTCGCGCTCACCTCGAGCCAGAGCATCGCTGCGGGTCTTGCACTGGTGAGCATTGTCATCGACATCGAGCGCATCGGCGACCTGACCAAGAACATCGTCGATCTCGCCCTCAACCATCCGGGCAAGCTGACCTGCGGAAACATCGAGGAGGACATCCGCAAGATCGAAACAACGGTCAAGACGATGTTTACGCTACTGATCGAAGCCCTACCGAACGGCGATGAGGCCAAGGCAAAAGAGGTGATGTCGGAGCACTGGTGGATCGCCCGCCGGAGCGACGAGATCCTCAATATCCTCATCAAGCGCAGTGAGCCCGATCTCGTATGCGCCGAAGCAGTGAGTACGGCCCTCTATGTACGGTTCCTCAAGAGAATCTCCGCCCATCTGATGAACATTGCTTCGAGCGTGGTCAACCCATTCGATCGCATCGGCTTTCGGGACGACAACCCGGAGAACCCGCAAGACGACGAGTGATCCGCGGCCAACGGAGCGACGGCCAACGGATCGAAAAAAGACGACTATGCTCTTCGTAGCAGACCTCCAGGCTCTCCGGAATCCCCGGGAAAAATCGCGATGAGAGCATACGTGCTCAGTTTTCTGACAGTGAGAATAAGGAATCGGAGCCGTCAGTACTTGACCTGTAATGTGAGCTGGATGCGGTCTTCGGTGTCGCGGCCCGCGACGGTGTGCTCGAGGCGGTCGAAGTCCAGGACCCAATAGTTCCCCTTGTGGAACTGCCAGGCGATGCCCGCGATGTAGCGCTTCGTGATATCGGCAGATGGATCGGTTCGGTTGGTATCGAACCAATCATAGCGGCCGATGATGCTGAACCGGGCCGTGCGGTCGATGCGGACTTCCGTGAACAGGGAGTAGCCGTCGTGGGGGAGTGCATCGCCGTTGGCATCGACCGCCGTACCGCCCTGGTTCCCTTCGCCGCGTTCGTATTGCGCAGTCGCGACCAGCCGGCGGCTTTCGTAACTGATCATTGCGGCCAGGACCTGCATGTCCGGCACGACCTCTTCGGCGACATCACTCTGATTCCCCTTGGCGTCGATCCCGAACGCCGACAACTGGAGTCCTGGAACGATGTCCGGAATCGGGCGTATGGTGAGCCGGCCTTCCAGCGCCTTATTGGTGTTCTTCTCCACCGCGTGATAGCCACCCCCGTTGTAAATGCCGACGCCGAATGAGCCCCAACGACCCGCAAAGTGGTTCTGCACGTTTTTTTTGAAGTCGTCGGGCATATCACGGCCGAAGTTGCCACCGAACAGCACTCCCATGTCGGCCGAGTTGAAGAGATGGTTGCGCTCCATGAACATCGTGTCCTGCATTCGGAAGCGATTGATGTGCTCTTCGAAATCGAGCCAGGGCATGTGCGAGACGCCCCACTCCACGTGAGGTTTCTGGATGAGACCGTCCCACTGCCAGTTGAATTGACCGTAGGCGTATTTCAACCTCACAATGAGGTCGCCGGTTTCGTCCTGGAAAACATCGGGCGTGATGCGGGCCGAGAAATACGGAGTGATTCTTTTGCGAATGTCGATGTACCCGCGCTTGATACGGAACTGGCTGTAGCCGTCCCCCGCTGCATCATTGCCGCTCTGGTATGACAAGTAGACCAGGGAGCCGATGCTGAGGCCCTTCAATCCCGGCGGCACGGCGGCCACGGCAGGCGCTTGCGCGACCTCAGGAGCGGGTTCTGTCGCAGCGGAGGCCGCTGCCCGATCAGTCGGCGCCGGCACCACAGCCGCATCGCCGTCGACCCGCATCCGGTCATACTCCGCTTGCACCGCAAGGGCCTGTTCCATTGTGATCACGCCCTGTTCGACCAGCAGCTTGAGCAGCGGATCGAGCTCGAGTTCCTCCGCGGAAACTCCCACAACGACTCCAGATAGAATGACTACGACCGAGAACCACACTGTCATTCGCCTCATCAAAATCTCCTCGGATTGAATCTCGTGGGTTGACTCCTCTTATCAAGTCATCGATTTCTTAACGGTCAGTGGTTTGTTGTGGATTCAGGCATTCCACCGAGCTCGAAGCCCAACCAGCGTGCAACCATTGGCGCCACCGAAGTTGCCTCGACCTCGCCGAGGCGTGCTTTCTTGATCCCGGCGCCTCGGGCGAAGAGGATGCCGCACATGGCGTCGTGCGATGCCAGAAAGCCGTGCTGGCCGTAGTAGCGGCTGGGTTCGTGCACAGGTCCGCCCAGATCGCCAGAAGCCGCAAAGCCCGGGGCCAGAAAGATCATCAGATCACCACTCGAAGGACTGTCGAGACCGATCGCTTCGGCTTCGTCATGGTTGTAGATTTTTTCTACGACAGGGCGGCCCTCCACATCGATATCGGCCAACACACGGGCCGCGCGGCGCAGCAGTTCCGGTGCCTCGGCCATCGTGACGACACCACCGGGCTCGCGTCCCGCGAGGTTGAGATAGAGATGGAAAAAGGCTCCGCCCGAGATGGCAATCATCGGCGTATCCCGGGCAATGCGAAGACGTCCACCCTCTTCGACCGTCCGCACGAGCCCAGCGTCGGCGAGCGCGCTATTCGGTCGTACCATCTCGTGAATCGGCGCCTGGCCGTGGTCGGAGACCACCACCATCGCATCGCGCTCCGGTTCGAGGGCACGCCACAGCGATGCGACGGAGTCGTCGATCGAGCGACCGATGCGTTTGAGACCCTCCCGCGCGGCGAGCGCCCGGCCTGGGCTGTAGGCCCACTGCAACTCATTGACGATCAAGCTCGAGTGGAGATACTCATCGATTGTCGGATGGTAGGCGAGCACGAGGTCGGGATCTTCCTCGGCAAGCACCCACTCGGCCATGCGGTCGAGATAGCGGTCGAGGCGTTCGGCCTGCTCGACGAAGGTGTCGAGATCTATGCCATGGGCGAGATCCAGCCACCAGTCTGCGACCATCCGATCGGGTTCACCGGGCCACGGCCCGATAGCTTCGACAAGGCGGTCCTCGAAGGCTTTGGGGTAGGCGTGGAGGCGATTGACGCTGCCACGGTAGAAACGCAGGCCACCGGTGAATCGATCGATGTGCAACACCTTGCACCAGGAACCATAGTGGCGCGGACGAAGGTCATTTTTCGCCTGCACCTCAAATCCAAGCTCGAGCCACTCCATCTCGCTCACGTAGACCCAATCGGCGTCGTCTGCGAGGCGCACTGCAACGGTGTCGTAGCGTGGGCGACCGTTGGGGTCGGCATCGACCAGTGCGATGAGCAGCTCACGGGTGCTCGGCGCGGCCGAATCGAGGTCGACGACAAGGCTCCACAGCAACGGTTCGAGGCCATCGTTGGACGGTACCTCGCCCGTGGTTCCCGCACTCTCGGGTTGGAACTCGACGATTTCCGATAAAGCCAGCGGCGGTCCGGGCCACACCGCGCCGAAGTCCCCCATCCGGTCGACCGCTCCCCCGTCCGCTCCCGGCCACACCAGGGTGCCCACTCGCAGACCGTTTCGGCGCGCCGCCGTCCACAGGGTTTCGGCGTTGCTCGAGGCGGTGTAACCGGAGACGTGGTCGGTGATCGGCGTGCCTGGAAGACGAAAGGAGTTGCCGACGATTCCGGTGCCGGCGGCGTTGCGGCCCGTCACGAGGGTGTTGTGCATGACGGCGGTCAGGGTCGGGTCGACCATGCGCAGCCGTTCCGCGGAGAGACCGTGCCGTGCCATGCCGGCGAGACCGTCGGCCGAGGTGGCCGTGCCTTCCGAGATCCACTGCCGGGCGAGATCGGCGCCGAGGCTGTCGTAGGAGACCATCACCACCCGCTCGGCCCGAATCTCCGGAGGTCCTCCGCTCTGGCACGCAAATGCGAGGGAAAGGACTACGGCGATGCAGAAAATCGCGACATGGGTCAAAGGTCTTTTCAACATCGTCGCGATGGTAGCGCATTCGAATAACCACAGAGACACAGAGAGCACAGAGAATAGAATTGGATTTCTCTCTGTGGGTGCCCTCTGTGTCTCTGTGACTCTGTGGTGGTTCGTACGCCAAATATTCAGCCACCACAGGGGATGACATGGGCGCCGGGCCAGGCGTCGGTGACCCGGTTGCGGGCCTTCTCCGCCTGCTTCTCCTTGTCGAACGGCCCGACCCGGACTCTCCACAGCTCGTCCAGACCTTCGAGCAGCACTGCCTCCTCGCCCAATCGCTCGAGCTCGGTCTCGGCCCTTCGCGCGTTGCCGGCGTCACCAAAGGCGCCCACCTGGACCCAGAAACAGTTCTCCGGCTCCTCCGCACGCGGCGGTGTTCGTTCTCGGGCGGCCTCGTGACCGATGATTTTGATCTTGACCGGCGCCACGCCATCGACATCGAGATTGATCTTCTTCGCAGCCGCGTAGGATAGGTCGATGATGCGTCCCTCGATGAATGGGCCACGGTCGTTGACGCGCACCTTGACGTCGGCGCCGGTGTCCCGCCGAGTGACCTTGACCACGGAACCGAAGGCAAGAGTTTTGTGCGCGGCGGTGAGTCGGTGCATGTCATAGACCTCACCGGAAGCTGTCTGGCGGCCGTGATACGGCTCTCCGTACCACGAGGCGATGCCCTTTTCCGTCCAACCCTCCTCCACTGGCTCGACGGTTGGCGTCGGAGTCGGCTCCGCTGTTGTCGGTGTTGGCTCCGGAGCTGCCGGCCTCACGCTCGGCTGTTTCGCCCCACGGTGCGCACATCCGAAGATCAGAAAAAATCCAAGCACGAGGAGAAGGATTTCGGATTTCGGATTTCGGATTTCGGATTTTTCCCTGCCCACCCTCTTTCTCGGAGGGGTGGGTGGAATTCCTAATTCCTCATTCCTCATTCCTCATTCATCCTAGACATCAAGGTCCTTTGCCTCGGGCAGGTCTCCAGCCTCGTCGAGGATGGGTCGTACATGCTCGGCGAGGAACTCGCGGACTTGCTGCGGCGCTCGACCGACAAACCGGGCCGGATCGAGGAGGGCGTCGAATTCGGTTCGGTCGAGCGGCACCTCGGGGTCGTCGGCGACCAGCCCGAGGAAGGGGTTCGCTCCGCCCTCCTCGAGTACCGTCACCGCCGCCGCTCGGGCGTGGATCCGCAGTCGTTCGTGCACCGCCTGCCGGTCACCGCCACGACGCACGGCTTCCATCAGAATTGCCTCAGAAGCCATCAGCGGCAGCTCTTCCGCGAGGTTGCGCGCGATCATAGCGGGAAAGACCTGGAGCCCGTCAACCACGTTGTGGACGATGTTCAAGATGGCGTCGGTGGAAAGAAAGGCTTCTGGCAATGACATCCGACGGTTGGCAGAGTCGTCGAGGGTCCGTTCGAGCCACTGGCTGGCCGCGGTTTGGGATGGGTTGGCGGCGATGGCCATCAGCCATCGGGCGAGCGCGGTGACCCTTTCCGAGCGCATCGGGTTTGCCTTGTATGGCATCGCCGAGGAGCCAACCTGACCCTCGCCCATTGGCTCTCGCAGCTCCTTGAGCCGGGCCAGGAGTCGGATATCGGTGGCGAGCTTGGCCGCCGACTGACCGACACCGGAGAGCGCGTCGACAACAAAGGCGTCGACTTTACGCGGGTAGGTCTGCCCGGTAACCGGATAACAACTTGCAAAGCCGAGGGTTTCGGCGACCCGCCGGTCGAGGGCAGTCACCTTGTCGTTGTCACCATCGAAGAGCTCGAGAAAGGTGGCCTGGGTTCCGGTCGTGCCTTTGACACCCCGCAACCGGATACGGTCGCGCTCGAAGCGGAGCCGTTCGAGATCGAGTAGGAAATCCTGCAGCCACAGGCACGCCCGTTTGCCGACTGTCGTCGGTTGGGCAGGTTGAAAATGGGTCATGCCGAGGGTCGGTTCGTCGGCCCATTTATCAGCAAAAGTAGCAAGAGCGTCGATCACCGCCAGGACACGCGTGATGACCAGATCGAGAGCATCACGGATAACGATCAAATCAGCGTTGTCACCGACGTAGGCGGATGTCGCTCCCAGATGGAGGATCGGTTTGGCCGCCGGCGCCCGATCGGCAAAGGCCTGGAGATGAGCCATGACGTCGTGCCGGGTCTGCTTTTCGTACTCCCGCACCCGTTCGAGATCATCGGTGTTTACATCGAGGTGGGTCAGCATCTGTTCGAGGGCCTCGGATGGGATCTCGAGCCCCAGCTCACTCTCGGCAGCGGCCAGCGCCAGCCACAGCCGCCGCCAGGTGGTGTAACGATTGCCGGTGGAGAAGAGGCGTTGCATCTCGTCAGATGCGTAGCGGCCGGTGAGCGGGTGATCGAAGCGGTCGAGAGAGGTCATGAATCCTCCTCAGTGAGTATAACGGTTGGGTTGATTCGATCACAGAGACGCCGCACGCGGACCAGATGCTGGATGCTCGATGCTGGATCCACGATCCGCCCGCCCGCCCTTTCTCCCTTTCTCCCCTGCTCCCTCGCTCCTCTGCTCCTCAGAAGTTCCGGCTAGAATGGACGTCGCTGGAGGATCGACGCAATGGTCCATGTGACATCCGAAATCGGCAGGCTACGGCGAGTGCTGGTGCACGAGCCCGGACCCGAGGTCGACCGCATGGTGCCGCCGATGATGGAGGAATTGCTATTCGACGACATCCTCTTCGGCGACCGTGCCCGGGACGAGCACCGCCGTCTCCGGCGTCTTCTCCAACTCCTCGGCGTCGAGGTCATAGAGGCCAACACGCTGCTCGAGGAAGCGCTGACCGACGAGGCAGCTCGGTCCTGGCTGTGGGCTCGGCTGCGGCCCGAAGCGCCACACGCGTTGCGCGCCGACGAGCCACCATCGTCGGCCAGGGAGGCGGTGGCGATCGCAACCACCGGCCTGCTCGCCAGCGACGACTGCCGGGGAATCGAAGTGGAGGACCTCTTCCGGCTGCCGCCGCTACCCAACTGGTGCTTCCAGCGAGATCCTCAGATAATTTTTGGTGATGGCGTGATCTTCTCGGCCATGGCCACCTCAGCGCGCTGGCGCGAGGGTCTGCTCACCCGCTCTGTCTTTCGTTTTCACCCCGAACTCTCCAACACGCCGGTGATCCTCGACCCGCTGCGCGAAGCGCGAGAGGCGAGCCAGTTCTTCGGACCGCACCGGCCCCACCTGGAGGGCGGCGACCTGCTCGTGCTGTCGCCCGAGGTGGTGGCGGTCGGGGTTTCGGAGCGGACCAACACGGTTGCGGTGGAGCTTCTCGCCGAGGCTCTGGCCGCGCGCGACAACGGCCCCCGTTGGCTCGAGGTCGTGCATGTCCCGTCCCGTCGCGCCTACATGCACCTCGACACCGTCTTCACGCCCGTCGACCGCGATGCCGCCTTGGTTTTCCAGCCGGTGATCTGCGATGACGGCCCGCAGCTCGCCGACACCTACGAGATCGACCTCGGATCAACCGATCTCGTGCCGAATCACCGCGGACGCCTGCTGGACGCTCTGGCCCGTCGCGGACTCGAGCTGAAGGCGATTCCCTGCGGCGGCGCCGACCCGGTGGCGCAGCAGCGCGAGCAGTGGACCGACGGCGCAAATGCCCTTGCCCTTGCTCCCGGCGCGATCGTGCTCTATGACCGCAACATCGCCACTGCCGAGACGCTCGCCGATGCCGGTTTTCGCGTTGTGCCGGCGGAAGACGTGCTGCTCGGGCGTGAGGAGGTGACCCTCGACGGCGGAGAGCGGGTCTGCCTGCTCATCGACAGCCACGAGATGTCACGAGCGCGCGGCGGACCACATTGCCTCACCCACCCCTTGCAGCGCGACGACGTGTAGCAGCGCCCTTCCACCCACCCGGATACAAGATCCAAGATACAAGGCCGCCCACCCGCACCACGGGCTACTCGTCCATTTGTATCTTGCATCTTGTATCTTGCATTCTGCGTCCGGTTGTTGGGATCGAGAACGTGGTTGCTGGGATTCAGTCAGGCTGACTTTGCTTGCTGAGCCGGAGCTGCTTCCACCGATCGTGGTACCACAGCCACTGATCGGGGTTTGCCCGGATCGCGGTCTCGAGGATCGCCATGTAGCGGGTGGTCAGCGGAATGTCCTCGAGCTCAGACTCGGGGAGATCGTCAACCATTGCCGGCTCCTCGTATAGCAGGTTGTAGCGCCCGGGTACGCCGCGCATCGCGAAGGTCGGTACCACCGGCGCCCGCGTCTTGCGCCCCATCCGGGCGAGGATCGGATGGGTCCAGGCCGGATGACCAAAGAATGGGACTGCGACACCCTGATCCTCGCGCACCCGCTGATCGATGAGGATCCCCACCCCACCGCCCTTCTTGAGCTGGGCCAACATCTCTCGAAGGATATTGCGTTTCCCGAAAACGTGGTTGCCGTAGAGCTTGCGCAGGCGATCAAGCTCCATTTCGAGGAGGGGGTTGTCGAGCGGCCGGTTGACGACCGACAAACCAGCCTCAACCTTGAGGCCGGTGACCAGTGCCGCGACCTCCCAGGAACCGATGTGGGCTGTGAGGAAGAACGCGCCCCGGCCGTGCGACAGCGCCTGTTCGACGTGATCCCAGCCTGTCACATCGACCGATGCCAGGAGTTCCTCCGGACGCAGCCGTTGGAGCCGGATCGCATCGAGGGCCGAACGCGCGAAATGGCGAGTCACCGCGCGCGCCAGCGCGCGGCGCTCCTCATCGGAAGTATCCGGGAAGGCGAGGTTGAGGTTGAAATCGATGATCTGGCGGCGTCGACCGCCGAGGGTAGAGTAAAAGTTGCCGACGACATCACCGACCTTCGCCAGCCCAGCTGGTGAGAGCAGGCCGGTCAGGCCACGAGCCATGCGGAAGGCGGCAAACTCTACGTGGTTGCGGAGGGCGGAACGGTTTTTGCTCACGATCTGACCTCCGGCAACAGCCGCCAGAGGCCGTTCCAGCTCCCCTCGATGGGCTCGACGACGGCCTCGACCACCCACACCCCGGTTTCGGGTGGGAGCTTGACCGCGTCCTTGGCGGTGGTCACCGGCACAGCCGAAGCCGCCGCCGCCTGATCGGAAATCTCGGACAACTCGCGATCTGTGTAAGCGTGGTGATCTGGGTACCACTTCGTGGCGGCGATCTCTGCTCCGGCCTCGGTAAGAGTAGTGGCAAAACCGTCCGGTCTCCCGAGCGCAGCAAACGCCACCACCCGCCGACCGGACAGGATATTCGGCTCCCGCCACCCCTCGCCCGGTACGTGGACACGGTTCGGGCGCAGCCGCGAGACGAAAATCTGGAGTCTGGGTGCGACGCGGTCGACCACGCTTTCGATCTCGGCCACCACCGGACGCCACTCGACGGGCACCTTGGTAATCAATACGGCATCCGCCCTCTCGAGCGCGGTCAGGGGCTCGCGGAGGCGTCCCAACGGGGGCAGCCGGCCGCCACCCCAGGGTTCGCCGGCGTCGACCACCACGAGGTCGAGGTCCCGTGCAAGCTGCAGATGCTGGAAGCCGTCGTCGAGCAGCACCACATCGGCGCCCAAACGCTCTGCCTCCGCCCCACCTCGAGCACGGTCCGCGTCTACAACCACCGGCACACCGGGCAGTCGGCGCGCCATTTCCAGCGGCTCGTCACCGACCTCGGCTGCGGTCTGTCTCGGGTCTGGTCCAACCACTACGACCTGCCCCTCTTCGAGCCGTTTGTATCCGCGGGTCAGCACCGCCGGCCATCGGCCCATCCGTACCAGATCCCGAGCCAGGGCGATGACGGCAGGGGTCTTGCCGGTACCACCGAAAGTTAAATTACCGACCGAGATCACCGGCACATCGAGGCGGGCGCTTTGCATCCAGCCTCGGCGGTAGGCGGCGCATCGAGCGGCCACCGCACCGCGGTAGATGGGGGCCAACGGCAGCAGCAGATAGCGCCAGACCACGACCGTCACTCGCCCCGCAGGAGATCGAGCAGGGCGGTGGCCGTGCGAGCGGTGGCGCCCCGATTTCGATCCACCACTTCGCGCCCGGCGCTGCCGGCAGCGGCGGCAAATGCGGGCTCGTCGAGCCACGCCGCCGCCTCAACCCTCAGCTCGGCGCTGTCCGCCACCAGGCGGGCGCCGCCGGCCTCGGTCATCTCGTCGTAGACCTCCTGAAAATTGTGGACATGGGGGCCACTGAGGACCGGCACGCCCCACACCGCCGGTTCGAGCGGGTTATGGCCGCCGGTCGGCACCAAGGAACCGCCAATGAACGCGACCCGGGCCATCTGATAGGCGCGCGCGAGCTCGCCGATGGTGTCGATCAGGTATGCGTCCGCGTTGGACGGGACCCTCTCGCCGCTGCTTCGGCGTGAAAAAGAGAGGCCGCGATCAGCGAGCAGGCGTGCAACGGCGTCAAACCGTTCGGGGTGACGAGGCGCCAGGATCAGAAACGGTGTCGCCCCGTCCGCACCGAGACCGGCAAGCGCATCGAGGATCTGTGCTTCTTCACCCTCCATCGTGGATCCGGCGACGATGATTGGACGGTCGCCGGCGACCTCACGAACATCGTCCTCCCATTCGAGCGGACCACGGTCGACCTCGAGGTCATACTTCACGTTGCCAGAGACGACGATCCGCTCCCTCGGGATATTGAGACCCGCGAATCGTTCCGCATCGGCTTCGGTACGGGCAAGCACCAGCTCCAGCGGGGCGAGAAGCGACCGCAAACGCCCGGCCACCCGCCGGTAGCCGGCAAAAGAGCCCTCCGACAGGCGCGCATTGACCACCGCCACCGGCACCCCGTGCAGATCCGCCTGGTGGAGCATCTCCGGCCACAGCTCGGTCTCCACGAGCACCAGCAGCCGCGGACGGGCGGCTTCGAAGACCCGGCGCACCGGGCCGGGAAGATCGATCGGGCAGGGAAACACCGGAAGCCGGTCGCCGAGAGTGCGGCGGGCGAGATCGAGGCCGGTAGCGGTAGTGGCGGTCAAAAACAGGGGTTGCTCGGGCGCACGCTCCTCGAGCTCGGTGATCAGCCGTCGAGCCAACTCCACCTCGCCGACCGAGACCGCCTGGATCCAAATGGCTCCTTCGGGTATCTCCGGCAGCGACCGTCCAAGTCGATCACGAAAGCGCGGCCGGCTTTTGCCTGCGAGCCACTGGCGCACCTTGATCACCGGCAGAGCGACGGGCAGCAACCCGCCCAACAACAATCGGTATATCCAGAGACTCGCACTCGCCATGATGCTTAGGATAACCCTGCCGAACGCGCTGAGAGAAGATTACGCCAAGGTCGCGTACTCGACCTCGCCTTCGGCCACCAGGAAGGTGCCCGCGCGGCCCTCGAGCGCCTGCTTGAGGCTGTCCTCATCGGTGATCAGGACCTGCTTGCCGGTTGCCTCGACGAAGTCCATCGACGCCTGCACCTTGGGACCCATCGAGCCGGGAGGAAACTGGTGGGAAATCAATAATTCACGCGCTTTGTCGACCGGCATCCGCCTCAGCCAGCGTTGATTGGGACGACCGAAGTTCTCGGCCACCATCGGTACCTGGGTCAGCATGATGAAGAGGTCGGCCTCGAGCTCGCGGGCGAGCATTGACGCCACGTAATCTTTGTCGATCACCGCTTCGACGCCGCGATAATACCCGCCGACATCCTGGTAGACCGGTACCCCACCGCCGCCGCCGGCCACCAGCACGGCACCGTTCTCCACCAGTCGTTTGAGGAGGTGGCTGCCGAGGATCCGCTTCGGCATCGGCGACGCCACCACCTTGCGCCAACCGCGGCCGGCATCCTCGACCATCTGCCAACCGTGCTCCTGCATCAACAAATTGGCGCGATAGGCGGTGAAGTAGGGACCCACGGGCTTCGCCGGGTTGTCGAAGGCCGGATCTTCGCGGTCGACCTCGACCTCGGTCAGGACAGCCGCGATGTCTTTCTCCAGCTGCTCTTCGTTGAACCGGTTACGGAGCTGGTTGGCGAGCATGTAGCCCATCGAGCCCTGGGTCTGGGCCACCGCTACATCAAGCGATTGGGGCGGTATCTTGGTGATCGCCTCTTCGACCTGGATCATGATGTTACCCACCTGCGGGCCGTTGCCGTGGACGATTGCGAGCTCGTACCCGCGGTGAATGATCTCCACCAACCACCGGGTGGCCTTCCAGCTGAGGGTGAACTGCTCTTCCTGGGTGCCGTGATCCTGCGGCCGGAGCAGCGCGTTGCCGCCAAATGCGATCACCGCAGTTCGTAGCTGCTTTCCGTCGAGCTCGATTCGATTCGTGTCTGCCATGGTCGCCTCCACCCCGATTTCACGGGGAAGAAGCCATTGTGCGATCAGGTCCTCACCGTGTCAACACGGGTTTGTCCGTCTCCGTCTCCGTTTCTGTTTCTGTTTCCGTTTCGAAACAAGCTGGCTATCGAGGTTGCACCACGACGATCCGCTCGACTCCGCAGGCGTCACGAACCCGGCGGGCAACGGCGAGTCCAATCGCATCTGCCGCCGATGCGACCTCATCCGCCTGGTTTTCCCCGAGCTCGAACACCGCCCCCCCACAGGGTCGGAGAAGACGCGGCAGATCGGTGAGCAGACGACGCACGAGATCGAGACCGTCGGAGCCACCGTCGAGGGCGAGCGAGGGGTCATAACGAACCTCGATCGGCACCCGTTCGATGTCGACGGTGGGGATGTAGGGGAGATTAGCCACCACCAGATCCAACGGAGGCGTTACGGCCGACGTCAGGTCGCCCAGGAACAGGCGTGTTTCGACCTCATGGCGATCGCGATTGCGCCGCGCGACCGCCAGCGCCGGGAGCGAGAGGTCGACCGCCCACACCCCCCACCGGGGACGTTCCGCGGCAAGGGTCACCGCGACACAGCCCGAACCCGTGCCGACGTCAAGCACCCTTGCCTCAGCCGACAACGGCAGGTCGAGGGCCGCGGTAATGATCAACTCGGTCTCCGGCCGCGGCACGAGCACTGTCGGGCTGACCTCGAATTCCCGCCCCCAGAACGAACATGTGCCCTTCAGGTGGTGGGCCGGCTCACCGGCCGCGCGTCGCTCGATCCAGTCGCGATACCGTCGACAAACCTCGGTGGGAATTTCGCGCTCTGGATGGAGCCGCAGGGTGATCTCCTCCACTCCCCACGCGGCCGCCAGCAACCATGCCGCCTCCCTTCGCGGTTCGGGGATGCCTTCCCGCCGGGGCAGGAGTCGCGCCCCATTCGTAATCAGATCATCCGCTTTTGCCACTTCGTGTTCCCCGGTTGAAGGATTCTCACCACCAAGGCGCCAAGTACACCAAGAGAACCTTTTGAATTGTGGGTGCGCTGACCGACTCGACGTGCCAGGTCTTTGAAATCTCTTGGTGAATCCTTGGTGCCTTGGTGTTTTGGTGGTGCAACCGCACGTTGTGGTTACCTCAGCTCCTCTTTCAGCCGTTCGGCCTGGAATTCCTCAATGAGGGGTTCGAACAGGAGGTCCAGATCACCCTCGAGGATCTCCGTCAGCCGGTGGACGGTGAGCGAGATGCGGTGGTCGGTGACCCGACCCTGGGGAAAATTGTAGGTGCGAATCTTTTCGGAGCGGTCACCGGAACCGATCTTCGAGCGCCGATCGGCAGCGCGTTCGGCATCCCGCTCCCGCTCCTCGATTTCCAGGAGTCGCGCCTTGAGCACCCGCAGCGCCTTGGCCTTGTTCTGAATCTGGGACTTCTCATCCTGGCAGGAGACCACCAGACCGCTCGGCAGATGGGTGATGCGAACCGCCGAGTAGGTGGTGTTGACGCTTTGCCCTCCCGGTCCCGATGAGCAGAAGCGGTCGATGCGAAGGTCCTTCTCTTCGACCGAGACCTCGACCGCCTCGGCCTCCGGCATCACCGCCACCGTCGCAGCAGAGGTATGGATCCGTCCCGATGCCTCGGTTGTCGGAACCCTCTGCACCCGGTGAACGCCTGACTCGTATTTGAGACGCGAGAACGCTCCATCGCCCTCGATCACAGCGACCGCCTCCTTGATGCCTCCGAGACCCGTGTCAGAGGAGTCGGTGACCGACATCTTCCATCGCCTCGACTCGGCGTATCGTCCGTACATCCGCAAGAGCTCGGCAGCAAAGAGTGCTGCCTCTTCGCCGCCGGTCCCGGCGCGGACCTCGAGGATGACATTTCGGCGATCGTTGGGGTCCACCGGCAGCAGCAGCACCTTCAGCCGCTCCTCGATGTCGTTCAGACGCAGCGTCAGCTGCTCGACCTCGGCCTCGCCCATTTGCTTCATCTCGTCATCGTCAGCTTCGGCGACGATCTCGCGCGCGCCTTCGAGCTCGGAGGCCGTCGAGCGGTAGTCACGATAGACGGCCACGACCGGCTCGAGCTCGGCCAGTTTCTGCGCCACCTCGCGCGAACGTTTTGGATCGACGGCAATCTCGGGATCTGCCTGCTGCGCCTGCAGATCTTCGTGCTTCTTCGCAATCTCTTCCAGCCGTTCAAGCATTGGCCCCGCCCCTAGTTCCATCGACAGGTTTTCTGGCAAAACAAAACCCGCGCGATTTCGATTCGCGCGGGCCAACATGGCCGCCCGGGGGCGGCCAGAATGAGCTATTTGACGTTGGCGGTCTTACCGTAGCGGCGCTCGAACTTCTCCACCATCCCCGCGGTGTCCACCAGCTTCTGTTTGCCGGTATAAAACGGGTGACAGGCGTTGCAGATTTCGAGCCGCAGCTCGGTTTTGGTTGACCGGGTCTTGAAGGTGTTGCCGCATGCACAGCGAACCTCGACCTCGTGGTACTCGGGATGGACTCCAGATTTCATCTCACACCTCCACTCGGCCCATACGGACCAAGGACGTGGGATCTTACACCTAAGTTGCCTCAAGTGCAAGTCCCTTTGAATTAGGAGTTAGGAATTAGGAATGCCACCCACCCACCCGGCAGTGTCTGCGAGAAAAGGGAGGGCGGAGGGGAATTCCTCATTCCTAATTCCTAATTTGCGAGTCGACGTCAGTCGACTCGCCACACGGTGTCGATAACGGTTCCATCAACCCACTTGACGACAGCCACCGGATCATCCGACGGTTGCGGCTTCGTCGGCACTCCGCAGATCCGGTCGAGCTCCGCCTTGAGGTCCTCGATTGGCCGGATCGGCAGATCCGAGCCCGCCACGGCATCGAGCAAATCCTTGCGTCGGGGATTGATCGCGATACCCCGGTCGGTGACCACGACGTCGATCAGCTCGCCTGGACCGCACAGGGTCGTCACCTCGTCAACAATGACCGGGATGCGATCACGGAAGGACGGAACCAGCAGCATCGCACAGCGGGCGGTGAGGCAGTTCTGCCAACCGCCGATACCGTGCAACAGGCGGCCGTCAGAGTGGGTCACGACATTGCCGTTGAACGCGAGGTCGACCTCGGTCGCACCGAGCACCGCGACATCCACCATCGAGGCGAAGTTTCCCTTGCCGTGGAAGTTGTAGGAGGTGAAGGGAGAGGTGTCCTGGTGGCGTGAATCCTCACGCATCGATTTCACGCCATCGAGGTCAAAGGTCTGTCCGTCCAGGATGTACTCGATGAGCCCCTCGTCGAGCATCTCAACCATGTGCTGCGTGGATCCTCCGCGGGCAAAACGGGCCTTCACGCCGTCTGCTCGCATGAGCTCCGCAAGGTACATCGCAAAGGCCAGGGTGGTACCGCCGGCCCCGGCCTGGAAAGAGAAACCGTCACGCATGATCCCGGCTGATGCGCAGAAGCGGGCTGCGAGCTCGGCGATCCGCCGCCGGTCCGGGCTCTGGGTGACCCGGGTGGTGCCAGACACGATCTTCGACGGGTCACCGATCGACTCGACCTCGACCACGACATCGACGTTGTTGCCCTGTATCTGCCACGGCAGACATGGAAAGGGCACAAGATTGTCCGTCACCACGATGACCTTTTCGGCGTAGATCGAGTCGGCAAGAGCAAAGCCGAGCAAACCGCAGGCGGCCGGTCCGTGCAGGGCATTGGCGTTGCCGAAGAAGTCTGCAGTCGGAGCGGCGATCACCGCGACATCGATGTGGATCTCGCCATCCTGGATCGCCTGCCACCGCCCGCCGTGCGAACGCAGTACACCGAGACCGCGCATCTTGCCGGCGGAGCAGTAGGCCCCGAGCGGTCCATTCATTGAACCCTCGATGTGGTGAATGACGCCGGCGTCGAGGTGGGCAATCTGGGTGGCGTGGACGGGAAAGGACGCCGAGGGAAACCACATGAGATCTTTTGCGCCAATCTCGGCAGCGGCGTCGAAGGTCAAATTGCCGACGGCGTCGCCGTTGCGCAAATGGTGGTGGGTTGAGACGACCATGCCATCGGCGAGGCCCACCCGCTCGAGCGCCTCCTCCAACGACGAGACCCTCTTGTCACCGTCTACCGGAAAATCGACACAACTGGCGATTTGCGGCGCCGCCCTGGTGCCCTCAGGGTGGTGTTTCCCGACTCCTTCGAAGGGCACGCCCTCGCATCCGTTGACCTCGGTCGGCACCATCCGCCCGGTTGCGTTCTTTTCGAGCTTCACCGTCATGGCATCGTCCCCGTCCCCGTTCCCGTTCCCGATGATTGGCGAACCAAGCGCATCACGACTGAGAATCCCAGTCCTCCGCCAAAATTCCCCCGGCGACTGCAAGTTCGACCGTCCGAAACGCTTGCTGCACCACCGGCGGATCGACCATCTTCGAGCCCACCGCGACAGCGCCAAGGCCGCGCGCCTCTGCCTCACGGGCCGCCCGCATCACTCGAACTGCGCGCTCCGCCTCAGCTTCCGACGGCGTCATCTCACGATGAACCACCGGGATCTGACGCGGGTGGATGCAACCGATGCCGTCAAAACCGAGGCCGCGCTCGCGTTTCACATAGGCGGCGAGACCATCCTCGTCCTCGATATCAGAAAAAACCGAGGCGATGGGCTGCACTCCAGCCGCTCGCGCCGCGTAGACAGTCGTTTGGCGGGCGAGAAAGCTCTCCCAACCCTCGGCAGTCCGCGGTGCGGCAAGTTCCGCCGACAAATCCTCCAGCCCTAGTGTCAGGGCCACCACCGTGGGATCGGCAGCGGCTATTTCGAACGCTCGGTGGATACCCGCGGGCGACTCGAGAATCGGCATCAGGAAAGCCGCCTCCTCGCCGGCGAGACCGCGGAGAATTTCGGCCGCGCGACCGACACGGGCTGTGTCCTCAGCCTTTGGTAGCAGCACCGTGTGCGGGTTGTGGGCGGCAATCGCGGCAAGATCCTCCTCACCGACGCCTCCCTGGTTGACCCGCACCATCCGTTCCGAGGCTCCCCAATCGAGTGCAACCAACGCGTTGCGGACGAGCAGACGGGCAGTGTCCTTCTCGGCCGGAGGCACGGAGTCCTCGAGGTCGAGGATGATGCCGTCGGCACCGTAGAGCCCGCCGGAGATCATCAACTTGGGTTGGTTGCCGGGAATGTAAAGTCGGCTGCGACGGAGCCGCTGACGGCGACGCGGTGCGTTCACTCCCGGTGCTGGCTCGGGAAGAACGGACGGTCCGTTCAGCCCCGCGCGCCGCAGGCAACTCTCGGTACGGGCAAGGATCACCCACTCGAGCGCACCCGCATCGTTGACCGTCAGGCGCCCTGTGGTCACCGCAAAGGCGTCGGCGACCCGGCGCACCGCGGATTCGATGGCCTGGCCGTAGAGATAGCCGACCTTGGAGGTCACATCGATCGTCAACGAATTGGAAGCTCGCTCGTAGCTGACGTTGAGATCCGAGCGGACACGCTCACCCAAGGGACCCGCGGACGCCGACTTGATCTCGGGTTCGCCCATCCTCACCTCCTCGGGCCCCACGTTATCACGTTAATTATTGAGCGTTCACATGTTATAACGCGGCGATAATCGCGTCGGTCATCTGACTCGTCGTCGCGGCGCCCTGGGCAACGGCGTCCGGGCCGCCGCGCAGCTTGAGCATGTCGTAGGTTCGCACCGTGCCGGTGGCGATTACCGTCGCCACCGCGTTTCGGATCCTTGTCGCCATCTCGGTTTCACTCAGCCAGTCGAGCATCATCACCGCTGACAACACCATGGCTGTTGGGTTGACGATCGAGGGATCGAGCTCTGCGTACTTCGGGGCAGAGCCGTGGGTGGGCTCGAAGACACCGACCTCCTGGCCGGTATTGGCGGAGGCCGCAAAACCGAGACCACCAACGAGACCGGCGAAACCGTCGGAGATGATGTCGCCGAACATGTTGCCGGCGACAATCACCCCGTAGTCCTCGGGATTCTTCGTCAACCACATCATCTGGGCATCGATGTTGGTGTCCCAGAGTTGTATCTGCGAGTAGGCCTCGTGCACCTTGCGCGCCTCGGCAAGCATCATTCCCGAGGTTTCCCGGATGACGTTCGGCTTTTCGCAAACGGTCACGCTGCCATAACCGTGAGCGGCTGCGTACGCGAAAGCCTCCTCGCAGATGCGGCGGCATTTGGCGCGGGTGAAGATCCGCGTCGACACCGCCAAGTCTGCTCGCGGAACGTCCCGAAATGCCGCGAACTTGGGGTGGGTGTCGAGGGCATCCCACACCTGTTCGGGGGGGTCGGTCCACTCGACACCGCCGTAGAGCCCCTCGGTGTTCTGCCGGAAGATAATCGCGTCGACCCGCGGTTCGTCAGCACCGCCGTCAGCACCGCGACGGATGAAGTTGAGCGGGTTCCCGGGAAAGGTGATGCACGGGCGGATTGACACATCGAGATCGAACCGTTGCCGCAGACCGACGATTGGCGAGAAGTAGACGAAGCCCTTGTCCCGGAGCGCAGGACTGATCTCGGCCGCCGCCTTGTCCTTGGGCTTGGAAGTGATCGCGCCAAAGAGTGCAACCTTGTGCTCCGCGATCAAATCCACGGTCTTTTCGGGAAGGGGATTACCCTCCTCCACCCAATGCTCCCATCCGATCCCGGCTGGGATCCAATCGGCTTCGAATCCTGCCGCTTCGAGCACTCGCAGGGCCTCCGGCAGAACTACGTTTCCGATTCCGTCACCGGGCATCACGACGATTTGTCTCTTTGACATGTGACCTCCACGATCTGCCAAAACCCGCGTCTCCTCACGGCGGCCACTGGCAGGGGTTACCTTAGCGAAAACAGCCTTCGAACGGAAGCGGCGGTGCGGTTCGCCACAAATGATGTTTGACGGCAGTGGCACTATTTGCCAGAGTTGGACTCCTACAGGAAGGTGCGAATTGCATTCAGAGCCCTTAACAGCGCCTCAATGGACGGTCAGACAATCACCGGTGTGGCCGGTCGGATTGTGGTTGCCAGGAATCCTCGCAGCCTTTTACCCTACCCTCCACAGCGGCTTTCGCCTCGTTCAGGGTGGTCTCGGCGACAGTCGTTTGGTCAACTTCACCCTCGAACACAGCTACCGGTGGTTGACGGGTATGCAGCTGGCGGAGAATCTATGGTCGCCGCCAATTTTCTTCCCGGTCCAGAACGTGGCCACTTTCACCGATCTCATGCTCGGCGTCGCGCCGTTCTACTGGGTTTGGAGGTGGCTCGGAGGTGATCCCCACACCGCTTTTCAATTGTGGATGCTCGTCTGCTGGACGTTGAACTTCGTAAGCTGCTACCTCCTCTTCCGCTACGGGCTTCGGATCTCTGCCGTTGGGTCATCCCTCGGCGCCCATCTATTTGCATTCGGCAATCCGCAGTATTCGAGCTTGGCCCACCAACAGCTCGGCCCGCTGTTCTGGCTCGTGCTCACACTCGCCGGGCTGGTCATGATGTTTCAGAGACCTGAGGAATCCCTACCCGTCCGGCGGTGGATCGGTACTTTAGCGTTCTGGGGTGGGCTGGTGGCACAGCTCTATACCGCGGTCTACACGCTGGCGTTCTTCATGCTCGGGCTCGCGGCTGCAACCGCGGTCGTCCTCGTCGTGGGACCGATGCGGAGGCCGTTTTTCATTGCTGTCAAAAGGAATCTCATTTCGTTTCTCGTCGTCACCGTCATCGCCATCGCCGTCGCGACACCGATCACGGTTCGATATCGGGCCACCGCTGCCACGATCGGAATGCACAAACAACGGCAGATCCATCTCCCCAAGCCGGCTGGCTGGTTCCTTCCAGGAAACGGAAACCGATTCTACGGAAAATGGCAGCGCGGGATGGGTCTCAGCGTTTATCGCGGCAGAGCCCAGACCAACGGTTTTGGACCGATCACTCTGATTGCGTGTGTTGCCGGTCTTTGGCTCGGGCGAAAAAGACCCGAGGTGCAACTGATCGTCGCGGGTTTTGTCGGTCTGGTGATCTTGACGATCACTTTTCCCGGAGGGTGGAGCCCGTGGTGGGTCGTACGAGAGGTCGTCCCGGGCACAGCCGCCCTGCGCGCGGTAGCCCGCGTCGGTCTGATGGTCCTCTTCCCGGCGGCCCTCGGGTTAGCGATTGTGGTTGATCGTTTGGCCGAAAAACGGCGCTGGATCATCGCCGCCGCGCTGATCCTCGGTGCCATCATCGAACAGCCACAGCGGCGGCCGACCTTCGACAAGGCCACTGCGGTCGCGCGGGTTGAGAGGATCGCGTCGATGGTTCCAGCGGACGCCAAGACGTTTCTTCTGGTTTTCAGAGGCCCGTCGTCGGACGTGCACGTCCACGACGACGCGGCGTGGACCGCCCTCAGCACCGGCATTCCCACTGTCAACGGGCGCTACGGGCACTTTCCACCGGGCTACCCGTTCCGAACGCCCTGGATCCAAGATTCCAAGGAGGGCGGCGAGACACGCGATAGCCTCGCGGCCTGGGTCACCGAGGGTGGCGTTGCTCCGGAGACCGCTGTGATGATTGAGGTGCCGCTGCGACCTGAAAGGATGCGAGGTCAGAGTAAGTGATCAGCGGTCCCAGATGTTGAAGCGAAGAATCGACCAGATCGCCGCCACGCCGTCCATCCATCCAATCTTCTTGCCCTCGGCGTAGGTGCGACCGTGGTAGGAGATCGGCACCTCGTAAATCCTCACACCGAGCCGGGCGACCTTGGCGGTGAACTCTGGCTCGAATCCAAAGCGGTTGGATTTCAGGGTTATCCGCTCCAGAATTTCGCACACAAAGACCTTGTAACACGTCTCCATATCGGTAAGGTTGAGATCGGAGAACATGTTGGATAAAAGGGTCAGCATCTGATTGCCGAGATAGTGCCAGTAGAAGAGAACTCGGTGCGGTCCGCCGAGAAAGCGCGAGCCGTAAACGATTTCGGCGCGACTGTCGATGATCGGCTGCAATAGGGCAGGATACTCGGTCGGATCGTACTCGAGGTCGGCATCCTGTATGAGCAGCACGTCGCCGGAAGCTGCCGCGAATCCGGTCCGCAGGGCCGCGCCCTTGCCTCGGTTGTGCGGGTGGTGCTTGCGGATTACCGTCACTCCGCGACCGTCCTCCCGTTCTGACGGCTGCCACCTCTCGAGCTCAGACCAGGTTTCGTCGGATGAACAGTCATCTACGGCAACCAACTCGAGCTCGGAAACCGCCTCGGGCAACGGTGCCGCCACCACCATGCTGAGGAGGTCTCCAATGGTCGCTTCCTCGTTATAGACCGGGATCACTACAGACAACTTCATCACGCCAAGCCTACCTCAATTCTCCAGTTTTGAGTGTTGAGTTTTGAGTTTTGAATTACGGGCGCCCTCCTCCGGGAAAACAAGGCGGGGGGGGAACTCAAAGCTAATAACTCAACACTCAAAACTCGGTTTGTAGCTCCCCTGCTCCTAGTCAACAACCCTCAGTGGATGCTCTTCGAGGAACGACGGCGTCACAAGACCCACGACCACGCTTCCCTCCATGTACTGCGCCACCGGCAGCCCGAGCAGATAGCACAGGGTCGGCGCCACGTCCGGCGGGCGCGCCGGCTGCACTCTACGCCCAGGATCGATCCCGTTACCGAGAAGAATGAAGAGGCCGTCAGGAGATCCTTCAGCAGAGGTGTGCCACGACTCGCCGCCGCCGAAGAACCTTTTCAATCGCTCGAACGACCCGGGTGGCGTGAGGCCGAAGGGGGAGACTACCGCCACCAGGGTCTGATCGGCAGTGGCACCGAGCAGCGTTCCGAGCTGTTCATCAAGGAGCTCCATGATCAGCTCCAGGAATCGTCGCTCGCGGGTGTCGCGTGGTCTGATCGGCTCGTGATAGCGGCGGGCCAACGACAGGGTTTCGAGGTGGATCCAGACGTTGCCGACAGGTCCTTTGAGGGCGTCGACGGCCGCCTCGACACGAGCTTGATCTTGCACGATGGCCGACCAAATCTGCGACCGACGTTCCGGAAAAGGTTCGAGAGCGGCCTCGAGCGAGGCACGCATAGTCCACTCCAGTGCGGTCCCCACCTCATCGCTTGATGCGGTTTGCAGGGATGGGTCATCGCCCCAGGACCCCGGCCATCCGACGACGCATGTGGATACGCCGGAAGCATCGAGGCGGGCCCACAGCGGCGCAACTGTCGCCGGCGGTGGCGGTACCTGCTTGGATAGACCCCAGGGCAGGATCATTCGCGAGCCCTCCGGGGTCCATGGCAGCAGCCGCAGCGTCTCAGAAAAAACCAGCGGCAGGTCCCAGCCTCGGTGATCCTTGACGCCATGTCGGCCGGGATAGGTGCCGGTGGCTGTTGATGTCCAAAGCGCCCAACGAAGATATGGCCTGTGGGGTGTGATCGGCGCCCGTGCTCCCTGTTCACGGAGGCGGGTCAGGTTCGGGTAACTCGCACTTGCCGCATCGACCAACAGGACCTTGGTATCGAGGCCTTCGAGCCCGATGATCAGCAGTCGGCGTTCGGGTTCGCCGAGTGGTTGCGCCGTGACCTCGAGGTGCTGCCGTTGCGGGGTCGGTACGGTCAGAATACGGACCACCGGCAACGCCACCATCATGATAGAAAACGCCACTTGCCACCCTCGACTGTTGCCAAAACGTCGGACCAGGCTGCCGGCGGCGACTGCTACCAGCACAGCAACACCCCAGGCCACGGAATCCTGGACGAGAACCCGGTGCGCCGGTCCTGACAACAGCAGAGCGTAGAGTTTGGCGTTGACACCAGTGAGAACGGCAGCAATCAGAAAGACCATCATCGACAATGCCGGCGCCGACCACCGATCCTCCCTGGGTCGGAAACGCTCAAAGATGGCGAGGCCGATGAGCAGCGGAACTCCCGCCATCAACATTCCCCACGACGCCCACAGCGGCAGGCCAACGAGCACGCCTCGCATCGCCTGCGTGACTTCCGGGTTCATTCGCAGAACCAGTACCTCGGCGACCAGGCCCGCGGTGGCGCCGGTCCCGAGCGCATCGACCCACATTCGGAGCTTCATGACACCTGCATGGTACCGCGTTTGGATGGCGTGACGACGGGCTGGCCTTGGCAGCCCAGTTGACGCCCTGCGGCGTTCGCGACGTCGCGCAGTTTTGCAGGTACACTTTCCACCAGTATCGAAGTGGATGTGAGGTGAGCGCCAAGGAATCTCTCTGTGTTGCGCTCGA
>Ga0255045_10000005_pt1 | contig 40795 bp, 31 predicted proteins | sample BC1_12_23_MG_FD_183652 | JGI IMG/M metagenome (GOLD analysis project Ga0255045, IMG submission 183652) | Seawater microbial communities from Strait of Georgia, British Columbia, Canada - BC1_12_23 | ecosystem: Environmental > Aquatic > Marine > Strait | place: Canada: British Columbia...
GACATGCACGACGTCGGTGACATCGTATTCACCCGCGGTGACCAGTCGCACCTCTTCACCCGAGCGTGACACCAGATAGAGGTGGCGCCATCCATCACGCTCCGACAACCACGTGAAGAATCGACCCTCGTCCATCCATTGTGGATCGTCGTGAATGTCGATCCAGGCGTCGTCTCGATCTGTGAACACGGTGCGGAGTTCTCCGCTTTCGATATCGCCGAGCATCAGGTCGGCGGTGTTCTGCAGCCGGTTGAGGTGGATGAGCCAGATCTCGTCGGGCCCTGCCGCCCAGCCCATTTTGGGGATGTAATAGTTGCGCGGGTCGCCTTCGGGCTCGAACCACGAAGTCTCTCCGCCGTCGGCAGGAATGACGCCGACCCGGCATGCCGAGTTGGTTGTGCCGACCTTGGGGTAGGGAATCGGTGTGAGCTCAGGGTAAATCGAGTCGGTGTTGTTGATGAGGTTGAAAGTGCCGACACCTTCCGAATCAAATTGCCAGTAGGCGATATGGCGGCCGTCAGGGCTCCACCGGAAACCATCGCGGAGGGCAAACTCCTCTTCGTAAACCCAGTCGGAGGTGCCGTTGATCATGTGCTCGCCCTCGTCGTCGGTCAGCCGCCTTACCTCGAGGGACTCCAAATCCTGTACATAAAGGTCCTTCTGGGTGAAATCGACCCAGGCAATTCGGGTTCCGTCGGGTGAAAACTTGGCGAACATCATCGACGATTCCTCGGCGGCGCCGCCGAGTTGCTGCAGCTTGCCGTCTTCGAGAGACAGAACCCAGTAATCGCCACGAGTGTTGCGCCGCCAGACCCGCTCGGTGTTCGTGAAGATCAACAGCCGCTTGCCGTTCTCCGACCACAGGTAATCCTTGATCTCGAGAGGTTCCTCTCCCTCGGTGGGGACCAGGGAGGTTGCCGGGACGAGCACCGAGCGTTCCCCGGTCGCCGGGTCGTATCGCACGATGTCCTTGGCCTCCTCGACCTCTTCAGAAGCCTCGAGAGTGGTGTAGCCCGATCCGTCCTTCAACCAACGCGCGGGTCCATAGCGCTCGACCCGGAACTCTTTTTCTTCGAAGATCCTCTCGAGAGTCAGCTCCGAGGCGTGGATGGCCTTCTCGGTCGCCGACGCGGCGTGGGCGGCGAGCAGGAGCAGGAGCATGAGTGTCATCGTGGTGGCGGTCCGGCGGGCACTGTGGCGCATGGATCCTCCTGGTAGTCGCCGACCCGTCGGGAAATGGACGGCCAGCGACGCTCGGCGATGATCTCATGGCTCGTTCAGTTTGGGACGTCGGAAGAATGGGAACCGGAAATGAGTTGTAAGGTGAGATCGACTCAAGGAGAGGCTCATGAAAACTCGATTGATCGTTCTGTGTGTCGCAGTCGCCTTCGCCGCTACTCCAGCGGTGGCCCAACAGGACTTCTCCGAGGTGGAGATCGGCACCATAGAGGTGGCCTCGGGCGTCTACATGCTGCAGGGCGCCGGCGGCAACATCGGTGTCTCAGTCGGCGCGGACGGGGTCTTTTTGATCGACGATCAGTACGCACCCTTGACCGAGAGGATCGTTGCCGCAGTTCGTGCGATCGATGACGGCCCGATCCGCTTCGTGCTCAACACCCACTGGCACGGCGACCACACCGGTGGCAATGAAAACCTTGGTAGTTCCGGTGCACTGATCGTCGCGCACGACAATGCCCGCCGACAGATGACCGTCGGCCAGTTCTTCGAGCTCTGGGACCGCAAGGTTGAGCCTTCATCCGAAGGATCGCTGCCAGTGGTGACCTTTTCGGACGCCGTCACCTTCCACCTCAACGGGGACGTCATCCACGCCTTCCACGTCGAGCACGCCCACACCGACGGCGACGCCATGGTCCACTTCGAGAAGGCCAATGTGCTGCACATGGGTGACGTGTTCTTCAACGGCACCTTCCCCTTCATTGATGTCTACTCCGGGGGGTCGCTCTCAGGCATCATCTCCGGCTGCAACAAGGCCCTGAAGATCGTGGACGATGACACCAGCATCATTCCGGGCCACGGTTCGCTTGGGAACCGCGCCGAACTCGTCGCCTACCGCGATATGCTGCAATCTGCCCACGCCGCGATCGCACCGTTGGTCCGTCAGGGAAAGAGCCTCGAGGAGATCCAGGCCGCCGAGCCGCTCGCCCCGCTGGTCGAAAAGTGGGGCAACGGTTTCATCAAGGCCGAGGCATTTCTCGGGCTTGTCTACGAGGGGATGGCGCGGTAGGAGAATCTACTGCGGCCTGTCAAAATCCTGCTCCGAGCGAGGCGCCGTTACGACGAGGATCGCCGACGCCGGTCATGACCCCGCTCTCGCGGTCGAAATGAACCGCGTTCACCGCACCGAACCGCGCAAACCTACTCTGCTTGACGGGTATTTGGGCTCGGAAAATCGGTTCGTATCCGTAGGCGCCGAGCTCATCGATCTGCTCCTTTGTGATTGGAGGAAAGATCTCCGCATAAACCCCAAGTTGTTGCATCGTGCTCCAGAGGACACGCGGCGCGATCACGGCCTCACGGAGGTCGAGATCCCGATCGACAATGTTACTGATGACCGTTGCCACGACCCCCGGGATCCGGGCACTCGAGGCACTACCGAGCACCAGCAGGACCTCGCCGTCTTTCACCACGATCGACGGGCACATGTAGGTGGGGATCGGCGCCCTGGCTGTCGGTTCGCTTTCACCTTCGAGCAGGCTGTTGTACGGGAAGCCGAGACCGGGAGTTGCCCGCTTGTTGCCGAAAAACCTCCCGAGGGTCTGGGTGATCGAAACCGCGTTGCCCCATCTGTCGATGACTGAGATCTGGGTGGTGTGTCCGTCGTCGCTTCTTTGCTCGCGAATCCCTGGCTCCTCATGATTTCTGCAAGAGTTACATAAGAGTCGTCGAGTCGGTCTGAGAGATGCCAGACTCCGGTAGCCGTCGGGTACAGAGAGGTCATGATCGACGGCACCGATGGTCTGGTCTTTGTTGCTTGAGAAAAGGCCCGTTCGAAGATCACGCCGTTTCGAAACAAAGTGTCTTTGTAGGGCGTGGTCGCCCTGGGGTACCCAAAGCAGGACATGTGGTCGGCTCTGAGGGTGTCCTCGAGAACGAGAATGACGTTGAGTTTTTTCTGAGGAGCGGAATACAGCTCTGGATTGCTCCAGAAGGCGACATTCCCGCCGACAGCCGTGGATCGAAATTGAAAGACCGCCGGCCCGCCCGCGCACTGATCGACGTCCAGTCGAACGTTGGACCAGGTGAGCGCCTCGTCGACAACATCCGAGAAGACTTGAGTCGTCTGAGTATTTGGGCACGAGATCTCAACTTCAAATTTCACTGGGTCGTCGTCCATTAGAATGCCCATCCCGAATTCGAGTTCCACTCCACCGGCGGGAAGAACGACCGGGAAGTCGAGTGTCAGTGGGGTATTGGCGTACAGCACCCGCCGAAACTCTCCGCCGATACCCGTCGATGTCGCTCCATACGGGGCACGCGAGTACTTGGCCCTCTTCGAAAGAATGCGAACATGGCTCAGTTCGATCGTGTCTCCCTCGACGTTGCTGGGGCGAAGAAGAAGGGACTTCAAGCTGAGTTTCTCTGCCTGCCGCGCAGAGGGCTTCACAAACACGCCCTCGGCCTGAATGCGGTAGGTGTGAAACTCGCCATCTGGCAAGACAGGTATCGAAGCGCGCCCCCGCCGATTGCGGGGACTGATTCTCCTCAGTCCGTTCCAGTTGACCCCTGAAACGGTGCTGACACGAAGCTCCAGCCTCGTTCCTTTGTCGACCTTCAGGCGCAGCTCGAACTCACCGATTGTGGTGACCGGTATGTCGAGATCATGGGTGGTTTGCAGATAATCCCGGATCTTCCATTGCTCGATCACGAGGGTATTGTCGTTGATCGAGAACGGTCCGATGGTAGGTTGCAGTCCGGGGGGGGCTGAGCTCTCCGAAAAGAACTCGAGGGACGCGAGGGCATCATCTGAAGGGTCGCCTTGAGTGACGCCGCCGGAGACCGCTGATGGCGTGGCGCGGTCAAACTGGTGGTAGTAACCGTTCAACGCGCTTTTCCCTAGACTCGCCAAAAGGTTCTCTTCGGAGTAGGCCCGGGATCGAAGCTCGACCTCCGAGACAACATCGAGAAGTTCTTGTTGGCCTTTTTGAAAATCGTGAAACACACGGTTCGCATTTGCCGCCGAGGTTCTGCTGCAGGCCGCGAGCCCGGTCAGGCCCAGCACAACGAGAACCGCTATCATCGTTGTTCTGACCGCGTGACCGGTCTCCGGCCGGGCCGCTGTTTTATGCATGCAATTCTCCGTCGAAGATGAGTGATGGTACATCAGCTCAGTCGTCTTCCATTACATGGGCAGCTACTGCCGGCGCTGCTAAACTCTGGTAACGGCACGTGGAGAGCCGGGCAGCATTGACTTCAGGTGTTGTCTCGTTTTCGATTCAGTCCGGAGGCAATCGTGGAGCTGAGCGAGCTGTTTCGAAGCTGGGAGGACGATCTCGTCAACGAGGCGGTGACGGAGCTTCGCCACGCTCGTCTCAAGCACTACATCGATGATGGCGAGGAGGTCACGCGGGAGCGCGTGGGCAAGTTCATCGATCGCGCGTTGGAGTGTTTCAGCACCCGTCGCGCGCAACCGATGGTCGAGCACGCGGAGCATATCGCACGAGAACGCTACGCCGCCGGCTATGATCTGTTCGAGGTTCAGACTGCCATCAACGTGATCGAGGAAGCGTTGTGGAAGCGCATCCTCTCGTCGGTTGAGCCGGACGAGCTCGCCCACGCCCTGGGGATGGTGAACGCGATCTTCGGGATGTCCAAGGACGTTCTCGCGCGGACCTACGTGTCGCTGACCACCAATCGGGAGACTCCGCGCAAGGAGCTCGAAGAGATCCTCGACGGCTAACCGATCTCGATATCTGGCGGCGACGTTTTCCAGCTCAGAAATTGCAGGTTGCAGAGGCGGAACTCGAGCGCACCCTCATCGCCGCGTACCAGCTTGTGGTCCGGCCCGATCGACAGCAGAAGGTGCTCGGGCCGTAGTCTCGCGACCTCGATTCCCAACTCCTCCAGACGGTCACCAACCCCGATAGCTAAATTGCTGGCCTCGTCGTCGCCGACCAAATCTCGCTCCACCGCCTGGACGGCGTTGAGCGATCGATAAACCGAGGCTTCCGTTTCGTCATCCAGATGGACCGGACCGTCCCACTGGTCCCAGATTGTGACGTAGTTGCGCCCGGTCTCGAGAATCGGTTCGTTGTCCGGGGACCGCAGGTCCTTGTGACTCTGGTAGCGGCTGGGGTCGAAGAGCGACTCCTTGAGCTGGGATCGGTGGCCGGTGCGATAGATGGCCCGCGGCAGGATCGTCCGCACGCCGTTGCGCCGCAGCCAGTAGGCAAGGGCAATCTCCTCGAACGGGCTGTTGAAGCCGTGTGCCAACAGCTGGAATCCCTCGGGTCCGAAAGCTGCGGATTCGGGGTACTCACCGACTCGCGAGACCTTCCACACGAAGCGGACGGCGTCCTTGCTGGTGGTGAGGTAGGTCTCGTGGTTTTCGAAGAGCCGGATCTGGGGCGTGGTGCGCCACCGCTCTGGCAGGTAGTAGTCGAAGAGATCTGGGTCCCGGCCGACGACCCACAACACTCCGGCGGTGCTTTCGCAGTGGCCGAAGAGGTAGTCGACACCGAAGACTTGCGCCGCTTGAAGATGATCAGGAAGTGGTTTGACGGTCGTACTGCCGTTGTCGGTGGTCAACTTCATTTCTCGCCGCCGGCGCTGGTACCAGCGGTGGCGGTCTTTGAGGATCTCGCGTTCGTACTCGGGTGTTCTCTCGAGCAGCTCGAAGTCGACCATCCCATATTTGATCTGGCCGTCGCGCGTCTTCAACCGTTCGCGATCGGCAACCTCGACGATGACGTGTACAGGTTTCATGTCGAGAACGCAAAAACCCTTGTCGGCGGCTTCGTCAATGGCACGTTGGTTCAACGCGAGAACTTCCTCGTGGGTCAACCATCCCATCTCCTCGGCCAAACAAATGTCGATCCCCGGCATCCAGCCGTAGACCACGATGTAGTCGCGCAGGATATCGATGGCGATACCTGGGTGTTTCGCCACCTTGTTTGCGATCCGCCACTGGAACCGACCGGTCTGGGACGGCTGCCACTCGTCAGGTGGGACGTAAATGGCGAGCGGGACCTGAGTCGTGACCTGGAGCCCATCGGTACCGCGGCGGCTGTGACGGAGCTCTTCAACCAGTGCGAACTCCTCGAAGGGCCCGTTGAACTCGCACGACAGCAGATCGCGGATCGCCTTGGTTTCGATCGGGACCTTCTGGCCCACGCGGCTGAACTTGACCACCAGCACCAGACACTCGCCGTCGATCGGCTTGCTCGGAGAGGCGTAGACGGCCCCGGTGCCCTCGAGCACCTCGCGGTGTTTGCGGAACCACTCGAGGTCGTACCAGTTGTCCGGCTGGAGGTGATCGGCGTGGGCGAACCCCTCGCTGGTGAGGTAGAGGTCGCCGCCGTTGTCAGTGATGGTGTGGATGTAGTCAACCCCCAGAACGTTGACGAATTGAGCGTCTACGGGAAGGTTGCGGATTTTGACTGGAGCGCCGGAGGATCGGACCTCCGCGACCTCCCGGGCTCGCGCTCTGGGGTCGGTCGATGAGAGCGTTTCGGTCATCTGTACCTCGGCCGAAGGGTCATCGAAATCTCACGCGTTCGCATCCATCGAACCGACGGAAGGCCCACCGTTTCCCTATTCCATGCCATCGATGATGGTGTTGAAGGTTGGGCTGGGGCGCATCTCCTTTTCCACCATGGCCACATCCGGGAAGTAATAGCCTCCGACATCGACAGGTCTTCCCTGGGCAGCCAACAACTCTTCGGAGATCGTGGCCTCGTTTTCCTCGAGCTCTCGCGCCACCCTTGCGAATCGGGTCTGCATCTCCGCATCCTTTGTCTGCGCAGCCAGTGCTTGTGCCCAGTACAGCGCCAGATAAAAGGTGCTGCCCCGGTTATCGATCTCGTTCACCTTGCGAGAAGGGAGCCTTCCATTCTCCAGATACATGGCGATGGCCTCGTCGAGCGTCTCGGCGAGGATCGTCGCCTTATCATTTCCCGTGTTCTCGGCGATAAGCTCGAGGGACGGCACGAGTGCGCAGTACTCGCCGAGCGAATCCCACCTCAGGTGACCTTCTTTGATGAACTGCTGGACATGCTTGGGAGCGGAGCCACCGGCACCGGTCTCGAAGAGCCCGCCGCCGTTCATGAGCGGCACGATCGACAGCATCCTGGCGCTGGTCCCAAGCTCGAGGATCGGGAACAGATCCGTCAGGTAGTCACGCAGGACATTGCCCGTGACCGCGATCGTGTCTTCGCCGCGACGTACTCTCTCGAGAGAGAATCGCATGGCGTCGACCGGCTTCATGATGCGGATGTCAAGGCTGCTGGTGTCATGATCCGGAAGGTAATGCTTCACCTTTTTGATGATCTCGGCGTCGTGCCCCCGGAGCTCGTCCAGCCAGAAGATGGCGGGCGATCCGGTCGCCCGAGCCCTCGTCACTGCCAGCTTCACCCAGTTCCGAATGGGTGCGTCTTTGACCTGACACATCCTGAAGATGTCGCCGACCTCGACCGTCTGTTCGAGAACGATGGCGCCCGAGCTATCAACGACGCGAATCGCACCGTCCGCCGGCGCCTCGAAGGTCTTGTCGTGAGAGCCGTACTCTTCCGCCTTCTGGGCCATAAGCCCAACGTTGGCGACATTGCCCATCGTCGCCGGGTCGAACTGGCCGTTTCTTTTCGCGTCCTCGAGGATCTCACCGTACATGGTCGCGTAGCTGCGATCCGGCACCATGGCGATGCAATCCTGAAGCTGATCGTCCTTGTTCCACATCCTGCCGCCGTCACGTACGACGTTTGGCATCGAGGCATCGACGATGACGTTGTTGGGCACGTGCAGGTTTGTAATGCCCTTCCTCGAGTCGACCATGGCCAGATCGGGTTGGGTCTCGTACACGGCTGTGATGTCAGCCTCGATCTCCGCCCTTTTTTCGGCCGAAAGCCTGTCCAGCTTTTCGAGCACATCGGCGAGGCCGTTGTTGACGTTGGCGCCAATATCCTCGAGCGTCTCGGCGTGCTTTTCGAGCGCCTCCTTGTAATAGACGGAAACGCAGTGGCCAAACATGATGGGGTCGGAGATCTTCATCATGGTCGCCTTGAGGTGCAAGGACAGCAGTACTCCGTCTTGCTTGGCCGCCTCGATCTGTTTGGCGTAGAACTCTCTGAGCGCGGCGACGTTCATCACGGCCGTGTCGATGACCTCGCCCTCCTGAAGGGCCACATTCTCCTTGAGAACGGTGGTTGCGCCATCGCCGGCGACAAACTCAATTTTGACGTCGGTCGCTTCGTCTAAGGTGGTCGACCCTTCGCTTCCGAAGAAATCTTTGCCCTCCATGTGGGCAACACGCGATCTGGAACCCGATTTGGGCCAGGGTTTCATCATTTTGTGAGGATGCTTCTGCGCAAACCTCTTGACCGACACTGCCGGTCTGCGATCTGCATTGCCTTCACGCAGCACCGGGTTGACGGCGGATCCGAGACAGACGGCAAATCTCTCTCGAAGGACCTTCTCAGCTTCACTCTTGGGCTCTTCGGGGAATTTGGGGATGTCGAATCCCTTTTCCCGAAGTTCCTCGATAGCGCTTTGCAGCTGAGGTATCGAGGCGCTGATGTTCGGCAGTTTGATGATGTTGGCCTCTGGGGACTTCACAAGCTGGCCGAGCTCCGAGAGGTGGTCGGGGATCTTCTGTTCCTCGCTCAAATTGTCGGGGAAAGTAGCGACTATCCGACCGACGAGCGAGATATCACTCGTTTCGATCTCGACGCCGGTACCGCTGGCGTAGGCCTGAATGATGGGGAGCAGAGAGTAGGTTGCCAATGCTGGCGCCTCATCGGTTTTGGTCCAGATGATCTTCGATTCAGTCATGCTTCATCCTTGGGGAAAATTCATTGCCGCAACCCGGCAAGGCAGTTTAGTGCACTGCGCCTAAAATACCTACCACCTCTTGACGGCCCTCCACGCCGCTGCCTGCGTTGCGCCTCCTTGAAGTAGTCGCACTACGCCTGCGTCGTCGCGCCTTGTCAGCGGCGCGGATTGCTCGCCAAATGATGGAAGGTACTTCAGGCGCAGTACACCAGCTTTTCCGGTGCCGGTTGTCAGCCGCACCGAGGCGTCGGTCGTTGCGATGATGGCGATGAACGAAGGTTCGATTATCGTGGGTCGCGACAATCGCAGTGTGCTCACTGACAGGAGGTATTCATGGTCACTCTTCTCGATGGTGGAATGGGTTTCGAGCTGCAACTGCGTGGCGTGAAGGTGCCGTCCCACACCGAATCGATCTGGTCGGCCCTGGCTCTGATCGAAGATCCAGATGCGGTGGTTGATGTCCATGCCGCATATATCGAAGCCGGTGCCGATGTCCTGACCATCAACAACTATGCGGTGACGCCGCCGATCCTGGCTCGAGAAGGCATGGAGCACCGTCTGGAAGAGCTGACCGGGTTGGCGGTGGATCTCGCCGAAAAGGCGTGCTCCGAAACGGGTTGCCGTCCCCGGCTGGCCGGGTCGTTCCCGCCGCTCGAAACCAGCTATCGAGCGGATCTCGTCAAGGGGCGGGAGGAGGTCCTCGAGGGATATCGCAGGATCGCATCGGTTCTGGCGGGACGGGTTGACCTCATCCTCTGCGAGACGCTGGCAAACTCCCACGAGGCGGTGTGGGCTTGCGAGGCGGCAACCGAGACGGGCTGCGATTTCTGGATGAGCTGGACGCTTCAGGGCACCCGATTGAACACCCTACCGAGTGGCGAGAGCCTGTCAGAAGCGTTTTCAGCCCTGGGTGACCTCAAACCGTCGGCCTATCTGGTGAACTGCTGCGGGGCCAACTTCGTCACCGCCGCGATGCCGGTGCTCACGGGCCTTACCACCGCGCCGGTGGGCGGTTATGCCAACGCCGAGAGCGTTGTGCCCGATGACGGTCGCGCCGGCGTTCAAGGTGATCCAGAATCGGCGCAGAGGAGCGCGGCGACCGTCCTCAACGCCGAGGCCTACGCCTCGGAGGTCCAGCAATGGCTGGACGCAGGCGCGAGCATCGTCGGCGGGTGCTGCGGAACCCGGCCGAAACACATTCAGCGGTTGAAGGCGATGCTGATGTCGATTGAATAGCCGCAGTCGCTAAGAAGACCGTGACCGTTCATCCGCCGCCGGAGGTGGGTCGCGCCCGTCGAAGGTCGAGAGTGTCCTCGAGAGACCGGACACGACGATGTTGCTTCCAATAGGCCACGAGGAGACCACCGTTCGGCGCATGCCGTGGGTGACGCTGGCGTTCATCAGCTTCTGTCTGCTGGCTTTTACCCTCACGGCCATCGCTCCGTCGGGCGAGGAGGGCATCGCGGCCAGCGAGCGACGGGCAGTCGAGTATTTCCTCGACCACCCCTTCCTCGAGCTCGACCAACGACTCAAGGGCTACATCTATTACTCACTTCGGCCCCAGGTTGGCCAGGAGGTATCTCCGCCCGACGATCTCGACAGGCTGCAGCGCAAGCAACTGGAGCTGGATGCGTTGGTCGAGGCTTTCTACACGGCTCGCGACAGCACGCCCTATTTTCGCTGGGGCCTCGTCCCGACCCAACAACGACCTATTTCGTGGCTCACCCACATGCTGATGCACGCCGTCCTTCCGGTCACCGGGATCCGGTTAGTATGAACACCTTGCCCGAAAGGAAATCAGTGATCCACAACCTGCCGGATGAATCCGTCTTACCTCTCGTTATCGAGAAGAGAGCGTCTCCGAACTGTCCCCTCAGGTAGAACGATACATTCCTCGAATCGAACCGCGTATCGCCGTAAGGGTACTCGAGGGTATGCAAAACCTCGAAGTTCCCGGAACCGGGATCAAAACGCGTGACATAGAGCCTGTTGCTGCTGTGGGATGTGATTACCAGACTGCCGTTCCATTCGAATATATTGTCGGGCAATCCCTTCTTCGGTAGTGTCCGGCCCTTTCCACCGACTTCTATCAGCCTGTTCCCGGCATGGTCAATTACGTAGACCCTGCCGGCACAGGCGCAGAGCTTGAGGGGCTGCTCGCCCGCTGCCACTTCCGAGACCGAAAAATCGGACTTGTCGATTACCGAGAGACTGCTCGAGTCGAAGTTGGCCACGTAGATCTTTTCACTATCGAAGGTGAGATCTGTGGCGGTCTTCCCGACCTCCACCCAGTGCAGCACATGACCGCTGTCAGGCTCTATCACTTGCAGCACGCTCGGATCCTCGTCCATTTCTCCAACACGCACGAGATAGAGAAGGTGTGAAGCCTCGTCGTATCTCAGAATCCTCTGGATGGTCTCCCGTTCGACCTCGTCGACGAGACGCAGACGCTCGTTTACGTTGAAGAGGCGGACCTGGTCCTTCATGACGCCGGCGAACTGCTCCTCCCTACCCCAGCTGTTCTGTGTGAAATAGAGCGCGCCGCTGCGGTCGAGGACCATCTCGTGGGCCTGGCGGGGAATCCTCCTGTCATACGTCCCGAGGTCATCGGCATCGATCGTCAGCACCCCGTTCTTCGCATCCCAGATATAGACCGCGGGCCAGTACGACTGGTGCGGACCGTAGGACAGGTAGACATCCCCCTCAGGGCTATCGACCGCCTGGACCGGATAGTCGAACGGCAGCCGATGCATATCGAAGCTTCCGTCCGCCTTGACCTCGGCGAAGGTGTCCTCCGAGTTGAAGACGAGAAAAGAGCCCCGGCTTTCGACCTCGATAAGATCGATCGGCGCCCATCCTGTATAGATCTTGCTGACCTCGCCGGTCGAAGGATCGAACGCAGACACGGCCGAGCCGAAGGTCCCGTTCACCGCCGACGCCCCTTTTGGGAAATAGACTAGCCCGGTATTTGGATTGAAGGCGAGGGCGAACATATGCGGAATGATCCCGAGCCCGGGATGCCGCCTGACGAGTTTTCTTTCCTTCAGATCGATCACGTCGATCTCGCCGTGCGCCCAACTGGCGGTATAGAGGATGTCGCTTTCGGCATCGACAGCGCTGCCGTCGTTCCCGTACGCGGGGATCATGATCTCGTGAAGCTCTCCGCCATTTCCGAAATCGACGACATGAACGGAGGGATGGTTGTCGTACGGTATATAGACTTCCTCTCTCTTGGCGTTGTATGTGATCCCCACTCCCTCTGTGTACTCCGGAAGGGGAACGATCGAATCCTCACTCCCCGTCACATCGATCCTCGCCGCCTCGATAACCTTTCGCTCCACCGTCTCGACTACGACGTAGAGACGATGGCTCATCTCGTTGTAACCACCCAGATGCCACCTGCCGCCTGCCGACAGGCCGATCGGCCTCGATTTCTTCTGCTTGCCGCTCTTGCCGTCAAAGACATAGATGGCAGGGTCGAGCCCGTCCACGGCGACGATGCACCCGAGAGAACCATCGGCCACGACCTTCCGTATCGGCGGGGGAGGGGTCGCGTTGAGATTGATGAGTGCCTCTTCGGTCTCGAGCCAGTCGAGCATTCTGAGCTTCCCGCTCGAAGCCTCGTAAAACCCCAGTCTTCTACTCTCCCTCCCTGCGATGAAGACGTTACCGCTTCCTTCGTCGACGGCTATCGATTCGAACTGGGCGCCCGTAGTTATCTGCCGTGAGCTTCTCTCATCGGGGTCCACGATGTAGAAACTGTTCTGGCCGATCAGGTAGATGCGGCCCGTCGCCGCGCTGATCGTCAACGCTTCTGATTTGAGGTGCTGAAAAGCCCTGCCGGCGATCGGAATATTGACGACGTCACCCGTCTTGCAATCGATCACCGACACCGACGAGCTGAGAGTGTTGGCAGTGACGAGCCTGTTGCGCACTTCGTCGACCTGCATCAGGAGAGGACCGGCGCCGTTGAATTCCAGCCCCGATTTCTCGAGAAAATCGATCTCGGTCACCGAATAGTCAGCGCTTGCAGGGACGGCAAACGCGATCAGCAGCAGAAAGATCGTTACTTTTCGCATGATCGTCACTCCTTGTCAGAATCGATTTGGCCATGGGCAGCGTACATCGGCGTGCCGTTTTTAAAGAGATAGCATTGAAAGTGCCACGTATCACGTTGTGATATTGCGATCTGAGCCTGACTTTGCAGCGCCGGCAGAATTCGATTCCACCCTACGAAGTCACGAAGTCGCACGTGGCACCCTTGCACCAGCTCTGGAGCCGGTTGCTGTGGTGGCCAAACACCAGCACGAGGTGGTTGCCCAGGGGCGCACGCAGCAGGTCGGTGACGGTACCGCTGCGCGTGAGTTCGATTTCCACCTGGGTGCGGCAGAGGTTTTCGGCGCCGTCGGATCGCAGGATTAAAAATTTGACATTGTGTAAAATAGGTTTTACATTATGTAATAATGATTTTACTTTTAACTCTCGAGGGCGGGACTGATGAAAATCCTGATCGGTAATCAGATACGAAGGCTGCGTTTCGAGAGCGGAGAAATGACACAACAGGAGTTGGCTCGCCGTTCGGGGTGTACGAGGCAGACAATAAATGCCATCGAAGCGGCGAAATATGGGCCCTCTCTCGAACTTGCATTCAATATTGCAGAAGTGTTTGGCGTCGGCATTGAAGAGGTTTTTCAGTATAGAGGTCATTTCAAGGATGAAATCTGAGTCGAGCCAAGAAACACCCTGACCCGCTCGTGTATCCAACCTGGAGGGTTTCATGAACGAGATCAATGTCAAACGAATGTTGCTCGCCGGTCTGGCCATGCTCGTCGTATGGGTCGTGGTCGAGGTCCTGGTGGAACAGGTGTTCGCCCGATTCCTGTTTGGGCAAAACTACCAGGAGATGTGGTTCCAGGCTATCGAACTCAGAGAATGGGACGCTCGGACCTATTGGGTCAACGCCTTCATCGCCCTTTTGAACTGCACGGTGATGATCTGGCTCTACGCCTCACTGCGCCCGATGTACGGGGTTGGGACGAAGACAGCGCTCATCACCAGCGCATTTGGCGTCTTCCTGGGTTTCTCTTTGTTCATCAATTTCATCAACCTGGGTCTGTTCCCTCTGAAGCTCGGATTGATGGAGGCTGTCTTCGAGGCCATCGAATTCCCGATCGCGATGATAGCCGGTGCTTCCATATACGAAGGGGAGGCGAGGTGGAATCAGGCGGCCGAGTGATCGCACAAAGGATCAGTCGCGCTACCCGGTGACGATCTCTACCGGCGCATCGGTGTAGAGTGCGGCGCGACCGAGACCCATGCCCTCGGCCAGCTCGAAAAGTGGGGGAAGCTCGTTCGGCCCCACCCCCCACAACGAGTAGGCCCAGGCGTCGAGGGCCACCGGGTCGACGCCCACCGCCACGGCACCGACCTGCTTGACGGCGCTCAGACTGCCCCCTTTTGGCCCGGTCTCCATCAGCACCCTCGACGCGTCGACCACGGTCAAGGTGGGCCGCATCAGCGCCGCCAGCTCGGCGATCGAGCGATCGAGATCGTTGTGGAACATGACCCGCAGCTTGCCGGTGATGCCGATCCAGTTCTTCATCCCAGCCGTGGTGTTGGTCAGGTTGTGGTGTTTGGCAACCGGCACGTTGATGATTTTGGTGGCCACCACGAACGGTTCCAGCACATCCCAGGTCCCGAGACGAGGTGAAATCTCCACTGTGCGATAGCTGCTCTCCTCCGGCAGCACAACCTCGGCCCCGACCTCGAGGGCCGCGGGCATGATGCCGCTGCGTTCGAAGGCCCGCCGAGATTCGGCGACCGGGCAATCGCACACGATCACCCGCTGCGGCTGCTCCCCGAGGCACAGCCGCGCCACCTCGGCCACCACCTCGGGGTGGGTATTGGCGGCCTGATCCGGGGTGCGGTCAAACCCGATGTTCGGTTTGACCACCACCACGTCGTCCGCACCGACGAACCGGCCCATGCCGCCCAATCGGTCGATGGCCGTCCGCACGTTGCGCGCGGGATCGGTGCCGTGGGCGATCACAATCGGGGGCACCGAGGCCGGAAGCTCGACCCGGTGGTCGCGGATGAACGACTCGGCGTCGCGTCCGAATCGGCGGTACCGGTCGAAGGCCAGAAAACCGCTGCCGGCAAGCGCTCCCGCCGCGACCACGGCGCCTCCACCGAGCACGACTCGCCGGCGAGTGAAGAGACGTTTTTTCGGCGGTGAGCTCTCGGGCTCGGTGTAGGGATCGTCGTGAGGTTTATCCTGCATATGTCACCAGCTTTCGTCGCGAGGCCGGAAAGCTGTTGTGAGATGTGGTGTTTGCGACCTGAGGGCCGCGGAGGCGTACTTGACGGTACGTTACTGCGCGCCCTTGGCGCTTGTGTCTCCCCACCATCAGCGTGTGTCCGATGGGCTCGCCTCAAGGCGAGCCGTCGGCCACTCTGCGCTGCTGTCGGCGAGATGAGCAGCCCGACGGGAGCAAACGCCGCAGATTGCTGCAGATTTTTGGCCGCAGTAGGAAGCTGGTGACATGTGCGGGATGTAGCTCATGACTGCTCCTTCACACCCATTGTCTCAGGCTCCGGCTCGGCTGGCGCCGAGCTTTCGACCCCTCGGCAACGGCCACCACTGAAAACCGTAATCAGCGATCTTCTGTTCGGGATGCGCCCTTCGACCTCGGCAGCCAGTTCCGGATTGCACGGCCAGAGTGCATTCCCACCTCGCTGTTCACGACGACCTGCTGATTGGGACCCGCACCCGCCCATCGTGCGATACGCGGTTACATTCTACGGCCTACATTCTGTGTGTAAATGTCGGCTCTGGCACCTATAGCTCAGGCGGTTGGCAACGCGTCGACAACTTTCTCCATTTTGCGAAGTGTCGTGTCATCCGGGAGCTCGCCGTAGGCGGCTCCGATATTGTCCAACATGTGTTTCGGGTTGCTTGTCGCCGGCGTGATGCAGGTTACCGCTGGTTGAGCAGCCACATACTTCAGGAAGAACTTGCCCCAGGTGTCTGCTCCAAACTCGGTAGCCCATTCGGGAACGGTCTGACCCTTCACGCGGGCCCAAAGCCGGGAGCGACCAAACGGCACGTAGACCAGGACAGCGAAGCCGAGGTCCTGAGCAAGTGGCAGTATCCGCTCCGCCGACAACCGGTTGTCCACGGCGTAGTCGACACCGATGAAGTCGATCGGGTAACCGCGCATTGCCTTCTCGAGATCTTCGTAGCGGCTGCTCCGTGTTGAGGTTGTGCCGATGTAACGAATCTTGCCGGCCTCTTTGTATTCCTGGACCACGGGCATCTGTGTCGCAAGGTCGGCAAGATTGTGGACCTGGATCAGGTCGATGGGTTTCTTGCCGAGTCGCTGTAACGACCGGTCGATCTGCTTGCTCGCCTCTTCTGCATCAGCGTTGCCGGTATTCCGGGAAGCGACGTTTACTTTGGTTGCCCAAAAGATGTCATCTGTCGCCCCGATCTCACGGGCAATCTCACCACAGACCTGCTCGGAGGCGCCATAGGAAGGGGCGGTATCCAGAACGGTGCCGCCATTCTGAACGAGCGTTTCCATCACGCCGCGGAGGGAGGACCTATCGTCACTGCCCGCGACACTCCGAAATGTGGCTGAACTTCCCAGGCCAACGATTGGCAGATGCTGACCTGTCTTCGGTATTGCACGTGTGATGAGTCTGTTGCGTTCAAAGGCCCGAAGCAGGTCGGACGGAAGCGCACAAGCTGCACCAACCAGTGCCGCGTTTTTCAGATACTCACGCCGAGTCAACATCGCTGTACCTCTTTCGTCATTCTTTCTGATGCGTTGCAGAGATGAACGCGCCAAAAAATTGCCGGAATTGTACGCCTCGCGCGGATCGATGATGCAAAGTACCACGACTTCCAGTTACGGCGAACGCAGCGCGCTTCGCGCCGTGCGAGACGCACGGTCTCGGTGTTCTCGATAACCTACCTAATGGAACGCGCCCTTCCGCCCCCGCCTGCGAGCAGTTACTGCCGTTCTCGCTTCGCGACAACGGCGTGCCTGCATCTCGCAGCCGTAGGCGTGTGCGCGCCCTTTCCCCGACCCACCCATCCCCACAGGCGCGTCTCGACACGACCGGCGTGTTCACGCAGCCCTGCTCGCTTTGCGACCAGGGCGCGTTCACTCCGCTGTTCGCGCCGAGTCTGCGCCGTCGCATTGTGCACACTATGTCTGGATTTGCCAGACATAGTGTGCTTGTTTTGGCGTTGTCGTTCCAGGTCGTCTACTGGAAATCTGGTTCTACCAGGCCCTGCCTGATCAGCTCCGCCTGGATCGCTCCCCGGCTCCTTTCCAGGGCGTTGGCCAGCTCCTCGATAGTCTTCCCTTCTCTGAACTCGTCAGCGATGTGCGTCCGGTCATTTTCGCTCCAAGGCAGGCCGGCATTCATCGGCCGGCCGAGCTCATGGTTCTCACGCCGCCGTTCCTCGACGCTCTTCCTGGGTATCTTCGCGAACTCGAGGATCGAAAAGAGGGCTCTGATGACCTTCGGGTCGTTGTACGGGCTCTCCGGAGGAAAGATCTCCCCGGTGATGGGGTGGACTCCCTGTGCAAGGGTCTTGACGATGTTCCGGGATTCTCTGAGTTCCATTTTCGACTCCCACTCCGTCGGGACACCGGTGGACGGCAGAGTCGCTTTCACCGGTGCCCTTCGGCATGAGCGTGGACGGGTCTCAAAAAGGCATAAATAAAGTATAAATAAACCCTGAATCTGTCAAGCCATCGTGGATCCGCCATCGAACGTCTTGACGAATTTTATGTGAAACATAAAATAATTTATGTCGTACATAAATTTAAGGAGCGATGCCTGAGATGCCAATTGCGGTGAATCTGGATCTGATGCTGGTCAAACGCAAGATGACGCTCACCGAGCTTTCGCGGCGGGTCGGCATTTCGGTGACCAATCTGTCGCTCCTCAAGACGGGTAAGGTGCGCGGCATCCGTTTCGCGACCCTGGACGCTGTCTGCCGCGAGTTGGGGTGCCAGCCTGGAGATCTGTTGGCCCGATCCGACGAGCTAGACGTCGGCCGAGACGGTGCGGAAAGGCGGAAGGAAGATGAGTGAGAATCGATTCCTGGTTGCGGGTTGGGCTGCGATCGTTGCGGCAGGGTTGATGCCTACCGCCTTCATCGTGGCCGGCGTCGAGGAGGCGGCATTCGACCTCGGGGTGACGAATCGAGCGGTCGGGCTCGGTGCGTCGGACTTTCTGTTACTGGTTTTCGGGGCGGTCATGGTGTACGTGCTCATCGAGCTCAAACGCATGCTCTTTGAGCGGTACAGTTTCCGTGGCCTCGACGTCATCATCGCGCTGGCGATCGCCTGGACGGTGGTGAACTACGGCGGGTCGTTTGCGCTCCAGTCGTTCTTCCCGATCATTGCCCCGACGTCCAGCGTGAGCGCCGAAGTCGTCACGACGGTCTTCTGGATTGTCTGCATCGGCGTGTTCGGGATCATCGATGCGATCCTCGGAATCATGCTTCTCATTCAGGGACGCCGGTTCGGCATCCCTCTTCTGGTGTTCGCGGCTTTCAGTTTGGCGATGGGCCTCTGCGGGGCTACGGTGGTCCTGTCATTCTTCGGCCTGCTCCTCTTCCCCGTCGCCTACATCTCGCTGGGAGTCGCGTTTCTCCGGCCGGAGGAACGTCTCGAGTTTGTTTAGGGAGGCGGCGCCTCTCCGCGCGATCGGCCTGCGCCCACAGTCGTTTTTGCACAGCAAAAACGCGTGGCCGCTCGGCCGCCAAGTTGACCATCGGAGTTCCCTGCGACTCGATGGATTGAACGCGCCCTTCCGACCTCGACTTCCAGTTCCGGCGAACACAGCCCGCGTTGCGGCCTGTTTGCCGTCACTGGAGGTCGAGGCCGTGTTTGCGCCCTTCCCCCAGCCCATCCACCCCTACGGGCGCGCCCCGACCCCACAAGCGGGGTGGTTGTAAGCCGCCCGCCCGCCCTCTCCGACTCGGCTGGGGCCGAGCCTGCGACCCCCTCGGCAACAACCACCACCGCTGCGATCTGTAATCAGCGGTCTTCTGGCAGGAATGCGCCCTGTCGACCTCGACTTCCAATTCCGGTGCGCGCAGTCCGCTGAGCGCCCTGCGCACCGTCATTAGAGGTCGAGGCCGGGTGCGCGCAGTCGTACCCTTCGGGCACTCCTGCGCGTCTCGACGTCACCAGCGGGCAGTCAATCGCCGCCTCCGACCTTCCGCCCAGCGGCGTTGACTGCCGCCGCTGCCGCTGCCGAGGTGTTCCAACCAGAAAACAGAAAAGCCGCGCGGAAGCGCGGCTTGCTGTTTTCTGGTTGCGGGGGCAGGATTTGAACCTGCGACCTTTGGGTTATGAGCCCAACGAGCTACCGGACTGCTCCACCCCGCGTCATTCAGGGAGGGAGAGTATAGGAGTCGGGGTAGGGCCTGTCAAGACAGCCGGTTGGGGTGGGGGCGTTGGTGTGGCAAGCAGTAACACGGTGTCGCCCGGGCGAACCCATCCCAGCTCGCGGCGGGCCAGGGACTCCACAGCGGCTGGGTCGGTACGGATCGCCTCGAGGGTTTCGTCGAGTTCGGCGACATTTTCCTCGAGCTCGATGGTTCGTTGTTTGAGCCGTTCCCGCTCATTCTCAACATCGGCCAGCTCGGCGAAGCCGTGGCTGACGATTGACGAGAATATTGCCAGGACGACCAGCGCCCCGAGGGCGAGCAGGATCAGGGGGAGACGTCTCATCCTCTCCCGCGCGCCAGAGCGGCGATGCCTCGGTACCGAGCGACATCCTCGAGCTCCTCCTCGATGCGGAGAAGGCGGTTGTATTTGGCGATCCGGTCGGTACGGCAGGCGGAGCCGGTCTTGATCTGGCCGGTGTTGAGGCCGACCGCGAGGTCGGCGATGGTGGTGTCCTCGGTCTCGCCCGAGCGGTGCGAGATGACCGCTGTCCAGCCCGCCTTGTGGGCTATGTCGACGGCGTCGAGGGTCTCGGATAGAGTGCCGATCTGGTTCAGCTTGATGAGCACTGAGTTGGCGACTTCGCGCTCAATACCTTCGCGAATGATCTCTGGATTGGTGACGAAGATGTCGTCCCCGACCAACTGGATGCGATCACCAAGCCGCTCGAAAAGCTTTTTCCAGCCGTCCCAGTCGCTCTCGGCGAGGGCGTCTTCAATTGAAACGATCGGGAAATCGTCAACCAGCGAGGCATAGACGTCGATGAGATCCTCCGACGAAAGTCCCTCGCGGCCCTCGCCGGTGAGGTTGTAGGTGCCGTCGGCGAAAAACTCGGAGGCGGCGGGGTCCATCGCCAACGCCACCTGGTCGCCGGGGGCGTAACCGGCCATGTCGATGGCCTCCATGATGAGCTCGCACGCCGCGCGGTTGGACTCGAGGTCGGGGGCGAAGCCACCCTCGTCGCCGACCGCGGTTGAGAGCCCGCGCTTACCGAGGACCTTCTTCAGCGTGTGGAAGACCTCGACCCCGGCTCGCAGCCCCTCGGAAAAGGTGGCAAAGCCCACCGGCATGACCATGAACTCCTGGAAGTCCACCGAGTTGTCGGCGTGGGCGCCGCCGTTGACGATATTCATCATCGGCACCGGCAGCTCCCGTGCTCCGCAGCCGCCCAGGTACTGATATAGAGGAACACCGCAGGCCTCGGCAGCCGCGTGGGAAACCGCGAGCGATACCGCGAGCATGGCGTTGGCGCCCATGGCCGATTTGTTGTCGGTGCCATCGGCATCGATCAGGCTTTGGTCGACGCCGAGCTGGTCGCGGGCGTCGAGATCCTCGATTGCCTCGGCAAGTGGTCCGTTGATGTGCTCGACAGCGCGCAGGACCCCCTTGCCGCCAAAGCGGTCAGGGTCGCCATCGCGCAGCTCGAGAGCCTCGCGAGAGCCGGTGGAGGCACCGGATGGCGCGATGGCGCGGCCGACGGCGCCGCTCGACAGAACGACCTCAGCTTCGACCGTGGGGTTGCCGCGGGAGTCGAGCACCTCCCTGCCGGAAACAAACTCGATATCAAACATGATCACAACCTCCGTTGAGAGAAAAACTGTCGAACAAGGTGCATGAGATGTCGCCTTTCCTCAGACGAACGACCCTCGGCGTAAAGACGAATTTTTGGCTCGGTGCCGGCGATGCGGATCAAGACCCAGCTACCGCCTTCAAATATCAGCTTGAGCCCGTCCCTTCGGTCCACATCGGCGACCTTAAACCCGTTGACCTCAGTCCAGGTCTGGTCCAGCCGCTTCTCGTAGATATTGCGGGTGCGGTCGGTCAGCGGGATTTGGGTGCGCCGAAAAGAGAAGGTGCCAACCCTGCCGGCCAGGTCATTGGATAGCTCCGAAATTCCCTTGCCTTCGACCGCGATCATTTCCGCGGCCAGCAGGCAGGCGAGCACGCCGTCACGCTCGGGGAGGTGCCTCGACCACGCCAGTCCAGCACTCTCCTCGCCGGCGTACTCGAGGGTGCCGTCGACGAGCAGGGGGCCGAAATTTTTGAAACCGACCGCGGTCTCAACCAGCTCGAGGTTATGGTGGCTGGCAACGGCGTTTATTAGTCCTGACGTCGCCACGGTGTACCCGACGCCTCCCTTCAGATTCCGACGTCGCGCGAGATAGTCAAGGATTACCGCTAGCGCGGTGCTCGAGCCTGCCATCCGCGCGCCCTGGTCGAGGATCCCGAATCGGTCACCGTCACCATCGGTGGAGAGACCGAGATTGGCCCCAGTGCGACGCATCACGTCGCGGAGGCGCGAAAGATTCTCGGAGGTGCAATCGGGCGCGTAACCTCCGAAGTATGGGTCGCGGGTGTTGTGAATGACGTCGACCTCGACCTCGTTTTCGAGCAGGATGTGGTCGAGATACTCACGGGCGCTGCCGAAGAGGGGGTCGACGACCAACTTGATGCCTGAGGATCGGATCGCATCCCAGTCGATGAGGCCCTGCAACCGTTCGAGATAGACCGGTTTCGGATCGTGCTCTCCGATGAGGTCGGGACGGGGCAGGAAGATGTCGTCGTAATCCTGTTCGAGCTGATCGAAGCGTTTCTCGACGCGGTCGGTGAATTCCTGGGGAGCAAGGATCCCGTCGGCAGTGTAGATCTTGAGTCCGTTGTACTCGGGCGGATTATGGCTGCCGGTGAATGTGATGCCGGCGGCAGCTCCCCGTTCGATGACCATGCACGCGACCACCGGAGAGGGCACGTCACGGGGCGTCAGTTCGGCCGCGATTCCGTTGGCGGCGATGAGTTGAGCCGATGTGGCGGCGAACTTCTCGGACAGCATACGGGTGTCGAACCCGATAACGATCCGCTCGACCGGGCTCTGTTCTTCACGCAGGGTCTCCAAGATCGCCTGGACGACGATTCGAACCCGGCGAAAGGTCAACTCGCGGCCGATGATGCCGCGCCAACCCGAAGTCCCGAAGTGCACCATAGGTGAAGATTATCACGAGGGCAGAATTTCGGATTTCGGATTTCGGATTTCGAATTTTCGGCCGGTCGAACCGGTCGAATCGCAGTGGGGGGATGGGCGGGAATTCCTAGTTCCTAATTCCGAACTCAGAATTCGCGATTCTACACCGCGCGGCAGCGGCCGCGCGGTGTAGAATCGCGGGGTGTTCATTCACCGTGAGGGCGACCCGGCCGGCAGCTACCTGATTCCGCAGGTGTCGCACGCGTGGCTCGCATGGCAGGTGGCGGAGCATTGGGGGAACCGGTCTTTCGCTCGTCCGGCGCCGCGGGCGGAGACCCTGGCCGCGGTGTTGCTTCACGACGGCGGCTGGACCGACTTCGACGTCGCGCCGACCCTCGACGACCGTGGTCGCCCGAGAACATTCGACGCTATGCCGGTGGCCGATCACCTCGCTATCTGGCGTCGGAGCGTGACTCGGTGTGCCCAGCACAACCGTTACGCAGGCCTCCTGGCGGCGGCTCACTTCGGTGCCATGGCCGAACGCAAGCTTGGCGACCTTCTCGAGCGAGACGACACCGGCGGAGCACGGACCGTGCAGAGCTTTGGCGCCGAAATGGATCGCCTCGAACGGTCGTGGCGGGAGGAACTGGGCGTCGATGCTCGATATCAGCCTTTTCTCGATGGACCGGGTCGCCAGGTCAACTCTCGATTGCTCGACACGTGTGACCGGATATCGGTGTATCTCTGCGCCTCCCTGCCCGCACCGTTTGAAGTATGGGCCCAGAATGCTGCCGGCGATACCGAGGTGATCGGTTTCGAGATGGTCGACGATACGACTTGGCGGGTGCAACCGTGGCCCCTCGAAGGCGAGCGTTTGAACCTTCAATGTGAGGGACGTCGGCTCCAGACAACCACATTCGCCTCGCAGGAGGACTTTCAGGAGACCGTGTCCCGTGCACCGACAGTACGATTGGTCTTTACCCTGTTGCGTTCATCAGCGGTTGGTTGACATTCGCCCGCCCAAGCCTACAATATGCGTTTGCTACTGATGTTCCGCAGTAGCTCAATGGTAGAGCGGGTGGCTGTTAACCACTAGGTTGGGGGTTCAAGTCCCTCCTGCGGAGCCAAAAATAACGATGCCGGGGTCAACGCCCCGGCTTTTTGTTTCCCGTATTCGTGCCCGAAAAAGAGCAGAGGAGCAGGGGAGAAAGGGAACCTGGGATTGCTCATCCGAGAACCTGTCGATAGAGAGTCTCGAGCTTGTCGATCCGCTTCTCAGTCGAAAAGTGCTCTGCAACTCGCCGCCTCGCCGCTGCCCCGAGTCTTTCACGCAGGTCAGAGTCGTCTAGGAGCCGGGTCAGCGCGCTGGCAAGCGCGACCGGGTCCCTTGACGGAACCATCAATCCTACCTCGCAATCGATCACAAGCTCCCGGTTGCCGCCGCAATCGGTCGCCACCACCGCCCGACCCATCGCCATCGCCTCGCGGATGGTGCCGGTTATCCCTGTGCCGGCCCGTGACGCGTCTACCACGACGTCGCACGCCGCCAACACATTGGGCATGTCCGATCGGAAGGGCAACGGTGCGACGCGGTCGGCAAGACCGGCGCCGAGCGCGGCCTCCTCGACCTTCAATCGCTCGCTGCTCGGTTCGCAGCCAACCAGAAACAGACGTGCGGCGGGAATGCGCGGGGCGATAGAGGCGAACGCCGTGATGAGATCAGACCATCCCTTCCAATCCCGCACCGAGACCTGACCGATCACCAGATCTTCCGGACCGAAGCCCAGCTCGACCCGCACCGATTCACCGTCGTCCCGTCCTGGATCGAAGGAGCCGCAGTCGGTGCCGCCATAGATGGTGTGGACACGCTCGCTCTCGAGGCCTCCCGACCGAATGACGATCTCGCGCACCGCGTCGGCCACGCAGACAATCGCCCCAACTCGTGGGTGGCGGTATTTCCATCTGTTGAACACATCGAGTGGAAAGGTGACGCCACGGTTGACGACCAGACGCGGGTGGCGACCCAATCCGGTCGCCGCAACCAGGCCCAATGCGTGGGCTCGTCCCTTGTGAACGTGGATGATCCCGGTCCCGTGCCGTCGCAGGTGCCGCCTGAGAGTCGAGACAGAGAACGGATCTACGACACTGCGAAAGGGGATATTGAGGAACGAGAATCGCGCGGCCGAGCAGGCCGCCTCGAGGTCGCCACCTGTCCGGCCCCCGACCCACACCTCGTGCCCCCTCCGGGTCTGGCCTCGCGCCGCTTCCAGCATTTGAACCACCGACCCGGTGGTGAGTCGGTTCTTGTCGATCAGGTGGAGGATGCGGAGCGGCTCGGGCACGCCATCAGTATACGAATCGCCTCCCAGGGATTTGGCGCAGTGAAGACTTTTAAACGACCGATTGTCAGAATGCTAACGTGAATCGAGGGCTGCGGATCGCCGGCTCGTGAAATCCCACTCACATATTTGACGTGATAGCTTGTGAGGCGTATAACGCCACCGCGTGATCGCGGGTTCGAGGAGGCAACGATGGCAACAGAGTTCAACGCATTCGAAATGGCTCAACGCCAGTTCGATGCTGTGGCGGACAAGCTGCAACTCGACAACGGGCTTCGGGAGCTCCTTCGGTGGCCGCAACGCGAGTACCACTTCACCATTCCGGTGACGATGGACGACGGTTCGGTCCGCGTATTCAAGGGCTTCCGAGTACAGCACAACGATGCCCGGGGCCCGGCCAAGGGCGGTATCCGTTTCCACCCTCAAGAGACGGTCGACACGGTCAGAGCGCTGGCCAGCTGGATGACCTGGAAGTGCGCCGTCGTCGACATTCCCCTCGGTGGAGGCAAAGGCGGAGTCATCTGCGATCCTCATGACCTCTCGTCCCGCGAGCAGGAGGCCATCTGTCGCGGCTGGGTACGACAGGTGGCGCGAAACGTCGGTCCGGTGCAGGACGTGCCGGCTCCTGACGTCATGACCAACCCCCAGCACATGGTCTGGATACTCGACGAGTACGAAAAGCTCTCCGGTGGCCACTACCCTGGATTCATCACCGGCAAGCCGGTGGAGGTTGGCGGCTCGCTGGGCCGGACCGAGGCGACCGGTTACGGCGTGATCTTTACGGTGCGGGAAGCTTTGAAGAGGCACGGAGTGCCGATCAAGGGTGTGCGCGCATCGATGCAGGGCTTCGGCAACGTTTCCCAGTACGCGGCCAAGCTCTTCATCGAGCTCGGTGGAACGGTGGTGGCGGTCTCCTGCTGGGACAACGACGATCAGTGCGCCTACACCTTCCGTAACCTCGACGGGATCGATGTCGATTACCTGCTCTCCATCACCAGCCGGTTCGGCACCATCAACAAGGAAAAGGCGGGGGCGAATGGTTACGAGGTCCTCGAGGCCGAGGGCTGGCTCGAGCAAGAGGTCGAAATCCTAATCCCGGCTGCGCTTGAGAACCAGATCAACGCTGAGAATGTGGTCCGGATTCCCGCCACGGTGAAGGTCGTAGCCGAAGGCGCCAACGGTCCGACCACGCCCGAGGCCGACGCGGTCTTGAAGGAGCGGGGTATTTTTGTCATCCCCGACTTTTTGGCGAACGCCGGCGGTGTCACCTGCTCCTACTTCGAGCAGGTGCAGTGCAACACCAACTTCTTCTGGCCCAAGGAGGAGGTCCTCGAGCGGCTCGATCAGAAGATGACCACCGCCTTCCATGCTGTGGCCGATCTGTCGGAGGAGACCGGAGAGTTCATGCGCGACGCGGCCTACATGATCGCTATCCAACGCGTCGCCACGGCTTGCCACCTGCGCGGCTGGGCATAGAATTCAGTTTTGAGTTCTTAGTCTTGAGTTTTGAGTTCCCACCCGTCCTCCCCTGAAATCAATGGGTGGGTGGGGGGAAACTCATAACTCAAAACTCAACACTCATAACTATGCTGAAACCAGAACGGCGCTTGTTGACCCTCGGCGCTTGGTTGGTATAATCGCGTCCCCCTCGGGGTTCTATTGGGGTGTCGTCCAATGGTAGGACATGCGGCTCTGGACCGTAGGATCGGGGTTCGAATCCCTGCACCCCAGCCAACTCGCTCATTCAGCCCGGCAACCGCCGGGCTTTTTTTCACCGCACTTGGAACCACTTTCCGAAGCAAGTCAAGAGTAAAGAGTGAAGAGTAAAGTTTGGGAACTCCAAGGCGCTGGGGGGGTGGGTGGGCTTAACTCTTAACCCTTAACTCTTAACCTGCCTGGAGACAACGACGGCGCCGCCGATTGTGCGAATCCGGATTTCGTCCGCTGTGGCTTCGTTCGAGATTGAAGGCTTGCTTGAGACGTCCAAGGCGGCGCCCTCGACCAGCCACCGAACTCCTTCAATGCTGACCTGGACGGATGGATCGAATGTCCAGAACGACCACGTCTCTCCGGGCCGGGCGGTGAGCGTCGCTTCACCATCGACGGCCAGGACCCTCTGATCGACGCCTTCGAAAACGAGTCGCTCACCCATAGCCAACTTGACGAGGAGGCCGAGATTACCCTGGTCGTGATCGGTACGCCCTCCGAGCGCGGCCAGCACTGTCAGTTGCTCCACTCCGACCTCGCCATATGCGTACTCGAGCGCTTTGTCGAGATCGGTCCGATCCTGGCTGGGTCGATGGACCATGATTTCCTCGCCAAGCCAGGCACGGGTCTCGGCACTGATTGAGTCGAGGTCGCCCACCACAGCTGTCGGCCGCAGACCGAGACGCGCGAGATGGTTGGCTCCACCATCGGCGGCGAGGAGCGGCTCGGCTGAGGCCGCCAGTGATGCAAGTCTCGGGTGCCAGTGCAGGGGCGCGTTCGCCACCATCAGGGCTCTACGATCGGTCATGGGTTCATGGTACAGGACGCCAGCATTGGGAAATCCCAGGGACTGAATTGGTGGTAAAATAAACGCCGATGCGCAACTCGGTTGACAGCCTATCCGGCACGGTGTACATCCCTGACACCTCGGCCCTTATCGAAAACCCCGACGCCCTCGATCGCCTTCTTACCGATGGAAACGTGGTGGTGCTGCTGCACCAGGTGATCGAGGAGCTGGGTCGGCTGCAGGCTTCGCGTTCCAAGTCGGAGGGGGTCCGCCATGCGGCGCGCCTGGTCATGCGAAAGATGCTCGAGTACCGGCGTCACCAGCTGATCCATCACAGCGTCGAGCGCCTTTTCAAGCACCAGGCGGACCCGGAGGCTTTTCCACGCACGCCGGCCGGGGGCATTCTCGCCTGGGAGCCGGACGGAATGACCATCGAACCCTACAGTGCCGATTCCGGGGATAACCACATCCTCGCCAGCGCCCAGCGCATTTCCGAGGTGGCGAAGTCGAACGGCCACCCGGGCTACGAGGTGGTGGTGATTTCCGAGGACTCCAACCTCCTCCTCAAATGCGATGCGTTGTCGATAACTGCGGAGAATCTGCGTTACGGAAAGGTCAGCCTTGACAACGTCGACGAGATCTACCGAGGGGTCGTTGAGGGCGAGGTGACGGAAGAGGCGGTGCAACAGTTCCTCGACAGCGGCGCCCCCGGTGAACGGTGGCTGTCATTTGATAATCTTGCCCTGCGAGAGCCGGTCGAACTCCAGTGGAATATGGGAGTCGTCCTGAGATGTGGTGAGGAAATCCTCTTGACACGCGCGAACCCGGAGCTGGCACGGGTGGAAGATCTCCGATTTGCGCAGTACTGGGACCGGAAACGGATCACCTACAAACCGCGGCCGATCCTCGGATTCACACCTCGAGATCCGCAGCAGATCTTGGCCATGGAGTTTCTCCTCGATCCCGAGGTGCAGCTGGTAGTGCTCGACGGTCCCGCCGGATCGGGCAAGACGCGAATGATGGTGGCAACCGGCCTCTACATGCTGGTGGGTCAACCCACAACTTGGCGGGTCGCCCCCCAGTCGCAGCCGCTGACCCCGAACTACGGCTATGACCATGGGCTACTCCTGTTGCGGCCGGAGCACGCCTCGAGCCAGTACGACCTGGGCTATCTTCCGGGGGATTACGAAAGCAAGCTCTCACCGTGGCTGGAACCGTTCTTCCAAGCCATCCGTTCGCTGTCGTTGTCGAATGAGCACGACTTTATGGAGGAGCTGCGTTCCAGCGACCGCCTGACGATGGTTTCCACCTCGATGTTGCGCGGGCTCGACATCGAGCGTTCAATCGTTCTCGTCGACGAGCTCCAGAACGGCGACCGACACCTCGCCAAGACCCTCATGAGCCGCTTCTGCGCGTCCTCCAAGGTCGCCCTCGCCGGGGCCCTCGATCCGGTGCAGATTGACAACCCGTATGTGGACTGGCGATCGAATGCTCTGACCCGGATCAAGGAGGCTTACCGCGGCTTCGGAAAGCAGGTGGCTCAGGTCCGCCTCGAGCACAACTACCGAGGGCCAATTTCCACCCGCGCGGACGAACTCTGATCAGTTTTGAGTGTTGAGTTATGAGTTTTTGAGTTATCCCCCGCCCGCCCAAGTACGGTTCGGGAGTTTGGATGGGAACTCAAAACTCAAAACTAAGAACTAAAAACTAGGGGCTGAACCGTTGTCTCCACAACGAACTCGGGCGGATTCTCGAGCGTCTTCTTGACCAGGCACTGATTCGCCACGCGGACAAGGGCGTCTCGATACTTGTCGGGAAAGTCGGCCGGGACCTCGATTGAGATGTGAACGTTTGTCAGGCGTTTTGTCTTTTCTTCTCGTTCCCAGCTCTGCGTCAGGCCGATGCCGTCGTGTGGAATGTCCCGTTTCTGACAAAAGCCGAGTACATAGAGGCCGGCGCAGGTGGCGAGCGAGGCGAGGAAATAGTCGAAGGGCTCGGGTGCAGACCCGGTGCCTCCGAAGTCGACCGATTGATCGGTGGCGATCTCAAATTCGTCATAGCGGGCATTGACCATTTTGCCGCCGGGGAATGAAACGTTCATGGTGTTTTTCATTGATGTTCCTCCACCGAGGCTCATCATAACGTTTCCATCGTTACGGGTGTTGGTGCGAAAAGCAGTCATTCATTGGGGACGTTTCGAGATCACCGCGTCTGAAAAACGGCAAGCTCTTCGAGATTGCCCTTCTGCCCGCGAATGGGCGATGGGACGATGCCGACGAGCTTGAGGCCGAATTCTTCCAGAGCGCGGACGGTTTCGTCGATTGTCTGCCGGCGAACGGATTCGTCCCGTACGATGCCTCCCTTGCCGACCTGGTGACGACCGGCTTCGAACTGCGGTTTGACCAGGCACACGAGCCAGGCTCCCGCGATCAGGTGGGGTAGCACGGCGGGGACCACGAGCCGGAGGGAGATGAACGAGACATCCACGGTGGCCAGGGCCGCGGAAAACGGCAACTCGATGGTGCCCAGGTGGCGGGCGTTGACCCCCTCCATGACCTCCACTCTGGCGTCGTTGCGCAGACGCCAGTCGAGTTGGCCGCGACCCACGTCGAGGGCGATGACCCGTCCCGCGCCACGCTCGAGCAGTACATTGGTGAAACCGCCGGTAGACGCGCCCACGTCCAGACAGTCGAGGCCCCGCGGCGATATTGAAAACGCGTCGAGGGCGGCGACCAGCTTGATGCCCCCGCGCGAGACCCAGGGGTGGTCGGGCGTGACGATCTCGATATTTGCGTCCGGGTCAACCTGAGTGCCGGCTTTACTCTCGACCTGGCCCTCCACCAGAACCTTTCGGGCGAGGATGAGAGATTGGGCTCTGGCCCGAGACGGCACAAGGCCGCGATCAGTGAGCAGAATGTCGAGACGCTTCTTCTTCGTCACGAGAGGATCGTAACGCGATTCTGCGTCACTGGAATGTCCGTCGGCGCAAGTTAAGAGTGAAGAGTGAAGCACGAAGCGGGATGCCCTACCAAAGAGTTCGACCTCTTAACCCTTCACTCTTTACTCTTAACTGGCCACGGAGGCAGCCTGCTACTCGATTGGCACCTTCACCAGCCGATGCTCCCACGTCAGTGAGGCGAGGAGATCGCCGTCCGGCATGAGTGCGATGGCAGTAACCCCCTCGAGCCCGTCATGGAGGAGACGCTGCGAATCCTCTTCGGTCGGGTCGAAGAGCCACAGCTCACCGTAGTGCGGAGAGCTGGCGACGAGATCTCCCGACGGGAGGAGGGCGAGGTATCCCTCCTGCTGGTCGCGGATGTCCCAGCAGCGGAGCTCGATGCGCCGCACCACCTCGCCGTTGGAGCCGTCGACCAGCAGCACCGCGCCGTCGGCTGGAACCGCAACGGCGATGAGACCGGCTGCCCACGCCAGACCCACCGGCGGCCCCGGCAACCTGGCTATGGTTTCACGGTCCCAATCCGGTGGTGTGAACCGAAGCAGTTTTTTGTTGCCGGTGTCGGCGACCAGCAGCGAGCCGTCGGGTACCCACATGAGATCCCTCGGGCCGAAGAGATTCCTGCCGAAGACCTCGGTGACACCGTTCGGCCGAAGAACCTGGATGCGACCGTTCCAGGTGTCGGCGACCGCCAGCGAGCCGTCACCCGCGAGGGCGACACCGGAGGGCTCGTGGAACTCTCGGGGTCCGGTACCCTCCAGACCCACGCTGTCGAGGCAACGCCCCTGATCCGTGTACCAGAGAATGCGGTGGTTGAAGGTGTCGGCGACTACAAACCAGCCTGCAGGCGAAACCGCCAGACCGCGTGGCTCGCGCAGAGATCCCGCGCCTGAAGCCGGCTGTGTGGTCCATGGGGACGGGCAGAACGGACGATCCGGTTCGAACACGAATCCATCCTCGTTCACGAGCCACAGCGCGCTCGGGCCGCCCGCCATCGCCACCACCGTGTCGGTCTGTTCGAGGATTCTTCGCCACGGTAGCTCGTCGCCGCCCGCGCGGTGGAGGCCGACCGAATCGAGCGCCCAGAGCGTGTCGCCTTGCCATGCGAGTCCATGAACGCCTTCAAAAGACTCCCCGACCTTCCGTGGTTCTGCCCCCTCGCCGACCCAGATCCTCGTGCCCTCACTCCAGGCGATGCGTCCTCTGATCGCGGCCGCCGCAGTGACCTCGGCAGAAAAGACCTGCCGCCAACGAGCTCCACCCTGGTGTTGCCACAGACCTCCGGGGCCCCAAGCCCACACCTCTTCGTCGGCGGCCACACGTTCCGCGCCGCTGACCATTCCGACGGACACCCATCGCCTTCCGGTGTGGCGCCACATACTGCCGTCTCGGCAGGCCACCCAGCGTTCATCCCCCTGCCGGGCCACGGCCGTCGCGTCACAGGGCGGTGCAACCAGCACGCCTTCGCGCTGCGTCTGGAGATCGAGCTCGACCAGGTGGCCGCCTCGGAGAATTGCCGTTGCCCCCAGGTCATCGAGGGCGACGGAACGGACAATCTTGTCGCTCGCGTCGACCAGTCGACCGACCACGTTCAACCCGGGTGGGAACTCGGCCGCCGGCACGATGCGCCGTCCATTCGAGTCTTCGCGTGGATGCACTCGGTAGAGAATCGCACCGTTGTTTTCGGCGGTGAGCTGGACACCGGGGATGTCGCCCAGCGGATCTTCCGCCGAGATCTCGTAGCGGTTGCGCTCGATCCTTGCCGTCACCGCCCACCCCACTTGATATCGATCGAGTATGGCTCGGCGTTTCTCTCGGTTGGTGCCGGTGTACAGGCTGTCGAGGTCGTTGAAGCGCTCGGAGATCTCATTCGGCGGCTGCCCGCGCTGTTTGAGGTGCCAGTCCCAGCCAACCACTGTGGGCTGACCGGTGTGCATAGTGATGCGGGTGAACTCGCTGTAATAGTGGCCTGCTGCCTCGGCTATCGCAACGCCCGGCCGGGCCACACCCTGGAGAGCTCGGACCAGGAACCAGGTCTGGGGATCCTGGGTGGCGAGGAATGCTTGACCGTCCAGGGTCGGACGAGGTGAGGTGATGCGTGGCGCCATCCAACCCTGAGCGACGCCGAGCGGGAGATTTGCGATGGCGACGAGCTGGAGCGGAACCCATACCGCAACGAGCACCCTCAGTCGGCGCCCGTGGGTCCGCATCAGGGCCGCGGCGAGGGCAAAGGCAAGCAGCACCCAGACCCCGTTGTACACCTTGAAGATCGTGTTCATGCGGTCGATCAGGGTGAAACGTTCGCAGGCCGCAACCGCGAGCGTGCCGAGGGCCGCTATTGACCAACCGAGGCGGTCCAAACGATTCCTCGAGCGGACTGCGACGGTGAGGAAGACCGCGGTGGCCGCGAGGCCGAGGGCGGCGGCACTGGAGCGGAAGCTGAGCCCGGCGATGACGCCGATGGCCGCGGTTGGCAGCACTATCCAGAAGCGGCGACCGAGGACAATCAACGCGAGGATCGCGAGCGGGATCAGGAAAAGCCCGAAGTGTCCCAGAATCGCCCAAGCGGGCGCGAAGTCCTGCCTGGTAACGAAGAGGCCTCGTTCGCCGGCGCCGGCCCTGATGCCGGCCATCAGCTCGACGATGAACGGGGCGGCCGCGAGGACACTGACTGCGCCTGCCGCGCCGAGGCGGAGTAATCCTCGAAGTAGGGGGCGGGCAGCCGCCACGGTGCCGACCCCCAATGTCGTCGTCAAAATGAAAAGGTCCCATGGATTGGTGGCCACGACCACCGCAGCGCTGACTCCGCAGAGCGCACCTGAGACCATCCATCTCCGATCATCGGCCTCCACGCAGAGCCAGCCCCAGGCGATTGTCGCGAGCAAGACCGGAAAGGCGATAAAATGTCCGTGAACATCGGCGAAGAGTGTGGTCCACAGGGGGTACTCGTCGATTGCAGAATTCGGGACGACCCTCGATGTTGCCCACCACAGGTCGAAGATGTTGCCCTCGCGCCACGTCTTGATGAGCCACGGCCACGCGAGGTTGCCGGTGAGCAGCACTAACAGCGGTAGTACCGAGGCGGCGGCGACCAGGCGGCGACGGGTTAGCAGCAATCCGAGCCCGGCGAGCACCGCGGCAAAGATCGCGGGGATGGTGGCCGAGATTAGGTTGTATCCGACCCCGGAACTGCAGCCGGCGACCAGCATCGGGAAGGCCGCAAGGACCTCTCCGAAGTAGTAGTAGTGGAGCGGCATGCCGGCCATCCATGGCTCTCCCGGGGGCCAATGGGGAGCCCGCAGGAAGGCATTCAGAAACGAAAAGTCCATCGGTTTCTCGCCCCAGAAGATGGCGGGATTCCAGGCTCGGACCAGTAGGAACAGTCCCCCGACCGCCGCCGCTACCGCCAACACCGTGATGATGGCGGATCTGCGCCGACGAAGGAGCGACGTGATGATCGACCATCGCAAGACGATGGCGACCGCACCTGCAATCAGCAGGCCGAGAGAGATCCAGGTCGCGGTGGCAGGACTGATGTTCCAGACCCGAAGCTCCGAACCCATCCACATCAGCCACGCCGGTACGATCCAGCCGGTCGCCAGTGCAAGCCCGACACCGGCGTCCGGCCAACCCCGAAGGACCGGCAACAGCAGTGCCCAGGCGGCAAGTCCGAGACTTGAAAAGACGAGAATCCAAATCGTGAGATCGAAAACCTGGCGAGCCCTCGAGGGCACCGGTGGCACCGCCGGCACCACGTCCAGGAAATGGCGTTCGAGATCCGCGTACCCCATTTTCTCGAGATAGGGTAGCGGCCGGCTGACGCGTTCGGCGAGTTCATCTGGGTCGATCTCGGCGATGCGGCGTAGGATCAGAACCTGCGGGAATTCGTAGTTGAGGAAGCTCTCGTCGGCGCGTTGAACCGGCCAGCGGAGGCCGAAGATCCGGGGGCCGCGCCGAACCCGGGTCAGGACCTCGAAACCCGCCTCACCTGAGAGCAACAGTCGGTACAACCGCGCGGTTTGCGGGAAACGGTCAGGGTTCGCGAGGACCGTCCGGTAGACCCGGTTGGAGGTCAGGATGACCCAGTCGGCGCGGGCGAGGGCGCCGGTCCAGAGCTCGATCTTTTCGTCCTTGTCGGGCAGCTCGTACGATGGAAGCTCGACGCGTTCAACGGTTCCTTCTTCGACCTTGAGATCGATGTGCTCGTCCCAGTGTTCGAAGGCCACGGCCTGCTGGTCGGCGAGCATCGGACTGATCCACTCCGAGGCCGTCTTATGTGGGTGGGGCTCGATGAAGGACCAGGCGTAGGCGAGTCCCCACAAAACCGTGCCCGCGGCCACCGCCACGATCATCTGGCGGCGGATTTTTCGCGGGAGACGCATGAGCCACCACGCCGCAATCAGTGTCGCGGGCACCACCAGCGGTTCCCAGTAACGCAGGAACTTGACCTGCAGGGTGCTCAATCTCATTGCCATCGGAATAAGCCAGGCGAGCAGGATCACGAGCAGGCTCCCGGCGTCGTTCCAGCGGCCGGCAATCCACCGTCGCCACCGTTTGACGAGCAATCGACAGCCGGCCGCACTGCCGATGAGGGTTGCCAACAACAGGAGCGCACCCCACCCCCAGAGGCCAAGCTCGCGCAACGGGTAGAGCACCGGCAGGGTGTGGGCGTAGATCCGGACATAGGCCGCGTCGGCGCGGCCGACAACCATCGCGACCTCGTTGCCGACTCCCTCCAAATAGGCTGGGTTGAGGGCGGCGCCGGCGAGGGCCGCGGAGCCCAGCCTGGCAGCGAAGGTGTCGCTGCCGATGCCGACCAGGGCTACCCCTTGCAGGACCGCGACGGTGGCGGCGAGGCCCGCGACCCCGAGCATTGCGGCTCGGGCACGGCCTGTACTCCGGCCGGCGAGCTCGATGATAACGGCCACGAAGACGGTGGTCACCACGATGCTGAACGGCGGTTTGCCGTTGGCGAAGGCCCACGGCTGACAGAGCCAGAAACCGGCGATTCCGGTTGCGCCCGCGGTTGCCAGGAGCCGAATACCGGCAAGCACGCCGCGGCCCCGGGTCGCGAGCAAAACCGCCACCACCAGGGGGAAACCGAGGGCGAGAGACGCGACCTTGACCGCGAGCGACGCACCGATGGCCGCACCCGTAGCTGCGGCGGCGAGCGGTCGGCCGCTTCGTGCCAGCCAGAAACATGCCGCAAGGGCCGCCATGACCCAGGCGGTGTGGTGCGCCTCCACGGTCGTGAAATGCGATTGCTGGAGATCGAGCGGCACCCAGGCCGCGAGCAGGATGAAGAGATCGCCGGTTCGTCGGCCCCAGGCTCGCCTGGCGATCAGCCAACCGAGCACGATGGCGAGCATCGACGCCATCAGCGAGATCATGCGGCCGCTGACAATGATGCCGCGAACATTATCTTTGAGGCCAAGGACCGTAGCGGTCAGACGCACCGCATGGAAATGGAGGGAGCCGTACGCGTAGAACTCCGGATCGGCGAACCAGCCCTGGGCCCTCTCGGTGACGAAACCGACATGGCGTTCGTCAGGGTGCGCAGACGAGGACGTGACCCCGACGTCCCACCCCTGGAGAAGGAGGCGGAGGACGAACGCGAGCAGGAAAAGAAGGAGGGTGCGCCTACGCAGCATCAATTTCAACAGTAACTTATGAGCGCCTGAAACGTCCAGAGAAGGGCAATCTCATTTACCCGAAAAACCACAGAGCCACAGAGGTCACAGAGGGGGACCCAGAGAAGAAAACGCAGAGTTGCGGAGGCGCAGAGCCGTCCGCCCACCCTTTCTTGCCCACAGATCACACAGATAAACACAGATCCCACCCACGCACCCACGTCGCAACGACGAAGACACAAAGACACGAAGGCCGCCCACCCACCCGCCCACACAAAGAGGCGGACGCTGAGTTTGAGAAGTGGTCCCGCTTCTTGATGGCAGAACAACAGGCGATCGGTGATCGCCGGTCGCCGGTGAGAAGACCCTCTGCTCCGAATGCAAGCATCCGTCGCTGTCGGATTTCTCACCGGCCGACGCGCTCGAAGCGCGTCGGTTCTGCCGTTTTCGCTCCCATCAGGGAGAGAGGTGGGCACCTCTCATCCATAGAAATAGGAAGAGAAGCGGCGAGGCCTGCGCTTGAAAAGCGCAGGCCGCTGGGTCGGGACGCCCTACGAATGCTAGCTTTCGTCTGGGCGTCCCGACCCAGCGGTTCCCGGCCGTCTTCCGACGGCCGGGACCTCGCCGTGCGATGAAGTCTCCAACAACTCCCTCTGCGCCTCTGCGTCTTTGCGCCTCTGCGTTTTCCTTTTGGATGGGTGGGTAGCTTTGCGCTCTTAGCGTTCTTTGCGGTTCAAATCGTGTGGCCTGGGGATCTTCGTCTATCTGCGTCATCTGCGGTTTCTCTTGGGTGGGCGGGTGGCTTTGTGATTCCTTCGTGTCTTCGTGTTTGCGACGGATTCAGAAGAAACTTCTGTGCGTTCTCTGTGCCTCTGTGTCTCTGTGGTTACGACTTCCGTCTGCAGACGAAGCGTGCAAGCGCGCCGAGCTCGCCGTCCGAGCCCTCGATGGCCTCGGCCCTCTCGAGGAGTTGTTGCTCAAGCTCATCGAGGCGCTGCTGCGCCCGGTCGATTCCGTAGAGCGTGACATAAGTCAGCTTGCCGGCAGCCTCGTCCTTTCCGGGACTCTTGCCGAGATCCTCAGCGTTGGCCGTGGTATCGAGGATGTCATCCGCGATCTGGAATGCGAGACCGAGGTCCTCTCCGAAATCGGAGAAAAGCGTGCGGCGTGGAACGCCGACGCCGGCCAGGATTGCACCGAGTTCCACCGATGCCCTCAACAGGCACCCGGTCTTGTGACGGTGGATGCGATCGAGTCTGACCTCGGGATCATCACAGCCACCGTCGAAATGACCGGTGGCCTCCAGATCCTCGACCTGTCCGCCAACCATGCCGCGCACCGAGATCGCCTCGGCGACCGTCGCCACGGCCTCGGCCCGGCGGGCAACCCAGACCTCACCTTCGGGGTGGCGGGCGAGCAACAACAGTCCTTCGGTGAGCAGGGCGTCACCGACCAGAATCGCGGTTGCCTCGTCGAAGGTCACGTGGACTGTCGGCCGACCCCTGCGCAGCACGTCATCGTCGAGGGCCGGCAGGTCGTCGTGGACCAGCGAATAGGTGTGGATCAACTCGAGACCGCATGCGGCGTGAGTGATCTCGTCCGGGTCGCCGCCCGCTGCTCGGTGGGCGAGCCGAGCCAGCACCGGCCGTATTCGCTTGCCGCCGGCAAAGACCGCGTACTCCATGGCCTTCCAGAGACGAACCGGCCATTGACCTTCCGCCGGGAAAAGCTCGCGGAGCGCCGCTTCGACTGCTTCCTTCTCGCGACCGAGAAGTGACTCGACGGTCACTCGGACTCCTCTTCAGCATCCTCGTCCGCGCCGTTTTCGGTCTCGAGGAGCTGGGTTACGCGCTGCTCGACCTCGGAAAGGCGTTTGCGGCAGCTTCGCGCCAGATCCATGCCGTTCTCGAAGAGCCCGAGGGCCTCCTCGAGCCCAACCGACTCGTCCTCGAGCCGGTCGACGATTTCCTCGAGTTTCGCCAGCTGGTCCTCGAACCGATCGCTCTTTTGCTTTTTGTCAGTCATCATTTGCTCCCTGATCCGTGGACCCGGCTCCCGGTTCTTCGATGGTATCGAAGAGAGTGGGTTGTCTGGCAGGATCCGCCGTCGCGGTTTTTGTGTTGGTTGTGGCGTTGCGTACCAGCGATCGCACCTCGCCGCGGGCGAGACGAGTTATCAGGGTCTGACCACCATGGACCCGTGCCGCGTCTCGAAGAGGCGTTGAAGAACCCTCGAGGCTGGTAATGGAGTACCCGCGTTCCAAAACCTTGGTCGGCCCAAGGTGGGAGAGCGCTCGTTCACCAGCATCGATGCGAGCGCGCACGCGGGCCGTTCGAGCCCCCATAAGCTGCGACAGCTGTTCCTTCCTGCTCACCAACAGTCGCCGATGACCGCCTGCCGCGATGCGGGCGGGTAGTCGCTGGAGGCCGCGAGTGGCGTGTTTGAGACGGGTGGCGGCCGCGGAAAAGACCTGGCGCAGCGCCGGGCCCAGCCGACGTGCTCGTTGCAACCGTTCGCGCAACAGCCGAACCCGTTGGGGGACGCGGGCCAGTCCGGACGATCCGGCAAGACCTGAAAGTCGACTTCGGGCAAGAGCGAGCTTGCGGTCGAGGTCGCGGAGTAAAATCCCCCGCGCTTCGACGAGGCGGCGTTCTTGGTCTTCGAGGCGCGAAACCACCATTTCGGCCGCCTGGGTAGGTGTGGTGGCGCGAGTGTCGGCGACGAAGTCGGCGATTGTGAAATCGACCTCGTGACCGACACCTGAGATCACGGGCACCGGGCTTGATGCAATGGCTCTCGCGACCTCTTCCTCGTTGAACGCCCAGAGATCCTCCAAGCTGCCACCGCCTCGTCCGACGATAATGACGTTGACCCGTCCCGATTCGACGAGGCGCGTGATGGCCGCGGCGATCTCGGCCGCAGCACCCTCTCCCTGCACCATCGCTGGCGCGACGATGACCTCGAGGTTGGGGAATCGGCGCAATATTTTGAGCATGTCCTGAAGGGCGGCGCCGGTGACTGAGGTGACGATGCCGATGCGGTTCGGGAGCGCGGGCAGAGGCCGCTTTCTCTCAACGGCGAAAAGCCCCTCGGCCTCAAGCTTTTTCTTGAGCTGTTCGTAGGCCAGTTGCAGGGCGCCCAGGCCTTGAGGTTGAATATCGTCGACCACCATTTGGAATCGGCCACGCTGCGGGTAGATTGTCAATGATCCAAGTGCGAGGACGGCGAGACCGTCTTCGAGCTCGAACTTGAGGTGGCGAGCGCGGGAGGCCCACATTACGCAGTCGAGGGCAGCGGCGTCGTCCTTGAGCGAAAAATAGGCGTGACCGCGGCCTGATTTGCTGGCGTTGGTTATTTCGCCTTCGACCCGAACGCCGGAGAACCCTTGCTCGAGAAGGGTGTTGACCTCGGCGATCAACGCGGCGACGGTATAGACGCGGTCGCTCACGCCGCCCGCCGGGGAATTAGCCCGCATATCTCACCAACTTTCTGCTGCGGCCGCCGATGTATCGCACCCAACGGTGTTTTCTCGCCTCGGGGTGCTCGACGTACTGTCGAGTACGCGCTCCGCGCCCCTCAGGTCGAAAACCCCGCTGGGCACGCCACCTCGCCGCCCTCACGACGAAACCCGGTGAGGTATTCGGACTAGGGCGAAGGGGGCACTCAAGCTCACGAGGGTCACGATCCAAACCTCGGCATCTCCCCAGTTGTACTCGAAAAGCCCCGCTGCCGTCACCCCCGCGACTGCCATCAGACAACCGATGACCGCCGGTCGTGTGACCGGCGACGCACCGCGCAGGGCTCGCCCGGCATGAACTGCGAAGACAGTCAGGATCGCCAGGTAGGTTAGCAAACCGGCAATTCCGCGCTCGGCTGCGATCTGCACGACGTTGTTGTGCAGGTGGGGGATCCTCGCCGGCGCCTCGTCGATGCGGTAGCCGGCATACGCAGGCTGAACCAACCCGGGTCCGAGGCCGAGGATCGGGTGGTCGCGCACCATTCCCAGGCCGGAACCGTACATTTGGAGTCGTTCTTGGGTAGCCGTTTCGCGCGGATCGAATGTGGATGCGGCGCGATTCAAAACCGGCTGCGGAAGAGCGAGGAACAATAACATCGCCGCCAAGGGGAACAGAATCAGCGCCCGCGGCCGGCCGACGGCGATGGCCAGCAGGAGACCGGTTGCAAACCCGATCCAGGCACCGCGGGTGAGACCGAGGAGCAGCGTGGACACGCCGAGGGCAACGGCCGGAAGAGACCACATGAGGCGGCGCCGATCTCTTCTGAAGAACACGTCACCGAGAATCAGCAAGGTCACAACCAGCGTCCAGCCGGAGAACGTCATGTAGTGAGTGGCGAGCCCGCGCATTCGGTGTTGTAAGGGGTCGCCACCAAACGCGTACTGCGCGAGCCCGGCGGTCGCGGAGACCGCGAGCACCACCGCCAGGAGAAACAGCAGCCGGTCCCAACGACGTTGGTCGAGGAGGGAGATCGTCATCGGCACGAGCGCGAGTGTCAGGAGGTCCGCGAGCTCACTGACGCCATGCCAAGGATCGGTTGACAACAGGGCCGAAAGAACGGAAACGACCGCGTATGCAGCGACCGGCACCAGAATGACGGCGTGAGGCCGGCGTGCGGTACCCCGGATGAGTGCGGCCAACCATGCCACGCCTGCCACTCCGAGGAGTACATTGGCGAGGGCGATCTTGATGCTTGCCGCCACTCCGATTATGAGGAATCCGGCGGCAGTGCGGTCCAGCCGGCTCAGGCCTCGATCTCCTCGCGGGACAGCGCGTCATCGACAAGCATGACGGGGATCCCGGAGACGACCGGGTAGACGCGGCCGGCAGGCGACGCCAGACCGATTTCGACCACCGGCTCCTCACCTTTGAACTGATCGCGGTACTTTTCCACCAGCTGGCGGCGCACGGCCTCGGGCAGC
>Ga0255045_10000006_pt1 | contig 39315 bp, 66 predicted proteins | sample BC1_12_23_MG_FD_183652 | JGI IMG/M metagenome (GOLD analysis project Ga0255045, IMG submission 183652) | Seawater microbial communities from Strait of Georgia, British Columbia, Canada - BC1_12_23 | ecosystem: Environmental > Aquatic > Marine > Strait | place: Canada: British Columbia...
GATATAACTATAGATACGTTTTATCGGTGGAAGAAAGTTCATAAGCCTTTTTCTGAGGCACTCTTAGAGGGAAAGGAAGTTGCAGATTCAAACATCGCTAAAAGCCTATACCAGAGAGCAAAAGGGTATAGTCATCCCGAAGATAAAATATTTAACAACAACGGCGACCCTTTAATAATTCCAACAACAAAACATTATCCTCCTGATACAGGCGCAGCAACATTATGGTTAAAGAATAGACAGCCTAAGAAGTGGCGTGATAAAGTAGATCATGACCATACTACTGGCGGTGAAAAGATAAATCAAATAAATGTAACAATACGTCGGATGAAGCCAAAGGAAAAAGATAATGAGTAAAGATACCAGTTATTTGAGTGCAGCTTACAAAGATCTGCCACCACCGCGTTATGAACGTTTGATACATGGTAATTTTCCTGAAGATCTGATATTTTCTGAAGAGCAAAAAAAACATTATTGTGACATGGGCTTTAAACTCAAAGAATGGGATCATGATAGCAGCAACTGACATAAACATAGATATAGAATATAATGACAAGCAGTGGAAAGCTGATATAATCCTAAAGGAAACTCTTGTTTCAATATTAGGATACGGAGGCGCACGAGGTGGTGGAAAGTCATATTTTGGTAGGACTGAAATAATTACAGACTTACTTGAACATCCAGGTTCAACAGGATTAATAATAAGAAAGACATTCTCAGAGCTTGAAAGAAATCACATCAAGAAGATTAAAAAAGAATGGCCTAAACTAATACAGAAACAAAAAGAAATCAAATATGATAAAGAAGAAGAATATACTACACTATATAAATACAAAGAGCAGAAACATTACTTTGAATTCGCTAATGGATCACAACTTGATTTAACTTACTGTGAGAACATTAAAGACTTAGAAAAGTTACAAGGAGCAGAATACGATTTTATACTATTGGATGAAGCTGAACATTATTCAGAAGTATTCTTTCAAGATATTTGCGCTTGCCTTAGAACAGTTCTAAATCTTAAGTGTTACATTATAGTTACATTTAATCCTGGTGGAATTGGCCAAAGCTGGTTAAAGAGATTGTTCATTACCAAAAACTTTAGATCAAATGAAAAGCCAGAGAACTACGATTTTGTGAAAGCAACAGTGTATGATAATCCTAAGATAGATGAGGCTTACATAGATAGACTCAAAGCTCTACCAGAGAGAAAACGCAAGGCGTGGCTTGATGGTGACTTTGATAGTTATATCGGACAGTACTTTGATAACTTCGGAGATCATTTAAAGATTGCTCCTTTTGTTATTCCTCCTCATGAATCTGCTGGCAAGTTGTATGGTTCAATGGATTATGGTTATGGAATTAATGGTTACTCTTCATTTGGTTTGTGGTATAATTGCAATGGGGTACCTATTAGATTACTCACTTGGTTTAGGCAAGGGTTGAAAGCAACTGAACAGGCTAATGATCTTTATGACACTTTAACATCATTTCATTTCACATCAGGAGCTTTGCCGATTGAGGTAGTATGTGATACGAATATGTGGACTGATCCAAGATTAGACGAACATAGTAAGGCGCCTATTGATTATTTCAAAGAAAAATTCCCATCTAAGGTAAAATGGATACCAGCTAATAAGAATAGAATTAATGGATGGCAAGTAGTGCTTGATTATTTTAGTATTGATCAGTTAACTCAAAAACCTAAGATGTTATATGTAGATAAATATAATGTAACAATGGAAGAAACTTTTCCTCAATTAGTTAGTGATGATAATAGGCCGGAAGATGTTAAGAAGTGTGACATAGACCATACTCCGGACGAAGTAAGATACTTTTTGACGTGGTTTGCAGCTAAGATTGCATTGATGGTTAGTGAAGAAGTGAGACAACAGTCTTCTGCAAGTATAAATAGAGAGATTAACAAGGCTTTAGCGAGTCATCCAAGATCAGTGACAGGGTGGTAAATGAGTAACAATTGTTTTAACTTAGATTGCAAATACAGAACAGATCCTAATTATTCTTGTGAGATGAGACCAAACGGATGTTTAGTTCATTCATTAGGCCCTTGTGTATCTGTAGAAGATAAAGAGAATGTAAGAACTGTATTAATGTATAAAGCAGTAGCAGCTTTGACCGATGGTGGAAATGGAAAGTTGTATGATCTGTTGAGGTGGCATGGCTTCGATACTGATGAAGAGATAACAAGATACGACCATGTAGGAGATAAGCAAGTTGAATTTGCTCAACAGAGGGAATGGCGAGATTGAGCGATTCACGGTTTAATGAATTTTTTGGTTATGCGGTGTTTTCAACTCTGCTTGTTGTCTTTGCGGTAGAGGTTTTGATTATATTGGCCGCCTATGTGTTAGGTCTTTGGAAAGCAATATTTTAAAAGGAAATGGAATGAGCGAAGAGCATAAGAAAAAGGTTTGTGGAGATTGCAAAGGTTATAAAGATTCCCACAATGGTTTTGGTTGCATTTTCCCCAGAAGCTCATGTGAGCGTAATGATTTAGGTATGAAGATGTGGGATCTTGTTCAAGTTTTCAAGTGCATAAACTGCCTCTATTTTGTTGATGCCTGTTGCAAAAGGCGTGCGCCTGTTAATGTAAACTGTAGCGGTACTACAAAGCCATTTCCTGTATGGCCTGCCACTGAGTATAACGATTGGTGCGGAGACTACGAATATATATTTAGAGAAGGTGTTGATCTACATCTTTATGAATTGCATAAGAAAAAGGAAGACGATGAATAAAGAAACAATAAATCACATACCACTATACAAACATGTATTTGGTGGTAAGGATAATAATAAAAAAGTCAAGGCCATAAGATTCTCTCTTAACAAAGATAACACTAAGGATTTTATTGTGGGGATAGATATTAACAATGAATTTCTATTCGAGAGAGAAGATATAACAGAGATAATGAGTTTTTTGGAAAAGAAAATAAGATCAAAACTAACTTCTAAAGCTATAGGAGCAAGCAAATGAAGTATTTAGCAATCATAATGTTAATAGTTAGCATGGTAAGTGCACAGAAGCAACGCACAGATCGAATGATCAACACCAAGCTAATGAGAACAGATACTGTTTATGTGACAGGAACAGGCACAGCTTACACACCAATCTTTTGGCAAGCTAAAGCTAATGAGAAAACCATTGAAATAATCATGGATGATACTTCGTCTGCTGGTTATGCAAGTGATTCAGCGTCTGTTAGTGTTACGGTTAAGCAGGTGTTTGATATGGGACTTACTAAGAGCGTCAATCTTTATAACTCTGATGCTTATACAAGTGGATTGTTATATGATTCAGTAACCATTGCAGATTTAGATACGGTTACAACTTGGTTAAGAGAAACAGCTCCTATCGTAAGATATGGAAGGGATACGACAGGATACTATGCAACTGATGCGTTAGACACTCTCACAACGAGAGAGGCTTCTGCATATGTTCAATTAGTTCCTGATTATTCACCTGGACTTGTTCTATTGATTACAGGACTAACAGACAATAAAGTAGGTTCAGCAAATAGAGTTATTATTAGATGGTATCAACAGCAGGGTTTACCTGTATTTGACGATTAAAAGTTAAGTAGTAAAACAAAACATAAACGGCGACCTTTGAACTAATTACTCAGAGGTTATGAAAAAGGGCAATATAGTGCTATATCACTGTGTTGTCCTTTTTTTGTTGCCTTATAGTTAAACACTCAAAAGGTTATAATATGAAAAACAAAATTATACCACTCTTAGCAATGTTAGCTGTAATAGCAGCAATTGCTGCATTCTATATCTTGAGCAGTATTGACTTGTCAGCGGCAGATAGAACAACATCTAAATTAGGTAATCCTGCAAGTCCTAAGCCACAAGCATACAGAGAGTTTAGGTATGAGATGGCTACTAAGTGGAACAAGGGAGTCGATGATTTAGATAGTTTGTACGCAGGTAAGATTGATACTATTAGAGCTGAAGCTGTAGGGATAGGAATAACTACGCCAGAAGCTCCTTTTCATTTCTACCAAGATTATTTAGGTATCGCAATGGCAAAGTTTGAGAATCCCAATGCTGGAGCTGCTGCTGTTGTTGGTACAATTGTACAGATAGTTAATGATGAAGGTTATTGGGGAGCTACAGGTATGACGAATAGTGGTTCTACTATATTGGGTGGAACATTAGCCAACACATATCAGAACTACAATCAAGGTTATGGAGATTTCCTTTTTACCAACGATGGAGCTGTTTGTTTTAGATGGTTCTCAGATCCAGCAGATAATCATGACTTTACAGCCTTGAACAATGAAATAATGACACTAACAGATTCAGGATATTTAAGCGTGGTTAAAGAAGTTGATGCTTCTTTCATTACGATAGATTCAGCATGGGAAGATTTAAGATTTGCTGCTGCTCCTGGACAGGCAAACCCTGTAACAGACAAGCCTGATTTTAACTTTGATGAGATAGGATTTCTTTTCCCTCAAGCTGACTCCACAGAGATTGTATATATGGCTGCTCAATTACCTCACGCATATATTGAAGGCTCAGACATTGGGCCACACATACATTGGAAGCAAGATGATGCAGCGGTGGCAACCTGGGTAATGGCATACAAATGGTTTAATATTGGTGCTGATCCTGACACAGTACCCTGGGACACTATAAGGGCGAGTGTCGGTGAGCAAACTTATGTTAGTGGATCATTACATCAGATTACTGAACTTGGCCTATTAGATGGAACTGGAAAAACAAAGTCAAGTTTAATGAGTATTAAAATATGGAGAAACGATAATGATTTGACTGGTGATGCATTGTATTACGAATTTGATATACATCACAAAAAAGACAAACTTGGTTCAAGAGAAGAATACGAATAAAGGTTAAAAATGGCAATAAATTTCAATAATGATAAAGATGTAAAAAGTGCATTGCAATATGTATCTGAGAGAGTGAGTAATTTCTACCTTTCCTCAGAATACAATAGGGCATGGGATAGATACGTAAAGCGTTGGAAAGCTTTTCATCGTAGACATGAAAGTACTGCTCCTACTTGGAGGTCCCAATTGTACTTTGCATCATACTTTGTTGCTGTCAATGCATTGGATGCACAGTTTAAGGCTGCGCATGCCACAGATCCGTTTATATTTGTGAACCCTCAAGACAATTCAAACATAGATGATGAGGCTAAGATTAAGGCACAATTACAACATTTTGACCTTAATTATGACCTTGGAATAACAAACTTTAAAAAGAAATTGTTTGATATGTATTGGTACACTGGAGTTTTTGGAACTGGTGTAGCAAGGGAATACATAAGAACTAAACAGAATGTTAAAACTACCAGAAAAAGAACTAAGAATAACTTTGGAATAGATTTAGGGCCAGAGATTGGCGAAGATATTACAAGAAATGAATACACAGCCTCACAGGTGATTCATCCATTAAATTTTGCTCATGACATAACAAAGAACAGTTTTGAAGATAGTGACTGGGGTTCGGTTAGATTTGAATTGCCTGTTACAGAACTCTATATGATGTTAGACAATGAGAATTATTACCAACCTGGAGTAAAACGAGTACTACAACAATGGGAAAAGGGCGAGGGCTTAGGTTTCACTGTTGGACAGGATACTTTTTACTCAGAGCGTGGCAATGACGATCTAAACCAAAGAAAAAATACAATAGTTGTTGATGAATATACTGGTCCTATTAGATACCAGGGCAATAGAAAAGATTCAACACCTTATTACATGCTGTATGTTAAATCAGTTAATGCAGTATTAGCAATACGACCAAATCCTTTTATGGGTCATCCGTACTGGAAGATGATGACTTACGCAGAACCTGATGGCCCTTATGGGATTGGCGCTAATGATGCAATACTTCCGATCAATTATTGGGAAAATAGTACAACTAATCAATACAATGATTATATGAATTCTGCGCTTAAATTCATGTATGAAGTACAGCCAAGAAATATTATTGGTGGAGTTAATACAATTATTAATGGGTTACCTAACGGGATGGTTCCTTTGGAAGAAGGTGTCGCTCCAGGCTCATCAATAAAACCACTCGAATTAAACAGGAATCAAATGGGCACCGTCGAAAGTATGTTGCAGTACATAGAGAAGTCCAAACAACAATTTGGAGCTTCGTCTAACCTTAGAGGCAGAGACTCAGGAAGTAACGCAGATACAGCAACGGGGATATCTTTGTTGGCTCAAAGAGAAGACGATACTATTGCAGCTATTCAAGGCTACATCGATATGGGCATTAAAAGAGGCATGTCTATTAAGATCAGAAACCAGCAAGACCTTTTCAACGAAATAAGAGAAGGTAAAATTACACAGTATGGCAGAGAGCGATACATAACTCACTACCCTTACGAATTAGGTGGCACGGATTACTCTTTCGACATTAAAAGAGAATTGGGTGATACAGCAGCAGGGAAATATATGTCATGGCTAAGGCTGCTTACAGAGTATGACCAAGTGCTAACCGCAAAAGGTACACCATTACCACCAAGAATGATGATAGACTCTTTAAGGGGAGTTGGTCAAGCGTTGGGTGTTGACAGGGTTGATGAAGTTGTTCAAGAATTAGAAAATAGTATCCCAGCACCTCCAGAGATTGGTGGAGGAATGCCAGGAGCAGCACCACAGGAACCAGTACCACCACAGGAGATACAAAATGCCCAAGTTTTTGGATAAGTTATTGAAGATTAGTTCGATAGAGGACATAGATAAAGTAATACCTGAACCTATTTTTATTCCTGTTTCAGACGGATATATGAAGCCATATGCTAAGCGATGGACAGACAGAAGCTACTTAGGGACAGTTGAAAGGTTACAGCAAAACAAGTGTTTGACCTCAGAGCTAATTAATGCATTGTCCAATATGAGAAGTCATGCAGATGTAGCAGAGACACCCGCAGAGCTAAAAGGGATTAATAAATGCATAGCAGAGCTTAAACAATTATTAACAATATCATCAAAAGCAGCTTATCATATAGAGCTTTTGAAAACAAGTGAAGATATAATGGGAGCGAACAATGCACCTTCAAGATAATAAAGAAGCGGGTATCATATGGCACTTAGGCAAAGCAGCCAATAGTCCAATTATGGCAATGGCGGGATCGTCACCAGAAGACAGATTAAAATGGAAAATAGAAGAATATGAGCAAAAGCTTAAAAAGGCTTTGATTAAATTCTATGATAAAAAAATACGTAGAAGAATGTTTTGGTTTCATAAGGCTCCGGCTTGGCTTTTTGGTAGAAAAGAATTTGATTTTGAGTATACGCTAACAGCAACATGGAGCCAATTAGAAGAGAAGTGGCAACATTCAGGAGATAAAAGAAGAGGGCCTGATTGGAGAATTTCCCTTCCTTGGAAGAAGAAAACAAGAGGCTTTCCAGAATTCACACAATATTTAAAGGGTTCTATTGAATTAAGGCTGGGCGTAGAGTTGGCCCAATTGGCAATAGATGTTTTGGATGGTTTGATGTATGACATGAAAGAAACCTCATTTGATATAAGAATGATTAACAATGAACCAAAAGTTCATATAAGTGTAGTTGAGCGAGTAAGAAAGATAGAAAAGCTTGCTGTAAACGAGTCGAATAAACCAAGATGGCAAATCGAAAAAGAGCTAAAGCTTAAACAAATGGCAAGATAATTTTGAAAGGATAATTTATGGCAGAAAATGCAGTATTAGAAGGCGGATCAGTAGAAACAGGGGCAGATAATAGCGATAGTGGGGCAAGTGTTGAATCTCCACAAGCTATGAATGGCCTTGAGTCTCTAAAACACAAAACAACATCAGACACGACAAGCAGCGATGACAATATTAATGATGTTAGTGCTGAAACAGATTCTGATAAGGCAGATTCTAAAGATGTAGATAAGAAGGAAGAAAGCGCTATTGATCCTGAAATAGCAGAATTTCTAAAAGGAAAAGATATTGACCTTGGTGATTTAGCAGGTAACGAAACAGCCATGAGCTTAGTTAATTCCTTAAGAGATTCTGAAGCAGAAAAAACCAAGATACAGAATGAGCATCAGTTAGAAAATGACGCCATGGCAAGGAAGAAAGCTGAAGCAAATGTTGAAAAGGTTTTGGAAGCTGGAAAAGAGGACAAACCTGTTCCGTTATCACCATTAAAACAAGCACAAGAGAACTATGTGTCTAGTGTGAGTGGATTAATGGATTTAATGGGCGTTGATTCAGTCGACGCACTTGCAGAAAAGCATCCTGACGTGTTTGGTGCACTAAAGAGAGGCTATGACGCAAGCAAAGATGAAGCTCAAGCCAAAGAGTATGAGTGGCACAAGGGGCAGGAAACAGAAGCGGCAGCGCAAAAGGAAGCACAGGACGCTGTTCAAAGAGAATATGACGGTGTGAAAGCTAAAGCAGCAGATATGATCACAGAAGCTAAAAAGGACTATCCAGAGCTTGCAGATGACTTTGAAAAGTATGGGATTAATGAGTTTGTTGATTCTTACGGCAAGTTATCAGGAATACCTTCGGAGTACTTTGTAGCTGAAAAAGGATTTTTTGATTTCATGACTAAAGCAGCAGCTAACGCACGAATAGTTGAGGGGATTCCTGAAATGGAGTCTAAGCTCAAAACATCTCTTGAAAAGCAAATAAATAACACGAAAAAAGCCGAAACCGTATCGAGTGATGATTTGTTACCCGACGATCACAGAGCAGCAGCTAATGCAAAATTTAAGCGAAGCTTTGGTGATTCCGGTAAAGGCACGAGAATTTAACTAAACATAGGATAATATTATGTCACTAATAAGTGCAAATAAAACCAATGCTAATGCCAGCACAGAAGAGCTGTTGGCTGTTGATGTTACTGACATCATATGGCATTTAGGCGAACCAACAGAAGCGCCTTTGATAACTTTAACAGGTGGATCTCTATATTTTCAAGGTGAAAACAAGCCTCAAAATGTACCATCTAAAGTAAAAAGAATTGTCGCTGAAGAAGTATCGTACAAAGTAATAGAAAAAGATCCATTGGCAAGAACGGTTACAGTTAATGGTGCAGTTGCGGATACTACTACAACTACAGTTACCCTTGACAGCAACGCAGCTTTAAAAATTGGCGACACTCTTAAGAACACAGCACAAGCAGACGGAGAATTTTTCTTTGTGTATGCTGTAGATAGTGGCGGTGCTGACATCTCTGTACGTAGAAATATTGGATCAACTACTTTTACAGTTGCAGATAATGACACATTAGAGATTGTTGGTTATGCTGCTACTGATGGAGGCGCAAAAGCTTCTATTAGAGCACAATTAGCAGAGCCAAGAACTCGCAGAACTCAGATTTTTAAACGTACCTTTGGCGTAACTGATACATTGAAAAATGTTAAACTTGAGACTAAAGATGTAAATGCATGGGATGAAGAAAAAACACAGGCACTAGTTGAACATAAGAAAGATATTGAATTTTCTTTCTGGTTTAATCCTGGTGCAGATTCAAGTACTGATGCAGATTCTAATACAGTTAATCTTACACGCGGAATCTTTGCAGAATTAGCAGGTGATTCAACTATCGATGCTGGTGGAGGTGTAACAGAAGAAGACTTTTTTGGTGCTATTTCAGAACAGATATTTCAGTATGGCCCAACAAAGAAAGCGTTTTTTGTTGACTCACGTCTTAAATCTAAGATGGGTGACTGGTCACGAGTAAAACAACAGACTAAGCCTAAAGAATCAGTGTATGGTATCAACATTATCACTTTAGAAACCAATCATGGGATTCTTGATGTGATGACTAATGGAGCATTTAACAAATTCCTTCCTGATATACAAAAAGGAATTGGTGTTGCGATAGATCTTGATAGAATTGCTTATAAATTTATCGCCAATAGAGATTCTAAATATGAAGATATGATTCAAACACCTGGTCAAGATGCACGCGAAGCGCAGTATATCACAGAGTGTGGATTATCTGTTAGGTCATTATTACATCATAAAGTTGTTAAAAACATAATATAAGGAGAAAGATTATGAAAAAGATATTATTGTTAGTTTTGTGTCTTGTTGCTATAAGCATGGGCGCAGGTACTGGGGTTTATAGCGATCCTGGAGTAGAAACAGGTTATCGTCCAATAGATACCAAATGGTACACACTATGGGATTCTGACATCACTGATGGAATAGATTCTATCGCTACAGACAATTGGGTTCTGCGTGGGCCTTATCCATTAACAAACGCAACCAACTCTCCACAGTTTAAAGGCTTTGGGATTATAGCAGAAGCTTTAGCGGCTGGCGACTCCCTTTATCTTTACTACCAAATGACCAGAGGGGCAAGTATTGCCGATACGGTTGTTGGTCAGTGGATATTGGCCGATTCTGTTGGCCTTACTGGTGCAGCTAAGTTATATGTTGATATTAGCGATGAAGTCGGGGAATATATCTGGTTTAAAGGTATAAATCCTACAGCTTCTGAATCTATTATACGTGAAATTAAAGTATATTTTAAGAAAGATTATACTTACAACAAATAAAAAGGTAGGGGGCTAAACGCCCCTTATCCATGGACTACTAAGAAAGGGCATATAAATGTCAAACGATAGCGTAAGAAACGGTGTGGCGGGTACGAATTTGCCCGTTGGAAGTACTAAAGAAGCTGAAGAGCTACAAGCGAGAATGCCAAAAAAACAAATAAATCAAGAAAAACAAACAACCTTTCAAGGTGCTGGAACTTGTTACTTCAACTTAAAAGAAGGCTCTCCCAAAATAGAGGTTCAATTTAAAAAGGGCAATGGTCATCGTTACCACACTTCTGACAAATTGATGATTGAAGCGCTAAAGAAAAAAGGCTTTAAGATTATCACAGAAGCGCAATTGAGAGAAGAAGCTGCAAGGCGACTCAAAGAAGGTAGAAGCGAGAAAGCTACTAATGCAACAATGCAAGATTACGTTGATTTGAAGATTGAAGAGCTAAAAGCTGAATTAGATGGTTCAGATAATAGTGAATTGCTTTCCAAAATTGAAGGAATGGAAAACGCATTCGTTGAGCTTAAAAAGATTATGGCAAGCAACAAAGAAAACATTAATAAACGAGTCGATAGACTCAAATCTAAAGTTGAAGGTGCTAAATAATGGCTCTTTCACTTGCAGGATTCAAGGCCAGGATTGACAACTCATTGAAGTTGCTGGGTAAACAGAGCGATACTGTACAGGAACAAAACATTTCTGATGCAGTATCCAAGTTTATTTCCAAAATGGATCATCCCATTCATGGGGCTACATTTGATACTGAGAGTGGAACGGCAACCTATTCGGTTCCTGCGACAATTCGAAAAATTCAAGATATCAGGGATAGTGACGGAGACAGTGTTAATTTCACATTAGACTCAACTACTAACGAGTTTGTGCTTCAATCTACCCCTGATTCTGTTGAAACTTTCACGGTTTATGGAACTTGGAACTCTGTAAGGACAAATCTAAGTGCTATAATTGCAGATACTGATGAATCTTTAGAGCATGTTCTTTGGGCTTATGTTAATGCCTACTGTTATGAGTGGGCTAACGAAGATACAGCAGCTAATAAGTTGCAAAAAGCTGACTTCTTAGCAAACGAAGAGAGAAGAAGTAATAATGTAATACTATCAATGGATTTTGTAACTATGCAAAACTATGATACCAAAGGCAAGAGAATTGCTGACGCTGCAAATGCAGAAGGTTTTAATGTTCAGGTTAACGGACTTTATCAGAGCGACTTATAAATGGCACAAATGCGTAAAACTAAATATCATTCTTATGCAGAGCTTGACGGCGGTATTGATGAGTATCATGACGCTATAGAGCTTGCAAACAACAAAATGCAAAGCGCTAATAACATACATATTGATGGAGGTTCGCTTTTTAAACGTCCAGGCAAAAAGCCGTGGGGCGCTCAATTAGACGATCCTATTAATGGAATGTATGAGTATATTGATAGAGATGGAAACGCTAAAATTCTTGTTGCAAGTGATAGTAAATTAATAGAACATTCCCCATCATCGAGCACAGTTATTGATACTATTGGAGATGAGAAAATATACTTCCACACTCTAAGAGGTATCTGTTTTTACAATGGTGAGACAACTCAAAAAAAGTTAAATGGTAGCACTGTTGGGGATGTAGGGATAGCAAGCCCAATATCGGCAGCTACAGTTGCAGCCGGAGCTGCTGGAGTATTAACAGGTTCTTATGCTGTTGTGGTAACTTATACAACCTCTGACGGCTTAGAGTCTAACCCATCCACAGCAAGTAATAGTGTAACATTATCAAGTGACCAATTAAGCGTTACTAGTATTCCAATTAGTCCTGATTCAAGAGTAAATGGCAGGAAGATATACAGAACTACTGCTGGAGGCGCTAATTACTTTTTGATTGGTACTATAAGCGATAACACAACCACTGTTTATACTGACAATACACCTGATGCACAATTGGACGATTTGGTTGAAAGAAATCATGGACAACCTGAACAGGGTGAAATAAGCGAAAGCGCAAATGACAGACAATTCTGGGTTGATGGGTCTAAACTAAGATATTCGGAGATAGCTCAAACTGATGCGTATATTGAATACCAAAGATCACTATCTTATATTGAAATACCAGGCAAGGGAAAAGTTAAAGGGATTAAGGCTTTGTATAGCCAGGCTACTTTAAGAGAAGATTTATATATTTTTTCTGAGGATTCTATTTGCATGTTGCCACAAGGAGACCCTAACGCACCGATTGTTAGAATAACTGAAAACATAGGGCTACTGCAGCAAAATACAATAACAGAGTACAAAAACGAGCTTATCTTCATGGATAATGAAAATGCCATCAACAAGATGTATGACAGAAAGATCATGAACATTAGTGGTAGGAGTATACCGAAATCTTTGGCTGCTGCATTATCTCAAGGAAATTGTTCTGCAAACATAATATTTGATCATTATTATGCATTAACTGTGAGAGATCAAAAAGGGAAATTATACAACACCAGCATTTGGTTGTGTGACATGCGCTCTATCGTAGAAGTGCAATTAAACCGTGCTGACGCTGTATGGTTTCCTTATGAACTCGACGCACAATTTCTATTGCAACGGGCTGACGGAAGTGTTTTGTATGCAGATACCAATGATAGACAAATTTATGAATTGAGTGCAAGCTATAAAAGAGATACAGAGGTTGATGGAAGTTTGACCGACTGGATAACCCAATTCAGAACAAAAAACTTTATGGGTGATTCGCTACAGGTTAGAAAACAAGCGAGATGTATGAGTGTTAAAGCTGAATTACAAAGATCCTTGTTGATGCTACCTTTTGCTTTTACCGATAAGGACAAATCTACATCAACGATAATTCCAATTGAAAGCGCTGCTGTGTTTGGTGTGAGTGTTTGGGGTTCAGTTTCTACCATAACAAAGGATGAGTTGGAGATTGCAATTGATTCTGAAACGGTAGGAAACACTTTTTCCTTTCAGTTCTTTAGCGGGTTTTTAAACAACCAAAGCAAAGTGGTCGGTCACGAAGATAATTTTTTTGAATTTAATGGCTTTGATTTTACTTATAAAATGATGTTGAGGAATATATGAAAAAACTTTTACTATTGTTATTTATGGCAGTTTCAATATTTGCAGTTGGTGGTGACACATTAGAATATGACGCGGGGGTTTTGGGTGTCAAGGATGGCGATACTATGTATGTAAATATTTGGTACCATCCTTTTAAAGACTCAGTTCAATCTGTTGTAAATGGTAGGCTTGGTGATGACAACCTTGCCGCTGATGCTAATATTCAATTGTCGAAATTGGACACATCTTCAACTATGACAAAGTTGAAGGTTGATACAATTACAAGCAATCCTTATATAGATAGTGCTGTAATATCTTATTTAAATGTTGATACAATAAGGGGATATCCTGATATAGATAGCGTTGGGGGTGATGTGAGATTTACAGGCTCGCTCAGCGTAAATGGGGATTTGGGCGTTGACTCTATAACAGTTGTTAATGGAATAAGCGTAAATGGCGACTTGTTAAAAGCCAACACCTCAACAGGCGCCGTAACAATTACAGGCCCTGCGGACGACACAGAGGTTTTTAATATTACAACCAACTCAAAGGAATTGATTTCTTGTAGCGGTACAGAGTTGGCTATTAATGCTGACGGGTACGACATAGACTTTAGGGTTGAGGGGGAAAGTATAAGTGACGTGTTGCACATAGACGCAGCTAATGACGTGGTAAATATAAAAGGAGGCGTCGGAGGCAGTGCCTTAGTTGTGTATACTTTTGCAACTGAAGTGTTTAGGTGCCTTACAGGAGAGGTTGTTGTAAACGAAACCAGTACAGACGTGGATTTTCGGGTTGAAGGTGATACAAATGCAAGTCTATTCAAAACTCACGCAGTAGGTGATTCGGTGACTGTAGACGGCGGTTTTAGTGCGTCGAATATTAAAACTGATTCAATAAGGCTTAGTTCGGGTACGTGGCTCAAAACCTATGAAGAGGGCAAGTTTTACGCGACATATTTAGGGTTTAGCGGCACAGTGCAAGACACAATAAGGTATACCGTTGTAGGCAATGTTGTTACATTGCAATTCGATGCTATGTCAGCTACGTCAAATGCTACAACGTTTCAAGTGGATACGGTCGGAGTTCCCGCGATATTATACCCACTGACAAATTATAGTTCTGCCAGTGGGTGGAGTGCAGATGATAATAACGGCTCGTTTTTTGGTTTTGGTGCTTGGATAGTTCATGACAGCGACGTTTTTATTGGCTTTTATCTTTTGGGCGCTGGTGGGCAGTATGGCGATTGGACTGGCTCAAACAGCAAAGGCTTTTCGAATGGCGCAACCATAACATACAGAAAATAAAACTAATGGCAGAAACTAACATTTACAACCAATCGCCAAATGCAAATATAAAACATGCATTTGAAGTAATTGAACAACCAAGAAAAGATGGTGACTTTAACGCGATTGTCATACGAATACCTGACAATGGAATAGCAGAAGAATTGAACGTGATAGAACACAATTTAGGCAGAATCCCAATAGGGTGCCAAATAATAAAGAAGAATGCTGCATGTGACGTATATGTTACAACGAGCAATGAAAACAATATAGTAGTAAAATTTACCGTGGGCCGTGTAGATCTTAACTTAAGGATATGGTAATGGCAGTTAATTTTTTAAACAATAATAACCAGACAAATTTCACAAATGATTTTAATAAGAAGCTGACTGATGACAACCCTTTAGGGCTTAAGAAGAAAAAGCCTTTAATTGGTGGTGCTCCACAACAAGCTATTAAACCAGCCCCAGTTACTCAGACTCTTGATCAAGTATTGGGGAAAACACAAAAACCTGCGTTACCAACAAAAGGCCTTGGTGATATGTTACAACCATCAAGAAAGCCTTTTGATATTAGTCAGACAGAGCTATTTAAAAAGAGCGCAGCGGCAACGGGCAGGCAATTGGCTGGTGAAGTTCCAGGGATGACCGAACAAGAAAAGATTGCTCGTGAAAATTTGGCAGTAGCTGAAGCGAAAAGTCAAAAGAAAATAAGAGAAGATTTAACCACACAAGGTTTTAGAGATACAGGTAAATTTGTAGAAGAGGGAATATTAGAACCTGAAGAGCAAAGGCTTAGAAGGCGTAGAGATTTAGAGCGGCAATTAATAGCAGATAGGGCACCAGCAACACAACAAGCGGTTACACAAGGCCAAGCAGCTACGCAAGGTCTACTAGGAATGATGCAAGCTGGAGAGGCTCAAGAGGCAGATATAGCAGCAACTGAAAGAGCTGACGCGCTAAAGGCACAGTTAGCAAGAGAAGGTATTACAAGTACTGAAAAAATTGCGACCCAAGGAATTGCAAGTGATGAAACGTTGGCTAAACTAAATATAGGTGCTCAAGAATCAATTCTAAGAATAAAGGATGAGCTTGATACTGGTCGATTAATGTTGGCACAAGATTTTGAAGGTGCACAAAATGAATTAGCACAAGAACATGCATTAGCAATACAAAATAATGATTTAACTGCAAAAAAAGAAATAGAAGACATGCAAGCTAATCTACAATTAGTTATGCAAGAAAAACAACAAGAATATGCAGATGCTCAACGCGTTGCAACTCAATCCTGGCAAACAGGCGAAAGGCTTGGGGAACAGGATTTTGTTAATGCCGAAAACTTCTTACAACGTGAGCAAGAAACAGCATTACAGAATAATGATATTGAAGCACAGCTTAAAATTGCTAAAGATAGAAACATGTTACAGTTGAAATTGCAAACTAATGACATGACCCATGATGAGAAAATGGTTAATTTGAATGCGCAATTAGAAGAAGCAAAAGCAGATAATGACGTTGGAAGACAAAAAGACATTATGTCATTTGCTCATACTCAAGAAATGGATAGAATTTTACAGGAACAAGGCTTTGAGGAGTCGATGGCATATGTTAATAATGAATTAGCGCAAGCATTACAGAATAATGATTTTACTAATAGTAAGGCTTTGATGGAAATTAGACACCAACAAGAGCTTAAAATACATAATGACAATTTAGCACTTGAACAGGCAAGGGTCGATCTTCAAGAGGCTGGTATTGATATGGCACAAATAGAACAGCAGTATCAATTCTTACAAAATGAAGTCGCAAATGGTAGACTTGATCCAAGTGTAGCAACTAATTTTATAAAAGATGCTTTAGGTGAAAAACTACCTGTAGGCTTCCAATTCACAGAACCTGATCCAAATGCCGTACAAGATGCAATGGCCGCCGATTGGGTTAATCAACAGTACCAATACGCATTACAACAAGGTGACGCAGATGGTGATGGTAAATTGGATGCTGGTATCTACGAGACAGACGCCAATGGAAACAATATCTTTGTTGGGTTAGCTGATGAGCATTCTGAAAAGTTCAACAACCATATGAATGAGACTATTTACGGTACTGATACTTCGCCTTCATTGGGTGGAAGTGACATAAAGGACAAGAACACAAGAGTTGATGGTGATTTCTTTATGGAGGGTGGCAAAATGTACAAGGTAAGCAACGGCGGCGACAAGACAGATATGCACGCTGACGACTACGCACTAATATTAAGAAATGCAAGTATGCCTAATAACAAAAACAACTCTATCTATACAGATCTATTAAACAACGCAAACGCCCCAGATATCTCAATTGATAGTCGTTCCAACAATACTATTAGAGGTGTCCCAGGAGCTGGAACTGTTGTAAAAATAGGGGATAGATTAATGGTTGTAACAGTTGGAAAATATAGGTCGAAAACTGGAAGAAATCATGACGAGTTTGAAATTATGGATATCTCAACGGGGTCTAAAAAGACGTTTACAGGATTAAATAAAAAAGATTCAGTAGGTGGAATGGGCGGTTGGGCTGATGGATTGTCAGGATAAAGGAGAATAAAGAATGTCAGGAACAGCAGCAGCTATAATTGGAATTGTATCATTGGTGGCAACTATTGCAGCTAAGTCAGCAGAAGCTGGAATGGCAGCAAAAGCAGCCGATGAGGCGTCTCTTTCAGAAGAGGAGCGCCGAAAATTAGAAAAAAAACGCAGAGAAGAAGTAAGGACACAGCAAAAAAGAGCTACTGACATTAGAGGGCTTGAAAGGCAAATGACCAGAAGGAGAGGAGCGGAACAAGTCGCAAGGCAAGTTCCAGGAGCAAGGCCAATACAAAGAGGCAAGTTAGAAGCTCCACCAGCACCTGCGCCTTCTGCACCAATGCCTAAACCAAAATTGGTACCGGAAGCACTTAGGGCGCCAGTTGCAGCACCTAAAGCCGATACTGGAATATCTCCAGGTGGACTTGATGCTATTTCTGGAGGCGTTCAGCTTGCCGGACAGGTTGCCGGAGGTATAACCGGAGCAGCCGGAGCAGCTAACGAGGCAAAGGCAAGAGAAGAAGAGGCTGCACAATTAGCAAGATTGCAGGAAGAGGAATTTCAAAAGACTTTAGCAGCTAAAAAGCGTGATGTAAACTTTGCAGGATTAGCACTACAAGACAAATCGGCGGCGGGGCCTGGAGCCACAGCAAGACAAAACACTTTTGCGAGTGATTTTATGACAGCATTAAGAAATAATAGAAACCCAAGGAAAACAGCATAATGAAAAATATAAAAGATAACGAGGTGTTTAATGGCTAGTTTTGCAGGAAAAGCGGCGGCTTTAGGTAAATTTTCATCAATGTTTAAGGATGTTGGACAAACTGCCAGCAGCCTAATAGACAAAGCAGCCGCTGAAAAACGAAGAGTTGCAAAGGAAGAAAAAGATAAACCTTTTGAAGATCTAAAAAAACGCTTATTAACAACTCAAGTTGAGGGTGCTGAATTAGGAACTCAGGAAAAAACGGCTGATATAGAAAGTGACAGGCAAATTGACGACCTATTAAATAACTTTGGAATAGGTGATGAGGGACGCGAAGCACTAAAAACAACTCCAATGAAATCAAATGAGTTATTGGGAATGCTTAAATCAGCAGAAAGAAACCCGCAAGAAACAATTCAAGAATACGCTTCCTTTTTAGGGGCAGATTCGCAAATAGGGCAAGAGGTTAGGGCCTCGTTAAGTCCAGGTCAAGCAGAAGCACTTGATGCTATGTTAAGTGGCAAGCCTGGAAAAACTCCAGAGGATGCAGTTAAAAGGATGGTTCCTGCACTTGATGAAACAACTGAGTTAGGCCAACAAGCAAGGGCCACTGATGTACCAGACCCTATTTTAGCACCAGGAGAAAAAGCGCCTGAAAAACCTACTACATCATCATTTAGGTTTGAGAAAAAAGAGCTATCTGAACCGCAAAAAGTTACAAGAGCCAGAGAGATTCTTTCTCAAGTTGAGAGCAAAAGGCCAACTGAAAAACAAAAAGATTTAGTGAAAAGAAATAGAGCTATTATAGACAAGTTTGAGGGTAGGCAGGAAAAGAAATCTGATCTTGCAGAATCCAGAGATTTTACAGTATCATTAGCAGATGCTCAAAGAGCGCATCAAGAAAAATTAGCAAACCAAAGATTGAATGCACAAAAAATACAAAACACAGCCAAAAGAAATCAAGCACTAAAAGATCTCGATAGAACAGAAAAAACAGAGGGCGCAAAATTTGCTCAATCGTTGCGAAAAGAGATAAAGGCAGATCCATTGGTTAAAGATTTTAATATTGTCAATACTAAATACAGAGGCATGAAATCAGTAATGGCAGAATTTATGAAAAATCCAGATAAAAAATCCAGGATTGCTGTTGATGCTGCTGTCATAACCCTGTATAATAAAATATTAGATCCTGGAAGTGTTGTGAGAGAGAGCGAATATGCGCGAACCCAACAAGGGCAGGCACTATTAAATCGATTAAAGAGTTTTGACGAAAAGATATTGCAAGGTGGTACGGGATTAGCAGTTGAAGAGTTGCAGGAAATATTGAGTATATCCAAAGTGTTGCGAGATGCTTCAAAGGGAGATTACGACAATGCCATAAATTCTTACAAGGAAAATATATCAGATATACCAGGAGTTGACCCTGAGAATGTTCTGCGTCAATTCCAAATAGAAGATGATGACGAAAAGAGCGATACAACCTCCGAAGCTGGTGGGCTATCCACGGATGAAGAAGATGAATTAAAAGAACTCGAAAAAAGGTTTGGTAAATAATGCCACTTTCAGACGATGAAAAAGCAAGAATGCGGTATTTGCAGTTAAAAAAGAAAAAAGCTCTTAGTGCTGTAAAAACACAAGAAGCCGAAGAAGAGCCGAAAAAAACAGAGGGAACTTTCACGCAACGTCTTGGGTTTGGTGGAACACCAGAACAAAGGACGCTGTTTGGATTGCCCCAAGATGCAGAATCAAAGATTTTTCCACGGGCTGTCGAAACAAGAGAAAAGGCGAGAGAAGACAAAAAGGTTACAGCAAAAGAATTTTTACAAACTGCTGGTTCTGGAATGGCTGATTTATTATCATTGCCAGGTAGAGCCGCAACGGCAGCACCAACATTATTACCAGGAGGTGAAAAGTTTGGTGAAGCTTTAGAAAGAAAAGAAGCTCCTAAAGACGCTAGTATGCTGCGCAAAATAGCTGAATCAGTAACAAGAGATCCGGCCGCTATACCTGTGGGTGTTGCAACTGCTGGATTAGGCCCACTTTTAAAAGCTGGAAAGGTTCCCGCTGTTTTAGCTGGAGCTGCTGAAGGTGTTGTTGGTGCTGGGACTAAGCAGATAGAAGAGTTTGGCGAAACTGGAAAAGTTAGCCCATTAAAAGCCGCTGCTGAGGTTGGTGCATCTGCATTAACTGCTGGAGCTTTGGATAAGCTGTCACCTGTGCTCAAGAAAAAAGCTACTAATATAATAACTAAAATAATCAACCCGAAGAAAAAAGCAAAACTTATGGGTTTTGATGCAGAAGACATTTTCAAACTAAAGGTTGACGGAACCATCAAACAGACAATTAAAAAGGCAGGAACCAAAAAGAATGTTTTAATCAAAGAAGTTGATGATATAGTTGAAAATTATATGAAGAACAACGCAGATAAGAAGATTTTTGTCAACAAACATTTTTCAAATGCTTTAGATAAAATAAATGCAGGAAAATTAAAAAATATCTCAGCCGATGAAGCGAAGACTGCAAGAAGTTCTATAAAAGAAATATTCAAAGAGCTTCAATCATCTAATGATTTAGGTAACTTGGACGCAAACGGATTGAGGAGGTTAAAAAATAAGTTGGGGAAAATGGCCTTCAGAAAAACAACTGACTTGTCTCCTGATGCTGACATTGCAAAGCGAAAAGCAATAAAAACTATCTGGCAAGACGTTGTTGATGATTTTTACAAGTTGGTTCCAGATGCGAAAGGAAAATCAAGCGACATACACAAACTAGATGTTATAGAGGGTGCGGCAAAAGAAATCAATGAAAAAATAAAAGAAAAAGGCGGCAAGCTATTCAATCTTTCGTTAGGTGATTTAGTGGCATTGGGTGCAGTCAGCTCGTTTGGGCCTATCCCAGCCGGGGCTGTTACTGCGGGTGTCGTAGGAAAAAAGGCATTAACTACAGGGCCAGGCGCTCAAGCGGTACGTTTTACAGGTAAAGCTATAGGTAGACCATCTATTCAACTGGGCGGCGCTGCTGCTGCTGGTAAAACAATGGCAGAGTTATTAAAAAGTAAAAAAGATGAAGAAAAAGATAGAAAATTAGCAAATCGCAAAATATTTTAATATTAACTGGAGGTGTATTCATGGACATAGTAACAGAATTTTGCATTAAGAATTGGGAATTTATTTTATTAGGCTTTGTGATTTTAGAAAAGATAGTAAAAGCTACACCAACGAAAAAAGACGACATTATATTTGACATGATAATGAAACCAATATTCGAAGCTATTAAAAAGAAGGTAGGCAAAAAATGAGATATTTCTTATTACTAATTTCTGCATTATTAGTATTTAGTACAGGGTGCAGCAAAAAAAACAAAAAGTTTGATCTCATGAGAGACCCTATTGAAACAGTTGAACAAGTCCAGCCGGATATTGTAGAAGAAATAGTAGTTGAAGAAGTAGTTGGTCCTGTAATAGCAGAAGACCCTTACACGCCTATTGATGCAATAATTTACTTTGATCTTGATAGCAAAGAGCTTACTCAAGAGTCTATAGATGCATTGAATGTAATAAAACGCAATATCAAACCTGATGCAGAACTTGTTATAACAGGCGAAACGTGCCCGTTAGGTGAGGAAATATACAATTACAGATTGGGCCTTAAAAGGGCAAAGAGTGCATATGATTATTTGTACCAATACCTAAAAGGCAAAATTGATATAGTGTGTGCCTCAAAAGGTGAAGGTGAGCTTGTTAATGAGAACCCCGATGAATATTATCTAAACCGTAGGGCTACAATAAAAGAACAAGTGAAGCTGGAGTACTGATATGGATACGCTTGTTACTACAATAACTAATGGCATATCCTCATTTGCAGGAAGTCATAGTAGTCTATTTGAACTTTCTGTTGCTGTAACAGTGGCAATCGTTTTAAAAAGCTTGTTATCCAAAAAGTACACAGAGGAAAGTGTTAAAATTATACAGGCCGTTGCGGGTATTGAAAAAACCCTCTTGGGATACCATGAAAAATTAATGGCAAATTCAAAAGACATTAAAAACATACTTGTTATATGTTCAGATTTTGACAAGCGCATAGATCGTTTAGAGCAGAAGAGTAATATTATTAGAGAGAAAGAGTGCGTTAACACACTTATTGTTGATGACCAAGAAGAGGTTGCTACACACCTTCAGGACTACATCAAAGCACGGCTTTCTGAAAAAGAAAAGTTCTCACCATTTATATTTGATACTGATGTTGTAAATAGTTATGATGACGCTATAAAAAAACTAAAATTAACACTGAGTAGTGAAAAGAAATATGATGTAATTATTACAGACATTAATTTAGGCGAAGGTAAGCTTGGATGGGATATTGGCAAATATTGCGAAGATGAAAATATTACCATAAACTCACGCGACAACAAACCTAACATCTTGTACTTCTCTGGCGATAGCACTTTTAATATACCAGCAGATAAGGCAGAAAAATTTATCACATTAGAAGAAAACATATTATCCAAACCCCTAACAGATGGCGAGTGGATAATTTTTGAAAACAGATTACTTGAGGCAATTAAATAGAAAGTGAAACTATGAAAAAGTTATTATTGTTGTTTGTTGTGGTGCTGGTCGCATTTTCAACCCCGCATAAGACAAATAAAAGTTTTGTGTATGGAGTTTATAAGGTCGGAGACAAAAGGACAGCTTCAGGCAAGGAACATATGGGTGTTAGGGATGGAATGATAATTGAAGTTATAGACCCCGAAGAGTGGCCACAAGGTGAGCCTGTTATATCAAATTTTATGCAGAAAGCATTTTGCATAATAAAACACAACAGAAGCTGGAAACAAGATCTAAGGGATGCGGCTACAGACTCTGGTAATTCAAATAACCCACAAAGTTACAAGGTTAAAAGAAAGAAAATTGATTTTAACGAAATAGGTAATACCATTGGTGATACAGCTCTTGACTGGAAATTGAGGTGCGATTCTTTGGTTATGATTGACGGTACCAATTTTGACAAAAAGATTTTAAAAAACACTGCTGTAATAGACAGGCCACTTAATTATATTTGCTATGACTACAACGCTATCACTTCAGGGAGCGCCACCGTTGGGAGTGGTGGGACTTATGCAACATTCGCAATAGCGTTGGCAGATTTAGGAAACCTAACTGGAGATGTAACTTTTACACAAATTACTGATGCGACAGAAACGGCAACGGCTGGAATATCAGAGGATTTAGGAGGCTACACGCTTACAATAACATCCAGCACAGATCATCAGGGAAGTTATAATAATGGTCTCTTGCTTACAATGCAACACAACGTTCACATGTTTCTTTTGGGCCAAGAAGGAAATGGTGTAGTTGATTTGTGTTGTCTCAAAACGATTAGAACTGTTGCGCCTAATTCATCATCAAGAGCGTTTGTATTAGCTGCAAATATTTCGGCCGGAGTCCAAACAATACGCATATACAATAATATTCATAATGGCGACCAAGGGGGACACATGTTCTCAAGCACCGACGACACACCAACCATTTACATGTATGACAATATTAGTTTGGCAGGATATTCGGGGGTAAGTGTCGATCTTAATGACGGAAATGCTAACTCTGTTTATGAAAACAATTCTTTTTATAACCATACTGTCGCAGGAATAAAAGCGAATGATGGCGCTGGGGCTTTTGGGGTTTATAGAAATAATATTTGCATCGACAATTTTGCAGACTTCTCTGGTATAAGTGCAGGAGCTACAGGGGTAAACAATATTTCTGGAGATGCGACAGCGGACGATGGTGGATGGTCAACAGGCTCTAATAACTTAACAGGACTTTCAGCTTCTTCGCAATGGGTTAGTGTAGTTGTTAGCGATGGAGACAGTTATTTGAAACCTGTCGCCAATTCTTCTGCGGCTTTATCGGGGACAACCCCATCCTATGCAACAACTTTGATTAATGGGGTTGTATGGACTTCGGAAATAGGTGCTAAAAGTAAAGTTGTCTCAAGCTCAAACAAAAACTTTTCAAAATACAGTAACCCAACATACAAAAATGCAATATATAAAAATGATGATTATAAGAAGTTTATATACAACAAGTAGCACTTAGTTACTTGTTGTATTGCTTTAAGTTGTTTTGGCTTTTAATTATTTTAATATATTTATAGGAAGTTAATCCAGATAGTAAAATAAGCATTAAACAAATTGTAAGTAATATGCCTTTCAGTATTGTTTTCATATTTTGCTCTGCTCAAACATCATTCCGCAATTTGGGCAGGTTAGAAAATCATCACTAGGACTTACAGCCTCACCTTGTATTATTTTGCATTTAGGGCAAAAGCTTACATTCGATGTTGTCACCTTACTGCTCTGGGTATTGCGGATTATCGCTTGATAATGATACCAACGCCCGGAACTATCGAATGCGACCATCGGACTACCGTACGGCTCCCACCCATCTTTGCACAACTCGTTTACTGATTTTGCCATTTTGTGCGGATCGTTGTTAAGTGTTATATTATATTCCATTAGTAATTCTCCTATAATATTCGTTTTTAAAAATTAATTGACTACAACTTTTACGAAACGGGTGAAGTGCTAACAATTACCTTGCATAGCTTGAGAATAGCAGCTTGAACAAAACCAACCTGTGTTTCCACCTTCACATTCTGTGCATTTTACACTTTCGATGTTGGTTGACGTCATTTTGTTTTCCTTGGCTTCTGAGTTTGGCGAATTTGGTAAAGGCATCCAATGAGTTATGTTTCGGCCACACAAGTTATGCGACGCTCTCCACAACCATTGTTTTTCATCATGAAGATAGTAGCAATCAGTACGCCTTGATTCATTATCTGCATCATAAACATCTACCAATTGCCCCTTTTTAGGCAACTTTACATCAACACTTACCCAAATGTTATTATGTGCCACTAATTAACCTCCATTACAACACTAACATTATTAAAAGCCGTTCTTCCACCAAGCCTTTTCTTAATTACAGCATACTCTATCTTAGTACAAGTAGCTCCTATATGATTTCTTTCCCATACACAAAATGGAGTTTGTAACATTGCGCCTCTAATCTCGAGTCTCATACTCGAGTGTTTCATTCTAACATTACAATCTTTAATGCGATAAACATTATCAGATTCTTTAATGTTGGGATGGTCAAGTCTCATAACTCGTATGTAGTTATTTAATACTTCTTCACTACAATAAAACGAGTAAGATAATCCTTCGCATTTCAACGTCACTTCCTTTTCACCAGGAAGAAAGAAGCAGCCATTCATAAATACAACTGCTACGATTAATGATAGGGTTAGTTTTTTCATACAGATCTCCTTTTTTTTAAATTATTAATTTTTCCACATTAGCGCATTACCAACATTAAGCAATACTTGCATTTGTGTGAGCTTTGGGTTTCTTGCCCAATACACAAACAGTGAAACATTAAGATAAATTACAACTATCAATATAATTTTTGATATTATTTTGATTCTGGCCTCCTTTTTTAAATGATTTATTTTTGTTATATTCTAAGTATACTAAATAAAATTAAGAAAGTCAACAACTATTTTACTTTTATTTTACAACAATATTATAATTCGAATCTGCAACATCACAATAAGAGTGCCTGGACTGCTCAAGCTCTTGATAGTCGTCTATTTCTTCGTGTGCTTTTTTAGCTTTCTTTTCTATTCTTTCCACAACTTTTTCAGCATATGTTTTCATAATTACCTCATATAGTTTTTATATTTTTCATAGAACGATTCAAAATGCAGATCTTCAGGATGAGGAAGTCTAATTTCTTCCGTTGAGCTATCATGATCTATGCGATTTAAAAAGGTGCTCATTTGCGATTCATTCATTTTAGAAGTAGTTAGTATCTTAACTCTTTGCTCACCAAATGCGTTTATTATCTCCCTTGGAGCAAATCTATCTATGTAGTAATCGTGTAGATCGTGTGCAGCGTTTCCAGTTTCCATCTCAATACATCCAAGCCAAAGCCACAGGAGATTGTTTTGTTTTAATGATCGTTTAAAATTGCGCTTAAGTGTGTTATAATCATAAACCAGCAACTTGCCTTCCTTGGTAGTTCCAAGCACCAAAGAATCAATGTGTCTTTTAGCCATCTCTTTGTCTTCAGGAGTTGTTATTTTTATTCGCATAATACTTTTGCCTTTCTAAGCAAAGCTTAATACCCAGCATCGCTTCATCTGATGGAAAGTAAACTCTGAGCGATGGATTCCTATTGTGTATTGAATTCCAAACTCTATTCCACATCTTGCGACTTTTGCATCCTTGAGCGTGTGCCATTTGAGCATCCTTAGACCCAAACACCAGATAAGCACAAGAATTGCAGCTATTATGGTCATAGCACATAATATTATAACATTTCATTACCCATTCTCCTTTTTTTAGATTTATGTTTATTATTTTGGTTACATTCACCAGAACGCCTGTAATAAGATCCACAGACAGGGCAAGGATTGCTTGTTTGATACAATTCACCTAATACTACCCCCTTGCGCTCGCTTCGATTTTTGGGTTGTTTCTGTTCGTCTGAGAGCAAAGAATATTCTGATACATGTTTAGCTGATTTGGTTCTAACCATCGTGGATTTAATTTGAGTAGCTTCAACGCCTCTACCGTTCTGAATATCATCAATTCTTGCAGCAAGCCTTTTACAATTAATTGGTTCCTTTTCGGCTTCAAGAACGTTAATGCTTCCATGCTCTTTTATGTGTTTTAGTATTTGAGTTGCTTGATTCATTTCTTCACCCTTTCCTTTTTCAACCCTTTAAGATGAGGACAATACTTTGCCTGACATATTCCATCTTCATTTTTAGAACTATCGCAATATTCGTCTTCGTTATAAATAATATTAAAATTTTTGCAAATATCTTTTATTTTTCTAAAGCTTATTAGATACATATTACTTTCCTTTCTTTTAGTCGTGGGAATATCCAACACTAATTTGACTAAAGTGTATCAATGCCCCTATTAGCGCATATAGATTGCATGGCAAGTGCAAAAAGTCGCCATTACCATCAATAAAAACTATTTCTTCGTCATTAATATCTATGCTCATCAAATCCAAATTATCTTTATGCATAGTTTGAAATTCATCTTCGATGTTGCCATATGATTCATATCCATTTTTCATTAAAAAACTAATACATTTATCTATTTGCTTCATAGCTTAGCCCCGCTCCCCTTCTTACTTTTGTTTTTACTCATATACCATTCCTCGAATACAGATAAATTTACCACATCAAATAGACAATCTTTACACACATTCGGGCCATGGCAGTCAGTTTTTAAGCAATAATTATTCTGTTTTAATTTTGAATTAACTACAGTCCTTGGGATTCTATCAGGTATAGTTAAATGTTTATATTTTCTCATAACTCAGACCCCTCCTCAAACACCATCAGCCCAAATTCTTTGGCTAATGCTATTACATCGTTTTTGTGGATGTGTAAAAAACTCACAAGGCCTGATCCATTTCCATCGCTTATTATCAGTGTTCTGTATTTTTCACACACACCTATAAGAGGCGTTGGGGGCTCTACGCTTTGTATATCTTCATCAAACCAATCATGATCTTTCATTACTTTCATACTAATTCTCCCTTATTTCCTTGCCACAGTAACAGCAATACTTCATATCATTATCAGACGGGGTGGGTTCAAAATTGTTTGTATTTTCTTTGATCCACTCATCACTTTTCCCAATATATCCACAAAACCTACCACTATGATAGCGCATCTCATACCTGTCTTCTTTGTCACCAAGTCTGTTTTCAACACGCTCTAAGATAGCTCCGGCTTCTACTGGTTCAAAATACTCAGAAAAAAGTGGTTTTTTTAATACATATTTCTGTCCGATTGGGTTACTCATACTACAACTCCTTTTTTATTTGTTTTAGTCGATGACTTAATTAAAATTTATACCCTTGCTCTATTTCTTGATCTGTATCTTTAAAAGATGTTGTTGGGCCATCAAACTCTAATTTTACTGTGCCTATTTCGCCCTCACGCTGCTTTGCAATAATAAACTCTGCTACAGATTCATCTACATCTTCACCACCCATGAATGGTCTATAGATAAACGAAACAACATCTGCATCTTGTTCTATATCACCAGACTCTCTTAAGTCAGAAAGTATTGGCCTTTTGTTTGGCCTACTCTCACATGCTCTTGAGAGTTGAGCAAGACATAAAACTGGCACATCCATTTCTTTAGCAAGAGCCTTAAGCACTGCGGACTTCTCACCAGTTTCATGTCTTTTTTCTTTTTGTTTCCCAGTATCTCTGATTTTCTGCAAGTAATCAACTGCAACTAAGCCAAAGTCATATTTTCTATGTAGCCTTAAAGCTATTGTTCTAATTTGATACACGTTTAAATACGGGTCGTCATTAATATAAAGGCCTTTGTTGTATAATTCACCAGCAGCTTTTGAAAGCTCATCAAAATGGCCCTTGTTAATATTCCCACGTCTTAACAATGACCCACTAACACCACTGCCAGAGGCTAACATTCTCCTAACAAGAGCTTTTTTTGACATCTCAAGCGATATTATTAATACTGGCTTTTGGGCCATATCCCAACAATTCTCACACAAATTATTCATGAGAGCCGACTTTCCCATACTTGGCCTTGCTGCAAGAATTACTAAATCCCCAGGATACATGCCGCCAGTTTTTTCATCAATATCTTTAAATCCAGTTGTTAGTCCTGTAGCCTTTCCTTTCCTTGCATTTTCCATATCCTCAAAGACGCCACCAATTATTTTATTTACATGCTGTGTTTCTATTTTTTCATGAGTTGTGAATCCTAAAATCCTTTTTTCTACCATAGCTTCGATATTACCATGCACACCATCTGGATTGTAAGCGTTTGTATTAATATCAGCCGCTAATGTGATCCAACTTCTTAACAGGCACTTTTCCCTTAGTATTTTAACATGGGCTATGATATTAGTAACAGTGTCTACATCATCAACCAATTCGCTTATATAAGCTTCGCCACCACAATTGTTTAATGAATTGTTTTTCTTGAGTTGCTCTGTTAGTGTTAAAATATCCACTTCAGTACTTGCTTTGGTTAACTCAAGTATAGCATTGTATATTAATTTATGTGATGTCGAATAAAAGAAGTCTTCAGTTTCTATTAGCTCCATCATCATCTCGCACGCCTTATTGTTTATAAGAGCTGATCCTAAGACTGTTTTTTCAACATCAATGGCCTGTGGTGGTATTTTGTTCATTATTCAGCCGTCTTTTTAAAAAGTCTGTACATTGGGTGAGTATAAGCTTTCGCAAACTCATCATTAAAATTTTTGTCTGCTAAGTAAGTTCTTGCTTTCTTAACATATTTTTTATCATTTATTGAAACATAGTATTCTTTTATTTTCTCGGTGGCTTTTTCTTGTTCAGTACTGTTTAGTTTTTTCCAATATTTATAAGAGGCCTCTTTATCACTTTTAGGTTTACTTGTTATTGAATGGTATTTATCCCAAAAAGAATTAAAACCCACTTCCTTTTCTTTATCTTTTTCTTCTTCCTTTTCCTTATCCTTTTCCTTATCCTTTTCTTTATCCTTTTCTTTAAGGGTATCAATACCCTTTGAATACCCTTTGAATAGTCTATGTTTTTTCAGAAGCCTAATATAAGATTGTATTGGTTTGCTATTTGAATTTGTGTCTAAGTGACCATATTGAAAGTCACAAAATTTAACAACCCACCATTTTTCATTGTCTATTATATGTATCTTTTTACCCATATAAGACAAGAAAACATTCCAATCAATTTCGTCATTTATATGAAATTCTACCAATCTTTTATTAACCTTCCAAACTCCAACGGAGTCACACTTGTCTAATATGAATAAATAGACAAGTTTGAAACATGAGGTCATGTCAGTAAAAAAAGGATCATCCCATTTTTCGGTATCAGAAAACCTTTTCATATTTAATCCTAAATATATTGCTCAGCCCGTCACGAGAACAGCCAGAACGCATGACAGGAGGTCTTTGAGAAAACCGACTCTGAGCTATTAATTAATTTTTCTTTTTGAATTTTGGCTGTTCATAATACAAATATAACATCTACACATCTAAAATGCAAGTTTTATTTTATTTACTTTCTAAAGTTCTAATACTCCATCTAATGAGACAAAGCTATTTAAGTTTTGAATATCATACTTGCCTAAACCAGACGTTCTTATAGCTTCTTTTTTAGCCTCTTCGATTTTAAAAAGCTCTTTCATCCTAAGCTTTTTTTTATAAGCCCTTTTGGCTCTAAGGGTTTCATTTATATAGGCTTTGGCGCATTCAGGACACCGCCGCCCATTTTTATGCTTTATTACTTCACTACATGTATAATTATCATGTCCTATACATTGTCTTGGACCTTGCATGGTTCCTCCTTTTTATCACAAGATATTACTTTTATGCTCCCCAAATAACCACAATTTTTTTTAAAAATGAGCTTGGTATTTTCTGGAGCGATTTTGTCAAATATACCTTTAATTAAAATTCCCATGCAGTTTTCCATTGTCCGGTAGGAGGTATGGTCAACAATCGAAACTGTTGTTCCGATATTTAGCACCGCCTTTTCTACCAAAACATAAGCGACAAGATAAGACTTGCCAATACCCCTTTTGATAGAAAAAATAAACCTAACACCATCCAGCGCCTTGTATTGTGCTTCTGTTAATGTTGTGTATTTCATTTTTTTTCCTTTTTACTTTTCTTATCAACTAAATGAATATTTAATGCTAATGATAAAGCAGATACTATAAATAGAAATGCTACTACTGTTATGTATATGTATGGGTTCATTTGTTTCCTTTCTTTGTTTTGTCCTAAAAAATAGTAATTACATCATTGCTGCAAGCGTTTTTTACAAACGTGCATACACAAAACCTTTCTTCATTCACCCCCTTAGTGTACCTTATTCCAGTACCAGAACAATGATTACATTTCTTCTTAGGTGAATACTTCGGCAAATGCTCGCCATACATCATTGTTAATGCGGGGTTATTTTTCAACAATTTATCTTTATTCATCTTTTCCTTTCTTTGTTTTGTCCAACTCTTCATGAATAGGTGCTGCCTAACAATTGCCTGTTCTTAATCTATGTGCCAAACACTTAACAGTTGGCACCTGATTGCAACCTTTACAGGGTGGCACACTTTCTATGTTGGTAGCTGTTGATTGACCTTCCTTAATGTCTTGTTGGTTGATATTATCATTTATTATATCAAACTTAACACACTCTAAGCACCCGACAGCTTGAGCCATTGTAACCCTGTTATTACCAGAATGCTCACTTATAAAATCATGCAATGCTAATGAAAACTTTTTTTCTATCATATTACTATCCTTTCTTTAAAAAGCCGGGGAACGCCCTCTTGATTTCCCCTTGCAACAATTTACCATATAATCGTTATGAGGACGCGCTAACTTTTGTTTATTTCCTATATTATTAAAGCGGCAAGTCACCATTCTCTACCTGCTTTAGTTCACCATTCTCTATCTGCAACTCTAGTGAATCAGCAACTTTTTCACATGCATCAGACGCTTGGGATGCGTTATAGTTGGCAACTTTTTGAACATCAGCTTTGCATAATCTAAAAATCTGCGCTACAGTTTTTGGAAATAGCCGAACTTCCATCTTTCCAGACTCTCCCTTTATTTGTACCATACCAACAATTTCATCCTTGTAGTCGTCATTGTATTGATCATGTTTTCTAATTTCTAATTTAATTACTTTCATGTTAAATCTCCTTTTCTAAAATTTTTTCTCTAATTATTTCAGCATCTTTTATAAATGCTGTTATTATTTCCAAAGCATCATCTGAAGACCTTGGAATTTGATAATTTAACTTTGTGCCTAACTTTTTCTGTTTACCTTGCATCTTACCTGTTCTACTTTTGCACTCAATAGGGCAAGCAAGCAGGTATTTGTTCGTTATAGGAATAAAAGCCATATTGTCCGGCCATCCTGCAAGATGCTTAGAACAGTCTTTAAGGAGCCATGCAGGGCATTTAGTTTTTAACCAGAACCAAAGCCTGTCCGGTACCCTAAAAAATGGTATCTGCATATTCTCAAGTATTCCATTAGTTGCAGATTGGACAGGAGCTTCAGTTTTAGCGCCTTTTGGTATATCTTTGCGCTTGTTTTTATAGGCTAATTGTTTGTTTTTTGAAAATTTAGCTTCCATCATTTTATCCTTATTCGTTTGGCCCTGGTTCTGGCAGCCTGTACGTTCCTAATAGCATTTCTTCTATCTTCCTTGAAACTTTATACTTTTTACGGATATCTTTTATTGAGCCGCCTTTACTAATATATTCTTTCGCCTTGTTGAAGTTGGGCGTATCTTCATTTAGCCAAGGCTTGTTATCATCTTTTTTCTTTTGGGCTTGCTTCTTGCCTTGTGGCTTTTGGGCGTCAAAGTCTAAATCATTATTAACAATACTAAAAGTCGTTTGCTTTAAATATCTCTCTGTAAAAGTCATACAGCCGCCCATTTGTTGACTTGCGTTGGTGGCTGTGATTGTAGGCATTTCTGTAGCTGCTACAAATACAGCAAAATCTTTAATATCATCCAAGTTATAAACTGTTAGTTGGCCAAACAATCCATTTAAATCTCTAACAAGCTCAAACTTAACAAAAAGATTTTCATTAGTACACGCCTCATAAACCAGCTTGTCTACTTGTTCAGGCGTATAGTAATAATACTCAGAGTAACTATTATACCCTAACTTTTGAAGATCAGAGGCTTTAATAGCTACTCTGCAATTTTGTATTTTTTGATATACATTCATTATTTTATCCTTACATTATTGCTATATTTAAGTTCTACGCCTGGAACATCAACACCATTTTCTATGTCTTCTTTTGCTGATGCTTTGTCAAATTTAGGCTCATAAGACATGTAATCGTCTGGTATTATATCCATGTTAGTTGGTATAGTCTGACAGCTACGATCCCACGAAACCTTGCTAACTCCATCATTAAACTTTTCACCAACTTTTAAACTAAGTTTCAACGCTCCTGTTAACCAGGCCAATTTATTTTTAATTACCTTTTGGCGTGCTCTAAATTTCTTTTCTTTAATTGCTATAGAGTCGGATTCAGCCCTTAAGCTTTTTATATATTTACAAACATTGCCACGCTTAACCGTTTGTTTTTGTCGAATTCTATCTAACCTATCTGCTATTATATCAGGTATTACACCTTCGTTTAATTCTGCTTCACTCATAGCCTCTGTAAGCCACAAGTCTAATTCAAAATCTATCTCATATAAACTACTCATCTTTAAACACCTCCTCAAATTTTGGATCTACAATAGGTTTTTCTATTGTAGATTCACGCCCTTGTTGGTATGCGTATTTGACAATTTCAACCACCTCTTCTAAGCAATAATTTATATTAGAGCACTGAACCTCCCAAATTATTTGATTTACAGTTTTTGCCATAATTACTCTATCCCTTCAAATATTAAATGTTTTATTAATTCTTCTGTAACTTCCTCAATATCAAAATCAACATCTCTTCTATGGCTGAAACTATCAACAACAACAATATCTGTTTCCCTCCACCAATCTATGGGATTATTGCCATTTATTTGATCTATATGATACTCAACCCATACTTTCACATCATCTATTTCAATTAAAGCTGTTAACATGATATTTCCTCTTTGATAAGATGAGTTGATTTGTCATTAGTGTTAAACCAGAATACTGCCTTGCCTAACATTTCAGTAAAACAATTCTCTAAAGAATTACGATGAGGCAACGGATGTATTTTTCCCCATTTTTTTCTAGCCGCACTAATCATTCTCTTTTTTTGTCCTATTGAGATTTGCATGATAGTTTCCTTTTTAAAAGATTTGTTTTTGTTATACTATAAGTATACTAAACTATTTTAAGGAAGTCAACACTTATTTTACTTTTTTTTTACACTCTTTACACATCTGTCTAAAATATGTTCTATCGATTCCTTTGAATACCTTTCACTTGCTTCAGTTTCACGTCCTATATATTTATACCACCAAACCTTAAAGCCTGTTGGCTTGTATTCAAAGTTTGGGCTTGGGTCTACTTCTCGACACCATTTGCATTCATCGCGATCACACCAGCAATAGGGATGCATTCTAAAAATATCGTTCTCAAAGAGAGTTCCATATTTTTCATTCCAATCTTCCGGATTACCTGCGGCCTCTGCAACCTTTCTCAGCATTGTATCAAGGGCTGTGTCGTACTCGCACTTTCCCATTGCCCCGGCTGGTGCGTATACTTTTATTTTGTTCATTTGTTTTTTACTTTTCTTTCATATTCTTCAATAATCTCTTTAGCCTTTACATATTTTGCTACAAGACTACCCTTGCTCGACAAGACCATCTTAACTCCAATCAACGCCGTTGCGCTAAGACTATTTTTTGCTTTAGGCGGGATCGGTTTGTCAGTATTTCTAAAGCCTTGCAAATCACTTATGCCTTGACCTCCATCACTGCACAAGTGAACGCCTAATAGATCTGGAGCCATCTCTAATTTAGAGTTAAGACCCAATTTTGCGTTAATAATTTCATTTCTTGCTATTCCTTCACTGCAAAATAAATTATCACTTATTCCGCCGCATCTTCTACATTTGTATTCAAATCTTGCCATAATTTACTCCTTTTAGTTTAACATTGTATATGTTCGGGTCTAATGGGAATGGTCGCCAATATAAAATGTCTTCCCAAGTGCGTTGTCTTTCGCTCCAAGATTCACCATCAAAAGAGCTTACATCTTTTAGGTATATACCATCTTCTTTATTTTTATTGTTTCAACACGTTAGTTTAAAACTATGCACTTTCAGTGCAAGACTTTCAGTTGTATCATATTTTCATATTTATCAAAAATTGGTTGATATTGTCATTCCCGAATGCATTTGTCGGGAATTCAGGTTTTTGAATGATTTTTAAAAGAATGGATTCCGGCCTAAAAACATACCGGAATGATTTTTTTTCTTTAAATTGTAAATACAGGGTAGTTAACATACAAATGAAAAACTTTCAGTTTTAATTTTATTAAACCTATGTACTTCCAGTGCATAGTGGTTTAGTTTTAACACAAACGATTACAGCTTCATCAATATGACGGTTTTTTGTTGATGGTAATTCATTTCTGATATCTGTCCACATAATTTACTCCTCTGTTTTAATTTTTTCTAACAATTCGTTTATCCAATTACTAATGGTCTGTCTTATTGTGCTTAGCTCGCTTCTTGTAACTGTAGAACGGTCTAATGATACAATATTGTTTAAGCATTTCGAGGCATTAACTAAGCTGGTCAAATGTGACACGTTTATATATTCTTGTTCGGTCATATGCAATTCACTCCTTTATATTCTTTTGTTTAGTTACATAATCAGCCATAAGTTCAAAGACATCTAGTGGTAACCTAACTGACTCGCCGTCCTTTTCAATCCAAAAATCACCATATCTGTCCACACCTTCCACCAAAAGGCCGTCGTCGTCATAAAAAAAATTATTGTCCACAGTCTGGCTCCTTTATATTTTAGTTAAAAACTCAGTACAAGTTTCAGACGTTTCAAGATCAATTAACATATCTTGTATTTCATTATCTGATATTATTGAATCACGATTAGGGCGCCCTGTGAACATATCAATTTTTAAAGGACGGCGCTTAATCTTGGCATTTTTCAGCATTCTTTTCTCAAGCACTCTGACAAGATCTTTAGTATCTTCAATTATGTCAGCGGTGCTTAAATCAAAGAATACAACTGTTTTGTTTCCGTGTTTGTCTTCACGAGTTCCTTTTATCCAGCCTTCTCTTTTGGCGATCTTTTCAATTTGTTTTTTGTTTATTTCTTTCCAATCTTTATTCATGATTATCTCCTAATTTTTTGTTTGGTCCATTAATTGAATTTTAAGCGACGTGGCCATAACCCACCCGCAAGCAGCGCAAAGTGAGTGCCAGGACGGTTGTGTGCAAAGTATAAATATGCACATTACACTATTTATTGCACATAGAGCTAAAATCATAATATCCCCTTTATATAATTACAAAAAGCATTACTATTGTTAAAATTAGTACAAATATTATTGATGTTATATCCCAGAATTTCATTGTTTTAAATACTCCTCTATTCCAAGTTTAATAATTTTGTTAGCTAATACAAATAATGTTTCTCTAGGCTCATCATCACTGCGTTTTTTATTATTCTTTTTAAGCCTACGTTCTAACCAGCCATGATATATTGGGCTGATTTTAATTTGTTTTGTTAGTAGTTTCACCACTTACTTTTTCTCCTTTAATAACGGTTTATAATATACAGGGATCAATGTATCCCCAGCTATCAGTGAATCAAAATGTATTACAACTTTACTATAGTCCATTGTAGCCTTGGCAGATCCAGCTTTTAATAATCCTACTGTATTGGAATAGCTGGTGCACATAGCCTTAAGTTCTTTGATATCCAGAAAAAAAGCCATTTGATTTATGATTACAACACATAGCAAGACTATTGTTACAGTACTACTTTTCATCTCTATCTTTTTCCTCAATTTTGCAAACATTTACAACCCTTTCACCCGCCCTCTTGGCTTGTAATTGCATTATGCCCGATTCTGCTGCAAAATAACTATCAAAGTACATAAAATCATGCTTGCTTTGGTAATCGCGCTCCCATACAATCTCTTTAGGCTGCAAAACTTCATTATTGTGCCACACTTGGAATTTCCCATTAGCATATTCTCTTATTTCCATTTCTTTTCCTTTCCTAAAATAACAGGAGCCTTATCACTCCTATAATCATTACCATCAATTCCTTTTAAATAATAAGTACCACCTGACTTGATCCAGACATTACATTTAATAGTATCTACTTCGTATAATAATTCATGCTCTCTAAATATTACAGCAGTTTCTATTGTGTTTGTGTCTATGTCACAGGCATTAGTATTGTAAAACAAAAGTACTGACAATATTAATAATGCAATAGCACCTACAGTTCTTACAAGCTGTATAATATTACTCACCTATTCCTCCTTCTTAAAAGCTTTTAATTTAGACACAGGAGTATACTCTAATTTAATATCTAAATACTCTGCAATAGCATCTATATGCTCTTTTGGGTTATAAGGAGGTGCAGACACACTTACATTTGCAGTACCTTCTCGATAACTATGATCATTACAAATGCCAGCGCTTTTTAATTTTATTTCAATACATTCTATACTAGTTTTTAAATACCTGTTCTCGCATTCAAGACTATTAATCATCTTTTCTAATTCTTGAACAATTTTTTTATTCTTCCAAAATGAAACATCTTTTTCAGCAGCTTTTGCCATATTAAACATCTTATTCCTCCCTTTAATCATGAATGTTGCCAAGTAACAATTCAAGAGTATTGTAAAGTGTAGATACTGCCACATCCTTGTACTGATGATTACAAATTTCTTTTCTTTGTGACGACGCAGTTCCCCCTATAAAATTTCTAATCTCTATTGCTTGAGATTCTTTCAAGATGACTTTTACATCACGATCAACTTTTGGTGTTACAAATTCAGCTTTCATACTTTTCTCCTTGTTTAATTGTTTTTCAATTTCCATTTTTTCTTTCATTCTTCGTATTCTTTGCTCTGCCATTTCTTTTTCTATTTTAATTAATTTTTGCAATGCATGTGCAGTTACTGTAAACATTTAATCCTCCTCTAATGGAATTAATTTATAAACAACATCATTGTATTCCACTGTTAGAACACTACCCTTTTCACCATTCACAATTACAACACTTTTCATTGAAAAGATTAGGCAAGTAGCGAAAAAAGCTCCAAGCATTAAACTAATAATTGCTGAACTGACTGAATCCATTTCTAATCCTCCCTTGGTACTTTAATAGTTATTTCACCGTACCAGGGAGTGAAGTCTTTTTTTTCCCAATTTTTAGAGTAGCACGCTCGATAGACGGTTCGGGGAACATAGCTTGTCCCAGAAAATGTGCTTTCTTTGTCACCCCAGCTGCTTACTACTACTATTGTATCGCAATCAACTGCTTTCATAAAAACAGGTACTTGCCTTTCCTTCTTCTTCTCTTCATACTCTTTTACTATTACTTCCATACTATACTCCTTTATTAAATTATTAATCTATTCCTCTAAAAGTTCTGATTTTAATTGTCGCACAACCTCTTTGTAACATTTTATTTGTGCACTTATTTCCCCTCTCGCCGATACTCTATATCCACCGGACAATTTTCTATTATTCTAACGATATTACCTTTCGAGTCATATGCTGTATATGCGCTATAAACACTATCTTTGTAATCCTCGGAGTAATCTTTTATTTTAACAACACCATCAACACCAACCTCACAACACGATGTTCCAAGAATACACACAACTGTTATTTTTTTAATTACCATACCATCAATCATCTAATCCTCCAACTCCTTTTTTAAATTATTAATTTTACCTACACACATAGTATACTAAATAACCCAAAACATGTCAACAACTATTTTACATTTATTTTATTTATTTTTTACAATGCCCTATTTTACTACGTCTTAGAAAAAAAACTATTGACAATAACTTTGGAATTGATTATCTTATGGTTATGATTTTGTTTTTTTGTTTTTGATTAGATGTTGAGATAGAGCGCATAGATTAATTCTGTGTGCTCTAATTTAAAGTTAGCTTTGAGCAATCTGTGCAAGGGAAATCCTTAATGTATACTACCGAGATATCGAAAGTATGAAAACAACTTTAAGGATGAAGTTGCACAGAGTCCTCAAAGCTAAAGACAAGAGTTGGAGAGGCCTTGATAGTTGATCGCCTTGGACAAACAGCCCTGTGTCTGTATGGGCGTAATTTATGAATCTCTGAGGCAGGGAATGAGATTCTTCAAGACTTTTAAAGCAAATAGCAACAGGGGATAGTATGCCGAGCAACGGAAGACCAACTAAATACAACAAAAACATTCCAGACAAAGTATATAAGTTCTGCCTATTAGGTGCTACAGATGAAGAGATGTCCGATCTCCTTGATATAACTATAGATACGTTTTATCGGTGGAAGAAAGTTCATAAGCCTTTTTCTGAGGCACTCTTAGAGGGAAAGGAAGTTGCAGATTCAAACATCGCTAAAAGCCTATACCAGAGAGCAAAAGGGT
>Ga0255045_10000007_pt1 | contig 38623 bp, 31 predicted proteins | sample BC1_12_23_MG_FD_183652 | JGI IMG/M metagenome (GOLD analysis project Ga0255045, IMG submission 183652) | Seawater microbial communities from Strait of Georgia, British Columbia, Canada - BC1_12_23 | ecosystem: Environmental > Aquatic > Marine > Strait | place: Canada: British Columbia...
CCTCAGAGACCAGGAATCGAAAGTATGTGCGAAGAGCGGCGAGAGCGCGACCGACCGAGCCCGCCTGCAGGCCTCTCGAGTGGAGGTGGGCGAGGTGGGCTCGCACGGATGTCGGCGTCACACGAATCGGGCACTCGAGGCCGAATTCGTTGGCGACAAAACCCACAAAAGATCGAATTTCACGTCGGTAGGCACGGAGAGTCGCAGGCGAGAGGTTGCGCTCCCATTCCAGGTGTTCCAGGAATTCGTCGACCAACCAGGGTCGCTTTACCTCCTCGCGATCGCGGTCACTCACTCCAGCCCCCCGGGCGGAGGTTCGAGCTTTCCTTGGAGTCTCCACCACCAGAGCCGTAGCATGGCACCAAACATCTCGGTCGAGTGACGCACCGCCATCACACGCGAGGCCTCGACGTGATGCCATCGAACACCGATCTCTGTGGAACCGAAACCCCAATGGTCGGCCAACAGCAACAGTTCGACATCGAACGCGAAACCGTCGAGACGCTGGACCATCGCCAGAGCGCGCGCCAGATCACCTGGAAAGAGCTTGAAACCGCACTGAGTGTCTCGAATTCTCGTCAGCTGCAGCATCCGCAGCATGAGGTTAAAGGCACGCCCCATGAAATCTCGATGGCGCGGTTGCGGGGTCTCCACGAGTTGTCGATCGACCGCTCGCGATCCGACCACTATGCAGCCCCTGGACGCGGCTCTCGCCAGGACCGGCAGCTCTTCGATGGGCGCCGAGAGATCCGCGTCGGTAAGCAGCACCCAACGGCCCGTGGTGAGGCCGAAGCCGGTACGGACAGCGGCCCCTTTGCCACGGTTGACACGGTGCTTAGCGACCTGGAGGTCGATACCAAGCGGGAGGTCGACGGCGGCGGCCGCCGCTGCGGTCCCGTCCGTTGATCCATCATCGACCACGATAATTTCGGCGGGCTGCCAGTCCGGGTGGGCGGCGAGATATGCACCGATTCGACCGAGCGTCGATGGTAGCCGACCGGCCTCGTTCAAAGCCGGGATCACCACCGAAAGCTCGGTTCGGTGTTCGGCTTGAACGGCGGCCTCAGCAGCGGTCACAATTGGTTCCAGAAAGCTCGCACCCACCCAACTTAGCGGAGTCCAGAAAAGAAGTCGATGCTACACTTTTTGCGCCCGCACACCACGACAATTGGGTGGCAGAATAACGAGGGAGGCCGGCGCGGGCTGAAAACGGGGTTGGGAGGAGGAGGACGGCATGGAAACGGTCCGCTGGGAGTACAGGATCATCAACATCCGGTCCGAAAACTACCGTATCGACCCGGCCAAGGAGAGCGAGCTGAATCTCCTCGGGGAGGAGGGTTGGGAGCTGGTGGCCATTACCGCCATCAACTACAAAACCGCCGCCACCGATCATATCGGAATGGTCTTCAAACGCCGCAAGACTTGAGTCTTCCGGGGACACTCACGCGGTGCCGTCGACCACGTCGGACGTTGCCGCCAGACGGAGGATCGAACCAAAGCCCCCGATGACCCCGGAAAGACCGAGGGTCGCGACGCCGACCAGTGCCGCCGCCAACACCCAGCCAACTCTCCGGGGGGGGACCGGGTCTGAAAAGCTCACCCCGGCCAGCAACATTCCCGGCGTCGCTTGGCGGACGACGACCAGGATAGATGCGGCAAATATCCACCACACCACGGCAAGTGCTGCCGCCCACGAAAACGCGGGTAGGGCCGGTCGCTCTCCGAGCAGGAGAATGGCGACCAGGGCGCCGGTGCACACGGCCAACATGCCCACGAGGTCTGCCCATGCCGATGCCATCAGTGTAAGTACCGGCGGTCCGTGGCGGTCCGGCCCGGTCGTTACAGCGGCGGGAGGTCTGGCGGCGGGTGAGCGATCGACCAACGCATCCCAGTCGCCCGGTATCTGGTTGCGATCGTCGCCGGTCATCGTTCCGAAACGCTTCCGATAAATATCTCGAGCTGCATATCCACGGGTCGAGACTTGTAGGTGTCGACGAACTCCAATATTCGCTGGACCTCGTCGTCCCCCGGTTGGCGTTGCTGGAATTCGGTCAGGTAGGCTTCGGCGCCTGTGAGGTTGAATGCCCGGAGCTCCGCGAGCGCGGTGTTAAACAGGAAACGGTCGTAGGCCTCGATGACCTCGGGATCATCGGCACGCCTCTCGAGCAAGCCCTTAGCGATGTCGAGGGCGGCGCGATGATCACCTGTCCGGACGGCGCTGTAGAGATCGGCAGCTACGGGCTCCACCTCGAGAATCTGCAGACGAACTTCCTCGAGGCCGGGGTCGTTCGGATATGCCCTGAGTTCGGACTTGACCCGCTCATAAGCAGCCATCCAACGACCCTCGGTAAGGAGATCGTGACAGGCGGTTAACCCTTCGGGGATGGGTGTCGGGACCGGGGTCGCAACCGCCGCTCGGTAGGTGGCAAGAGCTCTGTCGATCCGGACCTGGAACGGATCGTCGGCCGAGTTCTGTTCGAGGTGGAGAATCGCCTCCTCGACCCTCTTCTGGTTGTACATGTCATTGGCTTCTGCGAGCACCCGGTTGACAACGTTGATGCGGGGTTCAGCTTCGGGTGCGGGCGCGAAAATACCACCGAACCACATGGCGACCCCTACGATGACCACGCCGATAGTGCCAATTGCGACCCACCATTGCCAGGGGACCTTGAGCTTGGGTTTCTCGGGCGTCCGCCACTCACCTTCGAGCGTCCCCTGCTGACCGGAGAGCTCCGCCCCAAAGTCAGCGGTCGCCTCAAATTCATCCGTAAAGAGATCGTCCTCCAACTCTGGCATCATCGAATCAGCGGCCGACTCCTCGCTTTCGGGGTGCGCACCTCTCTGAATGGCCTCACGAAGACGGGTGGCCTCCACGTGATTCGGGCTCAGCTCGAGCACTCGCCGGACAAAGTCTTTGGCCATGCCGAGATCGCCATTGAGATGAGCAGACCGTGCGTCAACCAACATTGGCTCGATTCGGCGATCGATGTCTTCCTTGGCGTGGCGAATGTGCTCGATGCGGTCTCTGGCCTCTTCGTGCACGTGGTCGATGAGGAGAATCCTCGACCACGCGTCAATGGCGGCTGCGTGATCGTCGGCCGCTGCGGCGGTGCCACCCTTGGAAAGGAGATCACGGATGACCGCCAGGGAGTCACTCGAATCGACCTCGACCTCTTCAGAGTCTTCCGCGTCCATTGTTGGGCCGGTCTCGAAAAGACCCTTTGTCGCGTCGTCTTCTTCGTAATACTCCTCAGTGGCCGCGACCGGTTCCGCTATAGGTTCTGGTTCCGGCTCCGGTTCAGTGTCGGGGACGGCAGAGACGTGGGTTGGCGGGGGAGCCAGCTCGGGCTCGTCTGCGGGCGCTACTTCCTCGAAATCACCAGCGCTGCCGACTCCAATCGGTGGGGCGTCATGCTCGGTGTCGGAAAAGAGTTCGGAGGATTCGACCGACGGGTCGAAGTCGACCACATCCGGCTCCGGCTCGTCGGAGCCCGATGATGCGTCTTCGCTTTCCGGCGTGAAGCCGGCCTGCTCGAGCGACACCTCTCCACCCTCCTCTATCAAGGCGATAGTCTTGGCGATTTCGATGTGATGGGGGTCCAGGGCTTGCGCCATCATCACAAAGTTGGCGGCCTCCTGCGAGTCACCCCCTGCAAGGGCGTCTCGCGCCTGCTGGAGAAACTGGCTGACCTGCGATTCTCCCTTTGTTGCCTCCTCGATCTGGGTTAGGAGAAACCGCGCTTCCTCATGACCCGGGAGATCGAGCAATACTTGATCGACCCTCGATCGCGCCCCGTCAAAATCCCGCTCGTCGAAAGCCTCCACCGCTTCGACCAACAGGGTGTTAATTGTGTCGGTAGTTGGTGCCTGCAGCTGTGCCAGGACGTCGTTGAGGTCGATCTCCGCCGATCCCGACGAAAGCTGCTGGTGGAGGTTCTTGGCGGGCGCGTAGGCGGGGTCGAGACGAAGCACGAACTCGAGCCCAATGAGGGCCTCTTCTCGATTTCCCTGTTGAAGTTTGCCCACCACCTGTTTGAAGGCAGTCATCACGCGATCCTGGGCCTGCGGTGAAAGCTCGGGGTTGCCGGGATACGCCATGATAACGATGTTATCAGGGGGTTCCGCCAAGGGTCAACGTCGGCGACGATCAGCCGTTGGCGCCAACGAGAGCGTTTTCGAGCACGATCCGCACCCTGGTTCCGCCCTCATCGAGGGTCTGCAGATCGAGTGAGCCGCCGTGGTCCGAGACGATGCGGTGAACGAGGGCGAGCCCCATGCCCGAACCGCGCCCCTTGGTAGAGAAGAACGGTTCGAACAATGTTTCAGTATCCTCGGTCGGCAGACCGATGCCGGTGTCCTCGACTTCGATGACCACGTCCTCGTTCCTAACCCGCGCTGCGATCGCGATGCTGCCGCCGCCGGAAACCGCCCACACCGCGTTGTCGAGAAGGTTGACGAGGGCCTGCCGCAGTTGGATAGGATCGGCCATCGCCAGGATCTCCTCCTCGGGGAGGTCGACCCAGACCTCGAGGCCCTCTCGAACTCCCTCGTACAAAGAACACAGCTCGCGCAGAATGCGACCTATCTTCGTTGGCTGCGGATTGATAGTCGGCATCCTCGCGTACTCCTGGAACGCGTCCACCAACTCCTTCAGGCCGGCGACTTGGGCGACGATCGCCTCGCAACCTGAGGTCACTATCTCGCGCAGGTCGCTGTCGAGTCCGTCGGCACGGCGCTGGATCCGCTCCGCTGCCAGCCGGATCGGTGTCAACGGGTTCCGAATCTCATGCGCGATGCGTTGTGCCACTTCGCTCCACGCCGCTTGCCGCTGGGCTTGAATGAGCTGGGTGAGGTCGTCCATCGCCACCACCAGACCACCTCCGGGCAAGGGGCGGGAGGTGATGTCGACTCGGAAGGTTTCGCTGCCGGTTTCGAGATCGATCTCGCAGCTGATATTGGGTGGTTGTCCAGGCAGGAGGCGAAGGTGGAGTTCCTTGAGACCAGGCCGATCGAGATGATCCATCGGCTGCCAACTGTGCGCCCACTCCTCGTGGCCGAGCATGGCCGCGGCTGCAGGGTTGGGACGAAAACGACCACCGTCGGCGTCCACCGAAAGCACCCCCGCGGGCACCGTCGCGAGAAGGGTGGTCAGTTCCTGGTTGGAGGCGAGGATCTCGGCTTCGGTGGCGCGGACCCGACGGACCATGGCGTTGAACGAGTTTACGAGCACTGCCACCTCGTCCGATGCCGGCACCTCGACCTCTTCGAGAGCGTCGCCTTCAGCGACCCGTTGAGTGGCGCCGGCGACCGCCAGGAGTGGTTCGGTGAATCGGCGTGATAGATAAAGGCCCATCCACACGGTTGCGAAAAGCAACAGCAGGGTGACGGCAAGGAGTACCAACACCGTGGTGGCGGTAATGGTTCCTTGGCTTTGCTTCATCTCCTGGAATTGGGCGTCGGCGGCGATGGCGTTTTCCAGGTGCAGGAGGAGCTCGCGTGGCAGCATGTCACCGACGACAACCCGACCGTCGCCCCCGGTCGGGTTCCAGGCACGGAGCAATAGCCCACCTCGCCACCGATCGGCGCGGACGCCGGATGACGGAAGGTTCTCCCACCGCAGCGGCGGCAACGAGGCCGGTATTCGTCGTGGGTCCGCGACCATCTCCTCGAGGTCGTCACCTTCGTACAGAGCGACCATATCGACACCGAGGAGGCGCTGAAGATGGACCAGATCCCTGTGTCCGGCGGCGCGCCCGAGCTCCTCGGAGGCGACAACTGCCTGTCGCTGGAGGTTCTCCTCGATCAGCTCCCGCAGCTGGACGGTGACCTCTGCCCCGCCACGCAGAATCGTTTCCACCGGAGACGAAAACCAACGGTCGATGGAACCCTGGAGGAGGTTTGTGGCGATCAAAAAGATCAGGATCACCGGCACGAATGTGAGTCCGACATAGGTCAGGACGAGCTTGGTGCGGAAACGGCTACCGAGAACCCCTGAGCGGCGTTCCATCGCCAACCGCACCACGTTGCGCAGGAGGATGAAGCTGAGGATGAGGATCAGCGAAATGTCGAGATACCAGAGGACGAAGAGGAGCACCCTGTTGGTGAGCTCCTCGGGGGACGATTCCTGGGCTCGTTGCAGGAGGTAAAACGCTCCTACCGAGAGGACCATCAGGAAAATGAACACCCCGACCAGGAATCGATTTTCTCGGTGGTATCGGCTCCAGGTCTCGCTCAGCCGGCTCATCGGGGGGTCTCCCGCGAGCCAACGGTAGGGAGGTTCATTCTTCGTCCCGTTGAGCCTCGAGCTTCACCTCGACCCAGTCCGTCCCGTCGGTGGAGGGAAAGACCAGCCAGGTCGTACCGCTCGAAAACACCACCCGCACCCGAACTCTCAGAAAGGCATCGCGACGGCCCTCTGGAAGTGACACCTCTACCGCGGGCGGCGCCTTCAGCCACCGCCGCGCGACCTCAGCCGAATCGACCTCACGGCTGACCGTGGTCGAGCCGTTGACAATGAGTTGACACAGGTATCGGCCGGTAATGGCATCGAAGGTGACCGTGGAACGGGCCACGCCCTTCCAGACCTTGCGGTCCGGGAAAAATCGCCGCCGCGCGTAGACCCTCAAGGGGTAGTCGACCTCGACCCGTGCCCCCGATGACATCGCGCCGACCACGGACTCGGGCATTTCGGCGAGGAGTTCGAAACGGATGACCAGCACCTCTGCGCTTCGATCCACTTCAACGGCCACCGGTTCGGCGGAAAGAGAAGCCATCAGCAGGACAACGGCGGCGAAACTCGACATGACGAGCCGATTCTACCGCGGATTGGGTTGGTTCATACCTGGTTCAGTCGGCGGATGGTAAAGTGGGTCGATTTCAGAGTTTGTGTGGAGGGATCGCCATGAGCGCCAATATACCCGGCTGGTCACCGGAAATTGAACGCGGGTTTAAGGAGATCCTGTTCCGATTCCTGGAAGAGATTCAGTGCACCAGGGCCGCGCTCTATCTCTACGGTCCGGAGGAAAAATTCCTCCTTGCCACTCAATACGGTTTTGGTCGTCGCGATGTGCTCGCGATCGAACACGGTCTGCAGGAACCGATGGTGCGGAGGGTCCGCGATCTCAACGGTGTTCCTGCCGCCTTCAATCGCAAGCACGACCTCGGCCCTCTGAACAATTATCTGAAGAGCGCCGGCAACTCCAAACTGCTCCTGGTGCCGCTGATCACGGGCGACGAAATCATCGGCTTCGTTGATGCGCGTGACAAGGGTCGGAAGCGAACTTTCGAGAGGACCGATGTCGCCAACGCCAAGAAAATCGCGGCGGCGATGGTCGAGTTTGCCAAGCGAACCGGCTTCGTTATCTCCGGCGACGAGGAAGTCATGGAGGTCGAGGAAGAGGAATCGGCCACGCCAAGGCCAGTGGAGCTCGGACCGCCCCGCGCACCCATGCTCGATGAATCGGGGCATGAAAATGTTCATGATGCGGCCCTCGATGCCGTCCTCGATCATCAAGTGGTAGCGATTGCTGTGACCCTGGCGACCGCGGGCGACGCGGCCACCCTCGTCAACATACGTGAGGGCAGCTCCGATTTCGATCGCGATGCGCTCACACGCCACCAGAGCTCGGCTCTGGTGGAGGCGGGCATCGTACCGCCCGAACGCGATTCATGGCACATCGAGGTGAGAAGGGTGCCGACAACCGTGGACCCCGCACCGTCGCCGATGATTGCTTCGGCGGTCCTCCTCGAAAGTCCGGACGTTGGCTCGCTGACCGCTTCGGTCATCTCTGGAGGTGGAGCGAACGCCGCCCGTGCGACCCTCACCCGGCTTCAAACCCGCGCTGAGGACGCACGCGAGAAAAGCGCATTGAGATTCTCCCGCCGCAGTCTGGCGCGCCGCTTGCTCCAGCCGGGAGCCCGCACCTATCCCGATCTCGTCGCCCACTCCGAGGCAGTTTCCCGCCTCGTCTTTTCCATGGCTAAGGAGCTTGAGCTCGGTCCGGCGCGAGCGGAGGAAGCGGCGCTGGCGGGTCTTCTCCACGACGTGGGCATGCGCGAGCTCGACTACGAACGCCTCTATCGCTCGAGCTCACCCTCCGCCGACGACCGCGTTCGCTTCCAGAAACACCCGGTGGTCGGCGAGAGGATCCTGGTCGGCACCGGTCTGGACGAGGTGATGGCTGCGGTCCGCCACCACCACGAGCGGTGGGATGGCACGGGCTATCCCGACCGTCTCGCGCGAGAGGACATCCCATTCCTCGCGAGACTGGTCCACGTGGCGGAGGTCTATGACGTCCTCACGGTGCCCGGACGCTATCGACCGACGGTTAGCCCGGAACGTGCGTTTGAGATCATCGAACGAGGAAAGGGCCACCAGTTCGATCCGCAAATTGTTGAGGTGCTCGGCAAGGTGGTGCGATGAGCGATGGCCGCCGGGTCCTCGCGACCAATCGAAAAGCCCGCCATGTCTACCACCTGCTCGAGAGGGAAACGGCGGGCATCGAACTGCTTGGAACCGAGGTCAAGGCCGTCCGCGAAGGGAAGATCAATCTCAAGGAAGCTTACGTCTTCTTCGAGGGTGGTGAGGCCTTCCTTGTCGGCTGCCACATCGGCGCCTACGAGGCCGCCGGGTACGCCCATCACGATCCGGTTCGCCGGCGCCGCCTTCTCCTCAACAAGCGTGAAATCGAACGTTTTTCTTCGAAGGTTCACGAAAAGGGTCTGACGGTGGTGCCGTTGAGCGTGTTCACGGATGGGAACTGGATCAAGATCGAGATCGCACTTGTCCGGGGAAAACAGCTGCACGACAAGCGGGAAACGCTGCGTCAGCGCACTCTCGATCGCGAAGCCGAACAGGCCATCAAGGAGCGCGGCGAGTAGTGTTCGGGTCATTTGACATTGGCATAATTAAGGCGTAAATTTATCCAGCCGGTTGCGGTCGGAAGAGACGCACAAAGACGCATGTCGCGAATAGCGGGAACGTCAACCGCTGACCGTGCGTTCTTCAGTTCGGGCACAGAGCTTAGACGGGCACGGAGACGACATCTGAATGCAGGATCAGATCATCATTCGCGGTGCGCGCGAGCACAACCTTGCCAACGTCGATGTCGCAATACCCCGCAACCGGCTGGTGGTGATCACCGGTGTTTCCGGGTCGGGCAAATCTTCGTTGGCATTCGACACCCTCTTTGCTGAGGGCCAGCGTCGCTACGTAGAGTCGCTGTCGGCATACGCGCGTCAGTTCCTCGACCAGATGGAAAAGCCAGATGTCGACACCATCGAGGGCCTCTCACCCGCGATTTCCATAGAACAGAAGACGACGTCGCGCAACCCGCGATCGACCGTCGGCACCGTAACCGAAATCCACGATTACCTGCGCCTCCTGTGGGCCTCCGTCGGGATCCCCGAGTGCCCCGACTGTCGCATTCCGATCCGCCCACAGAGCGTCGAGCAGATGGTCGACCATCTGCTCGCCCTGCCGGACGGCGCCCGATTCATGCTCCTCGCGCCGGTGGTCGAGGGTCGAAAGGGAGAACACCGCAAGGTTTTCGCGCAGATGGTTCGGGAGGGTTTTGTCAGGGCGCGGGTAGATGGCACGATCGTCGAGGCTGCCGATCCTCCCGACCTCGACAAGAAGCGCAAGCACACCATAGAAGTGGTGGTTGATCGTCTCTCCGTTCGGGACGGGGTCGCCGCGCGACTCGCCGATTCACTGGAGACCGCACTCCGGGTCGGAGAAGGACTGGCGGTCGCGTCCCTGGCACGCGGCAAAGAGGTCGTGCTGTCGGCGCGCCACGCCTGTCCTCAGTGCGGGTTCTCGCTGACCGAAATCTCGCCGCGACTCTTTAGCTTCAACTCACCTCAGGGCGCCTGCCCAACGTGCTCCGGGCTCGGTTTTCTGCGCGAGGTCGATCCGGAGAAGCTCGTGCTCGACCCCGAACGGTCACTCGCAGGCGGCTGTCTGGCAATGGTCGGGAAAAGTTCGGGTTCGTGGTTCAGACACCAGGTGGAGCAAATGTCGGAGGCGCTCGGTTTCGACCTTCATACGCCGTGGCGACGGCTACCGGAGGACGTGCGACAGGTGCTCATGTACGGCACCGACGGCGAACACGAGTTTGTGTGGGAAGGTCGCAAGGGCGCCTATCGTTACCGCGATCGATTCGAAGGGGCGGTGCCGCGTCTCGAACGACGATTTGCGGAGACCAGTTCTGAGGATGTGCGGCGTGAGCTCGAACGGTATATGTCATTCGCTCCGTGCAGCGACTGCCAGGGTTTACGGTTGCGCCGCGAGGCGCTGGCGGTCAAAATCGCCGGACGCAGCCTGGTCGACGTGTCGGGCCTTCCGGTGAACCGAGCCCTCGAGTGGTTCCTGGAGCTCGAGTTGGGAGAGCGCGATACAAAGATTGCCGACAAGATCCTGCGCGAGGTTCGCGACCGCCTCGGGTTCCTGGTGTCGGTGGGGCTCGATTACCTGACCCTCGACCGCATGGCCGGCACCCTGTCCGGCGGTGAAAGCCAACGTATCCGGCTCGCGACCCAGGTCGGCTCGAAGCTGATGGGCGTGCTCTATGTCCTCGACGAGCCCTCGATCGGCCTTCACCAAAGGGACAACCGCCGGCTCCTCGCAACTCTCAAGGGGATGCGCGATCTCGGGAACACCGTGGTGGTGGTAGAGCACGACGAGGAAACCATCCGTGAGGCCGATTGGGTGGTCGATCTCGGACCGGGTGCAGGCCGGCACGGCGGGCAGGTGGTTGCGAGCGGTCCCCCGGAGTCTCTGGAAAAGGTCGAAGCATCGCTTACCGGCGCCTATCTGGCCGGGAGACGCCGCATTCCAGTGCCGGAAGAACGCGCGCCTGGCAACGGTCATCGTCTGGTGGTTCGGGGAGCCGCCGAACACAACCTCAAGGAGATCGACGTTGCCCTGCCGCTCGGGCGCTTGATTTGTGTCACCGGCGTGTCAGGATCGGGGAAGTCGACCCTTGTCAACGAAATCCTGCACAAAGCAGTCGCTCGGGAGCTTTACGGCACGCTGGCGAGGCCCGGCCGCCATCAGGGCGTCGAAGGGATTGATCTCCTCGACAAGGTCATCGCAATCGACCAGTCGCCGATTGGCCGCACTCCGCGGTCGAACCCTGCTACCTACACAAAGGTCTTCGATCCCATCCGATCTCTCTTTGCGGCTACCACCGACGCTCGGGCGCGCGGATACAAGCCGGGGCGGTTCTCGTTCAACGTCAGAGGCGGTCGCTGCGAAGCGTGCCAGGGTGCGGGCAGGCTGCGGATTGAGATGCACTTCTTACCCGACGTCTTTGTTACTTGTGACCAGTGCAGGGGATCTCGTTACAACCGCGAGACCCTCGAAGTCCACTTCAAGGGCCTGAGCATCGCCGAGGTCCTCGACTTCACGGTCCATCAGGCGCGAGAAGTTTTCGGCGCCGTGCCGAAGATTGTTCGTGTTTTGGACACCCTGATAGCGGTCGGCCTCGGATACCTCCATCTTGGGCAGCCCGCTACCACCCTATCGGGCGGTGAGGCCCAGCGGATCAAGCTGTCGCGCGAGCTTGCCAAACGTGCCACCGGCCAAACGCTGTATCTCCTCGATGAGCCGACCACCGGTCTTCACTTCGACGATGTCCACAAGCTGCTGGCGGTGCTCCAAGCGCTGGTCGATCGTGGCAATACAGTGGTCGTTATCGAGCACAATCTCGATGTCATCAAGACCGCGGACTGGATCGTCGATCTCGGGCCCGAGGGTGGCGACGGCGGCGGAGAAGTCGTGGTCGCCGGCACCCCCGACGACGTCGCCAAGTGCAAACGTTCTTACACCGGGCAGTTCCTGAAGAAAATGCTGTAGTACGTTCCGATCCCGATCCCGATCCCGATTGCCCGCCCGCCCTCAGAAACCCACGCCGGCCGCCCCCCACCCTTCCTCCCGTCTTGGGCTTCTGAAGGGCAGGAGTGTTTTTTGATCTGGCGCCGGAGTTATCTTTGCATATTCCAGGCGCTGGCACCCAAAACTCTTTTGGTATCCTGGTGGTGATCTGGGAGGGTGGGTGGATCCAGCATCCAGCATCGAGCAGCCAGGTTCGGGCGGGTGGGCGGCCCTATAGGCTATAGCTTATAGCCCATAGCCCCGCTCGCTTCACGCCAAAATCGAATACCCCCCATCCACAATCAACGTCTGGCCGTGAATCATGGATGCGTACTCAGTGCACAGGTAGACGACAACGTTGGCGACGTCTTGGGGATGTACGAGGCGACCAGCCGGGGTGCGGGCGCGGGCGCTCTCCAGGAGATCTTCGCGGTTGGGAAAGTGGAGCAGCGCATCGGTGTCGACGGTGCCCGCGGAGACCGCGTTGATGCGCAGGCCCTCGGGAGCGAACTCGGCCGCCAAGTGGCGCACCATCGACTCCAACGCGGCCTTTGACGCACCGACAGCGGTGTAGTTCGGAATGGCGCGGAGCGCGCCGAGAGAGGACACTGCGACCAGGGTCTTTTGATCCTCTGAAGGAAGATCCAGAAACTGCTGGGTGATTGGCAACAGGGCTGCGGCGTTGATGTGCATGGCCCAGTCGAAGTGGTGCAAGGTGAGTTCTCTCGCCGGTCTCAGGACCCCGGAGGCGGCGTTCGAAACCACGATATCGAGACCCCCCCAGGACGTGCCTATCGATGAGAATATCCGTTCCACGTGCTCTGGGTTGGCCACGTTGCCCTTGAGAACCAGGGCGCGAACTCCACGCGCTTCGATCTCTTGCCCGGTCTCTTCGGCGCGAGTCCGGTTGCGGAGGTAGTTGATCGCGACGTCGACCCTGCAATCAGCCAGCGAGAGGGCAATCGCGCGTCCAATCCCGCGAGAGGAGCCGGTTACGAGGGCGCGCTTGCCGCGGAGCTTGAGATCCATTTGCACCTCCAGGGTCACAAACTAACCCGGGTATGCCCGGAAAACAAGCGTGGAACTTGCGTTTTCTGGTGATTTGCCCTTGACAGCGCCGGGGCGGGCGGCCAATATGTTGAGTACAAGAAAAACTAGGAGGTTCCCATGAACAAGACCGAAATGGCGATGAAGCTTGCAAAGAAGGCCGGCGTGAGCCAGGGGAAGGCTGCGGAGATCATCGACACGATGTTCTCGGCCCATCCGCGCAAGGGCCTGATTGCCACTGCGCTGGATGCGGGTGAGAAGGTGACGATTCCCGGCTTCGGGACATTTGCCACCAAGCACCGTGGAGCACGTCAGGGCCGCAACCCGGCCACCGGCGCGACGATTATGATCCCGGCCAAGCAGTACGTGCACTTCAAACCTGGCAAGACCCTCCGCGAGCGCGTCGAAAAGTAGAGAGCACCGCTCATTTCCGGGCCGGGTGGAACGAATCCGCCGGACCGGACGGTGACTATGGGTCCCTCGTGGGCCGGAAATCGAGGCCGGGTTGACGCCCGGCCTCGTTGTTTTTCTTATCTTCTGACAAACCGGTAGGGTTTGGTGACCGTGGCGTGAGTCTTGACTCGCACGCCGGCCTTGGTTGCGGGCTTGAAGCGGTACTTCATGACCGCGTCCATTACCGCCTGTGGTATGCCGAAACCTTCGTGGTCCGCCCGCAGCACTTTCAAATCTTCGACTACCCCATTGGCATCGACCGTCGCTTGCAGGATCACGACCCCCTGACGCTGCGAGTGGAGCGCGGCACGAGGCCATGTAACCGGCGACTCCTTGATGAGCACCGGTAGTGAGTCCACCTCCGCGAGGTTGACGAAACTGTTTTCCTCGAGCACCGGAGCCGTCCTCACGACTTCCGTTGGCGGAGGCGTTGGCACGGTGGTGGGGACTGCGGTCGGCGCCGCTGGAGGCGGGAGAGGTGTGATGGTGTCGGCGGCTGCGGTCGCCGTCTGTTGGACCATGGCCTGTTGTCGCGCGTCCTCAGCGGCCTGCACCCGCTCCGCCTCCAGGTCCGCCTCGCGCAGGCGTTGCTCCTCCTCCTCGGCGGCGATCTGGCGCTGAATCTCCTCGCGCCTTTGCATATCCTCGATGCTGAGCTGTCCCTGTTGGGTGCGACGCTCGCTTTCGATCAGGCGACGTTGCAGGTCGTCGATCTTCGCTTGGCGGTCGACCAGCTCCTCGCGGATTTCTTCCTCTTTTGCCGCCATCATTTCCGAGACCAGATTCTCCGCAAGCTCCCTCATTTTCTCGTCTTGTGCCAAGCGTTGAGCGGCGATCTCCTCGGTGGTCGGGGTGGGTGTTGGAGGTGGAGCCGATGGTCCACGGCCGATGGTCAGCCAGAGAACCGCAGCGATCGCCACCGCGCCGGCGCCGGCGAGACCGATCCACTGCGGTCGGCCAAACATCGCCGGCGGCCCACCTGCCGCTGAGGATTCGATGATCGGCTCGGGTTCGACCCTCGGTGCGAGATAAGTGTTGACATCGATCACCATTTCTCTGGCGACAGCGGTCTCCTCGGCCTCGATCTCGGATCGGAAAAGGCGATCAATGAAGAGCGCGAGATTGAATGTGGTCGGACTGTAAGCGCCGCCGTAGAGGAGGCGATCGAGCTCCTTTTTGAGGTCCGCGGCCGAACTGAATCGCTCTTCAGGGTGCCGCGCCAGGGTGCGTTGAAGCAGCACTTTGATGTCGTCTGGGACAGACTCTTCGTCGTAGGCGAGCTTCGCGTCACCGACCGCTTGGGCACGTTCATCGGGTGATGTCGGCAGGATCGTGCCCGTGAGTAGTTGAAAGAGAATAGCTCCAAGGGAGTACACATCACCGCGCCGGCTCGGCACGCGCGAGTCCAGCACCTCCGGAGCGATATAGGGGTGAATCACATTGGCCGATTCCGTGTCGTCGATTAGGGTGAGCAGATGCTCGGCGATCCCAAACGCAGAAACGAGGCCTTCGCCGTCGTTGGTTACGAACACCAGGCTCGGGTGGAGGAAACCATGGACCACTCGCGCGCCGTCGATTTCCGCCGTCGACGTGGCGCAAAGTGCAAGCGCGATCTTTTCAGCGATCAGAAGGGCGTTGTCGACTGGAATCGGAAACTGCTCTCTGGTTACCCTATCGAGGACCAGGGACAGGGGCTGCGACGCGACGTAATCGATTGCGATCGCCGGCGTGCCGTCATGGACCACACAGTCGACTCCCGAGGCCAAGTAGGTTGATTGTACGGCGTCCGCAATTTTCCGTTCGCGATCGAAGGCCGAGACGACATCGGCAGCCGGAATCAGTGGATTATCGAAGACACGGAGCCAGGCGACGCGTCGAACGCCTGATGCATCGAACTCGCCCGCACGATCGAGATGGCCTAGGGGGTCGGAGAGTACCTCTTTGAATCGCAGGTACGATGCGAATATTCTGTAGGCCACGGCCATGGTTGTCCTCCTAGCCAACACTTTCCTCTACGTCGCTACTGCGGCCCGCCACATACCGCAATCTGCGGTATTTTCTCTAATCGGGCGGCTCGACGCACCATCAAATACGCCTCTCCAGCTCTCAGGTCGTAAACACCACTTCTCACGACACCTCGTGGCCGCCGCCACGCAACGTCTTGAAAAGTGCGAGCTTGCCGAACCTACCACCGCGCTGCGCGCATGGTCAACGGCGAGAACTCATGAGCCGCGCCACCGCGCGGTTGTGCTCGGAGAGAGTTTTTGAAAACGTGTGGCCACCGCCGGGCTGGGCCACGAAGTAAAGGTACGGCGTTGTCTCAGGATGGATCGCCGCGGCGAGAGCAGATCGACCGGGGGAGTTAATGGGTCCGGGGGGGAGCCCCGGGTGGCGATAGGTGTTGTAGGGATCGTCTACCTCCCAGTGGATTCGAAGCAGCCGCCCCCGCCACTCGCTGCGGCGCTTGAGGGAGTAGACCACAGTCGGGTCGCACTGCAGGAGCATTCCGCGGCGGAGACGGTTGGCGAAGACGCCGGCAATCATGCGTCGTTCCGTGTCGACAGGGGTTTCGGCTTCGACCAGTGACGCGAGAGTGACGATCTCGAGGGGCGAACCCCAGAGCTGTTCCACATCGTGCGTTTCCTCGGTCCACACTTCTTCAAATCGCTGCACGAGGTGGCGCGCCGCTACCCCGGCCGGGATTCCCACCGCAAAGCGATAGGTATCTGGGAAGAAGAACCCTTCGAGCGAAGGAGCCTCGGGTGCCAATTCCGTGACCCACTCGACTCGACTCCCGAACCCCCGCCACTCCTCCACTGTCCCCACGCCAAGATTCGCGAACTGTTCACCTATCGCCGCCGCCTCGCTGCCTTCGACGACCGTTACGGCGAACATTTCGACTGCGCCTTCGAGAATGGTCTCGAGCACATCGACCGGGCGACTCGCAGCGGGGAAGCGATAGTGACCGTAGTGGAGCGCCCTCCCTGATTCCCACGCCCTCAGATAGATCCTGCCGGCCAAGACTGATGGCACCAGTTGCGCTGTGTGGAGTTGCGCCAAGATCCCGCGCGCCGTCGAACCAGCCGTGACTTCCAACCCGACCGGCCGCTCAGACCGCGTGCCCCAGAGGTTGCGGTGGAACCACACCCCCCCGGTGGTACCGCCTACCACAGCGACCACGAGTGTGACCAGAAGTGCGCGTCGTAACATGAGCGGCGCCTCAGGTCTCCGCAGCCGGCGTCGGCGACCGGGTGGAGAGGTACTCCTCAAGCAGAATCTGGGCTGCGATGTCGTCCACCGGCCTGCGGGGCGCGCGACCCGCGTCCCGCGCTCGACGACGGGCCTCGTTGGTGGAAAGGAATTCGCTCTGCAGCACGACGTCGACTCCGAGGGCGCCAAGTTCGGCGGCGAGCTTTTCAGTTCGTTGGCATGCCGGGCCGCGGGAACCGTTTTCGAGGGTCGGTAGACCGAGAACGACCCGCGCAGCCCCGACCTTGTGGGTGACAGCGACAATCTGTCGTGCCGCGTGATCCACACCCTCGTAGGGCACGATCTCGAGAGGTGACGTCACCCCCGTCGAATCGTCACCGACCGCGAGTCCCATACGCCGTCCGCCAGGATCAACTCCCAGATATCGCACCGGCCCATTGTACGCATGACCGGCGCGGGAGCAGCGCATCAGGGGGGAGAAGGGGCAAGGGAGGAGGGAGGTGGGTAAGCGTGGCGGGCGAGGATGTTTCGACCGGCTACAATGTGCGAGGAACTGCACGCGTCCGGCTGGAGGTCCATGGCCTACCTCGACACCGATACCTCATGCGTCCGGAGGCGGGTGCCGCTGATCGTGCTGGCAATTGTCGTGGTCGCGACCTTTGCCTGGGCGGCGGACGAGGAAGCGAGGGTGGTTCTCCACGCCGAAACTCAGCGCGGCACGGCCGACGGCTGGCACGGTGAGGGCGACGTCCAGATCATTTATCAGGATATCGATATCCAGTGCGACGTGGCCGACTGGAACCGCGCTACCGGTGAGGTCGTAGCTCGAGGCAATGTCGTTCTCGACCGCGGGCCAAGCCGTTTCACCGCCGAGGAGGCCCGATTCAACATCCTGACCAAGACCGGCGTGTTTTTGAACGCCACCGCATTCATCGACCCCATGTACACGTTCACCGGCCGCGAGATCGAGAAGCTCGACGAAACCCACTACCGAATCGATCGCGCCACCTTCACCACCTGCTCGACGGATGGGCGTCCGTCGTGGAGCTTCCATGTCCACAAGGCGAAGGTCGAGCAGGAAGGCCTCGGCCGCTTTTCGAGCTCGACGATGAAGGTCCGGGGCGTGCCCGTCTTCTATATGCCCTATATGGTGTGGCCGATCAAAAAGGAGCGGGCGGCAGGCTTGCTCTTTCCTCGGTTCGGCTACTCCAATACTCGAGGTTTCAATTTCGGTTTGCCGCTCTACATCCCTATCGGCCGCAGCTACGACACCACCGTCTTTGCCGACTATTACGCCAAGGGGTATTTCGGCCTCGGCAACAACTGGCGGTGGGCACCGGTGCGCGGTGCTCGCGGCGAGATCAATCTCTACGCTATTTGGGACCGGGAGAACGAAGAGGTCCAGTGGAAGATCTTCGGCAAGCATGCCCAGGAAGACTTCCTCGGATTTCGGCTTTTGGCCCAGGCCGAAAATTTGTCCGACATCGACTTCTGGCAGGACTTCGATCGCAGCTTTGATGCCAATACCCGCCGCGACCTCTACTCCTTCATCTTCCTGACCCGTTCCTTCGGGCCCTATGCCCTGAACCTCCGCGCCGACCACCGCCAGACCTTTCTGACCACGGCTGACGTTGTCCTCAGTCAGCTCCCGGAGATCGAGGTTCGGTCCGGCTCTACGGCCGTTGCGGGCTCGCCAATCTACCTCAACCTGATCTCGTCGCTCAACTATTTTGATGTCGACCGCGGCGGCGATCTGGTGGGAAACTACGCTCGCGCCGATCTCTTCCCTCAGTTCTCTTACACCCTGCCGGGGCCACCGTGGATATCGGTGACGCCCCGTCTCGGCGGGCGGTTCACCTATTACACCGACCAGTACACGGAGGACCGCCGGGCCTTCGCAGGCGAATCCATCGACCGGATTTATGCAACGGGTGCAGTTGATGTCGTCGGGCCCTCGTTTTCACGGGTCTTCGAGGGCGGTTTCGGTGGATTCAGCAAAATCAAGCATCTCATCGAACCCAGGATCGAGTACCGATACCTCACCACAACCACCGATGTCGCCCGGATCCCGATCTTCGATGAGGTCGACTCGACGCCCCAGGATGCCAATTTGGTCAACTTCGTGTTCGCCAACCGAGTCCTCGGCCGGGTCCGCGAGGGCGTAGGCACGCGAGAGCTTGCGTCGCTCGAGCTGGTTCAGGCCTACTCCTTCGACGCCCCACTGAATTTTGGCGACGGTATCCACACCAGCCACCTCGGGCCGCTCGGCATGGCCCTGAGGTTGACGCCGACCCAGGGCACCGGTTTCGACGCGCGCTTGTCCTACGATCTGCTCTTCAAAAGCCTCCGCTCGACCTCACTGGCGGCCTCGCTGATGCGTCGATTAGGGATGCTCAACCTTACCTGGTACGAAAGTTACAGCCCGCGGACGGGGGAGCGTTTTTCTTCGCAGGTGCGGAGCCTGGTCGCGTTCCGCAAGGCCGGCTTCCCGCTCGATGCCTCGGTCCAGATCGCCTACGACATCGTCAACGACTCTCTCGGCGACCAGCGCTATCATATCAACTACCAGGGGAGCTGTTGGAATATCTCGGCCCAATATCGCGACACCCGAATCGGTGCCTTTCCGACCCGTGAGTTCCTGATCGTGATCGGTCTCAAGGGCGTTGGTGCCCTGCCCGAGATCAAAGGGAGCTTGGGCGGATACTAGAGCGCTGCCGAGGATAGTAACCAGTGACCAGTAATCAGTGGGTGCGCCAAGCTGGCAGGGAACTGGTTACTGATTACTTGCTCCAGCTTCGGGAGATGGTGAAAGCTTGGGAAATGATAGGGAAGGCCACGGGAGATCGGTGTGCGGTGGCGGAGGGAGTGGGATTCGAACCCACGGAGGCGTGAACCTCACCGGTTTTCAAGACCGGCGCCTTCGACCACTCGGCCATCCCTCCAAACCCGTACATCTCACCAGCTTTCTGCTGCGGCCGCAAATCTGCAGCAATCTGCGGCGTTTGCTCCCGTCGGGCTGCTCAACGTACGGTCAAGTACGCCTCCGCCGCCCTTCGAGGCTCGGCCCGGACCCCCAGCGTCGTCCGTTGCGAGCGCCATGGGTCCGGATTCGAGGCGCCGCGACGACGGCGATGTTACTCCATCGCCGAGGAGCTGCAACGACGAAGACGAGGCCATGCCGCTGCAACCCTTCGGGCCGATGGGGGTCGTGGCCGATCTCTGCGTTGCTCGTCGTCGACGATGCTCGGGCATCGACTTCCTCCTCGCGCCTTGATCTCGACTCACGAGACCCATCGGCGGACGGCACTCGGGGCCCGGGCCGAGCCTCTTGGTCGCAAACACCACATCTCACAACAGCTTTTCGGCCTCGCGACGAAAGCCGGTGAGATGTGCGGGCTCGAACAGCAACTTTACAGTGCACGGACCGCCACGTACAATACCTCTCCCGGTGCGGAGAGGTGCTGGAGTGGTTGAACAGGGCTGCCTGCTAAGCAGTTGTCCGGGGCAACCTGGACCGCGGGTTCGAATCCCGCCCTCTCCGCCATAGTATTTTCGATTCAACTCAACCCGACGATGCAACATCGGAGAACGACAATGGCCTCTTCGGTCAGGACCCGCATTGCCCCCAGCCCGACTGGCGACCCGCATGTGGGCACCGCCTATGTTGCTCTCTTCAACTACGCCCTCGCTCGTCAGACCGGCGGCAGCTTTGTCCTCCGCATCGAGGACACCGACCGTCAACGCAGTACCACGGCCAGTGAACGGCAGATCCTCGACGCCCTCTCATGGCTGGGTCTCGAGTGGGACGAGGGCCCTGACATCGGCGGCGAATTCGGGCCGTACCGACAGAGTGAGCGCACCGAGATCTATCTCGAACACGTCGAACAGCTGGTGGCGAAGGGCGCGGCCTATCCCTGCTTCTGCACCCGCGAGCGCCTCGATGCCCTGCGGGTCGAACAGAAGGCCGCCAAAGGCCGATTGGGCTACGACCGCCTGTGTCGGTCGATCGATCCGGAGGAAGCGCGACGGCGCATCGAGGCGGGTGAGGACCACGTTATCCGTCTCGCCATGCCGACGGAGGGCGAGACCGTGGCGCACGACCTCCTTCGTGGCGACATCGTGATCGCCAACGCTCAGGTCGACGACCAGGTGCTCCTCAAATCCGATGGACATCCGACCTACCACCTCGCCAACGTTGTCGACGACCACCTCATGGGGATCACCCACGTCATCCGTGCCGAGGAGTGGATCTCGTCGCTGCCCAAACACGTCCAGCTCTACCATGCCTTGGGCTGGCAGCTGCCGGTCTTCTGCCATCTGCCGCTGTTACGCAACGCCGATACCTCGAAGATCTCGAAGCGCAAGAACCCGGTCAGCCTCGACCATTTCCGACAGGCCGGGATCCTCCCCGAGGCGCTGCTCAACTACCTCGCGCTGATGGGGTGGACGATGCCCGACGAGCGGGATCAGTTCACCCTCGAGGATTTTGTTTCTGAGTTCCGTCTCGAAGATATCAGCCTCGGAGGACCGGTCTTCGACCTCGACAAGCTCAACTGGCTGAACGGCAAGTACATTCGTGACTTCTCGGTCGATGAGCTGCTCGCAAGGTTGCGCGACAACCCGCTGTCGGACTCCTATTTGCGGTCGATCCTGCCGCTCGTCCAGGAGCGCATAGACACGCTCGCCGACTTCGTCGCATACGCCGATTTTTTCTTTGTCGGCGACGTGCGCTACGAGGAGTCGGCAATGCACAAGCTGGTGGCCAAAGACCGCACCCCGCCGCAGACCGCCAAGGCATTCCGGATCCTGCTCGAAGAGCACCTGGATACCATCCTCGAATGGAACGCCGCCAACATTGAAACGGCAATGCGGGAATTCTGTGAGGCGAACGGGTGGACGCCCAAGGAGCTCTTCATGCCGATTCGGATCGCCGTCACCGGCCGTACCGCGACACCACCACTCTTCGAAACCATGGAAGTCCTCGGTAAGCCGCGTTGCCGATGGCGCTTGCGTCGGGCGATGGAGACCTTGCGCGGTATGAAGACCTGAGACGGAGACGGGAGCATCATGATTAACCCGCATATCCCACCAACTTTCTGCTGCGGCCGCAAATCTGCAGCAATCTGCGGCGTTTGCTCGCATCGGGCTGCTCAACGTACCGTCAAGTACGATTCCGCGGCCCTCTGGTCGCAAACACCACATCTCACTACAGCTTTCCGGCCTCGCGACGAAAGGTGGTGAGATATGCGGGCGAACGGAGACACCGGCGACGAGAGGCAGGACTTTATCCGCGAGATCATTCGCTCCGATCTCGCAAACCATAAGCACTCGGAGATCGTGACCCGGTTTCCCCCCGAGCCCAACGGCTACCTCCACCTCGGTCACACCAAGGCGATCGGCCTCAACTTCGGCATTGCCGAGGAGTTCGGCGGCACGTGCCACCTCCGCTTCGATGACACCAACCCGGTCAAAGAGGAGCTCGAGTACATCCACTCGATCAAAAAGGACGTGAGCTGGTTGGGCTTTGACTGGGGCGAGCACCTCTTCCACGCTTCCGACTACTTCGATCAGCTCTACGAATGGGCCGAGGAACTCGTGCGCACCGGCGAAGCCTACGTCGACGATCTTTCGGCCGACGAGATCCGGGCCCACCGAGGCACCCTGACCGAACCGGGAACGCCGAGTCCCTACCGAGACCGCGATGTCGATGAGAACCTCGAGCTCTTCCGGTCCATGCGCGACGGCGCCTATCCCGACGGTGCCAAGGTCCTGCGGGCCAAGATCGACATGGCGGCGGGCAACATCAATATGCGCGATCCGGTGCTCTACCGGATTCTTCGAGCGACCCACCCCCGCACCGGCGACCACTGGTGCATCTACCCCACGTATGACTTTGCTCATGGTCAGTCGGACGCCATCGAACGCATTACCCACAGCCTGTGCACCCTCGAGTTCGAGGACCACCGGCCGCTCTACGATTGGCTCGTTGATAATTTACCGGTGCCTTCAAAGCCGCGTCAGATCGAGTTCGCCCGCCTCAACCTGAGCTACACCGTGCTCTCCAAGCGCCGTCTTCTCCAGCTCGTCAACGGGGGCCACGTCAGCGGCTGGGACGACCCGAGGATGCCGACCATTTCCGGTATCCGCCGGCTCGGCTACCCGCCGCCGGCGATCCGCGATTTTGTCGACCGCGTTGGCGTCGCCAAGCGGAACAGCGTCGTCGACCTCGCCATGCTCGAACACTGTGTGCGCACCGAGCTCAACCGCACCGCCGAACGTCGAATGGGAGTCCTGCGACCGCTCAAAGTGGTGATCGAGAACTACCCCGAAGATGGCACCGAGGACCTCGAGGCAATCAACAACCCCGAAGACCTAACGGTGGGGACCAGGACAGTTGCTTTCGGCCGCGAGCTCTACATCGAACGTGACGACTTTATGGAGGACCCGCCGAAGAAGTTTTTCCGGCTCGCCCCCGGTCGCGAGGTGCGGCTGCGCTACGCCTACTTCATCACGTGTCGCGAGGTCATCAAGGACAACGATGGAGAGGTCGTGGAGCTGCACTGTACCTACGACCCGGAGACCCGCGGCGGGGACTCGCCGGACGGACGCAAGGTCAAGGCGACGCTTCACTGGGTATCCGCTGCCCACGCCGTGCCGGCTGAGGTACGGCTGTATGACCACCTCTTCAACCGGCCTGACCCAGGCGCCGACGGCGAATTCCTGGACGACCTCAATCCAGACTCGCTGGAGGTGATCGAGAACGCATGGCTCGAGCCGAGCATCGCAGAATTTGCCCCTGGTGACCGATTCCAACTCGAACGCCTCGGCTATTTCTGCGTCGACCCCGATTCGACCCCGGGAAGACAGGTCCTCAACCGCACCGTCACTTTGCGCGACACGTGGGCGAAAGTGAAGGCGAAGGAGTAGCCCTGAGAAACGAAAAACCCGTGGAAGACCGCGGGCTTTTGAAAGATATCAATGGTGCCGAAGGCCGGACTCGAACCGGCACGGATCGCTCCACACGGCCCTCAACCGTGCGCGTCTACCAATTCCGCCACTTCGGCAAGCGTCCATTCATTTTAGGTTCCGATCTCAGCATCCGCAAGCGGTCCTAATTACCCTCGCCGGCCCCTTCAGGATCGGTGGCGCCATCGTCGGTGCCGGGCTCATCGGCCGGCACGGCAACGCTCTCGTCTACCGCCCCACCCAGGGCCGGTTCAGAGATTTCGGTGGACTCTGAGGTCTCGACAGGGGCCGCCACCGGGATGTCTTCCATCACCGAGGTCCGCCGCTTGCCGGAGAGGATCGTCAGCGTCAGGCAGAGGACCACGAAGAGCACGAATGCCCCGGTGGTCATGCGGTGCATGATGTTGGTGGTGCCGCGAGGGCCAAACGATGTCTGGCTACCGCCGCCACCGAAGGCGCCTGCAAGGTCGGCGCCCTTGCCCTGTTGCAAGAGCACCACCATGACCAGAAAAAGACACACCAAAATGTACAGAATTACGAGTAAAACAGTCACGAGTCGTCTCCCGCGGCACAATCCGCCGCCGCGCGGATGATAGCGGAAAATGACCTCACGTCAAGGCTAGCGCCGCCAATCAGGCCGCCGTCTATGTCTGTGAGCGGCAGGAGTTCGTGCGCGTTGGCGGGCTTGAGGCTGCCACCGTAGAGGATTCGTAGGCCTTCAGCGGCGGCGCCAGAGAAGATCGAGGCCACTCGCACGCGGAGGAAGGCGTGCGCCTCCTGAGCCTGGGCGGGGGTTGCGGTGCGGCCCGTACCGATCGCCCATACGGGTTCATACGCGAGCACCAGATGGTCGGGATCGAGAGCGCCGAGGGCCGCCGTCTGCCGCTCGAGCACGGCAAAGGTCTCGCCCGCATCACGCTCGGCGAGGGTCTCGCCGATGCAGTAGATGACCTCGAGGCCCCCTTCCTGCCCGGCCCGCGCGCGGTCGAGGGCGGTCTCGTCGCTTTCTGCAAAAAGGGTCCGCCGCTCGGAGTGGCCGACGATTACCCATTTGACGCCGGTCTCGGTCAGCATCGGTGCCGCCACCTCGGCGGTGAAGGCGCCATTTGTTTCCCAGTGGACGTTCTGGGCGCCGAGCCCTATCTGCGAGCCGGTCACCACCATGGCCGCCGCAGGCAGCGACACGAAGTTCGGGCAGCAGACCACGTCGACCGTGTCCGGCAGGTCCTCGTTGATAATGGCCTCGAGGTAGGCGGTGGTTTCGGCCACCGTCTTGTGCATCTTCCAATTGCCGGCGATGAGCGGTGTGCGCATGCGATTCTCCTTCAACTTTCGAGCGCAATGATGGCCGGCATCTCTTCGCCGGTGATGAACTGGAGCGAGGCGCCGCCACCGGTCGAGACGTGGTCGATGTCCTCGATCACCCCCGCCTGCCGCACGGCCATCACCGATTCACCACCGCCGACCACCGAGAATGCAGAGCTCGCGGCCAGCGCCTCGGCTACCGCCAGGGTGCCGGCGGCGTACTCGGCGACCTCGAAAACGCCCATCGGGCCGTTCCAGAACACGGTTCGGGCGGCGGTCAGGACCTCGCCGTAGCGGGCCCGAGCCTCGGGCCCGATATCCACGACCATCAGGTCGGCGGGGATCTCATCGCTCGCCACGACCTCGACCCGCTGGGGATCCTCGATGCCGTCTGCCACCACGACGTCAGCCGGTAGCACCAGCTCGATGCCGCGCTCGTCGGCGACGGCGAGAACGGTGCGCGCCGTATCGACCATCTCCTCCTCGACCAGCGACCGGCCCACCTCGAGACCCTGTGCGAGGAAGAAGGTGTTGGCCATGCCACCGCCGATGAGGAGGGCGCTTACGTTTCCGAGGAGGGCCTCGAGCGGCGCCGTCTTGGTCGACACCTTGGCGCCGCCGACAACCGCGACAAAGGGCTGCTCGGGCTGATCGACAACCCGGCTCAGCGCAGCCGCCTCGCGCTCTATGAGAAAGCCCGCCGCCTTGCGTCCGCGGGGGTAGCTGCGGGCGGCGGCCTCGACCGAGGCGTGGGCTCGGTGGGCAGTGCCAAATGCGTCGTTGACATAGTGGCTGTAGGGCTCGCAAAGACGAGCTGCAAAGTCGGGGTCGTTGGCCTTTTCGCCGGGGTAAAAGCGGAGGTTCTCCAACAGCAGCAAGGACCCCGGCTTGGTCTCCGCCGCAGCCTGGTCAAGGCAGTCCGGGACAAAACGCACCGGCCGGTCGAGGGCCGCCTCCAACGCGATCGCAACCGGGGCCAACGAAAAGGCGGCGTCGGGCGTGCCCTTGGCCTTGCCGAGGTGGGAGCAGGCGGCAACCACCTCGGCTCGCTCGGTCAACCAGAACAGGGTTGGCAGCGCGGCGACGATGCGGGTGTCGTCCAGGACCTCGCCGTTCTGCACGGGCACATTGAGGTCGAGGCGGGCCAGCACCCGTGCGCCATTTACGTTGTCGAGATCGTTCAGGGCCGGCAGGCTCACGCCCTACTCCTTGCCCACCATGTACTCGAGCAGGTCGACGCAACGCAGGGCGTAAGCGTTCTCGTTGTCGTACCAGCTCACGACCCGGAAGAAGGTCGGCGCAACCTGTGCGATGAGCGCGAGATCAACCACCGATGAGTGGGTCTCTCCGATGATGTCGGTCGAAACCAGGGGTTCGTCGGTGGCGCGGAGGATGCCCTTGAGGTCGCCGTTCGCCGCCTTGAGGAAGGCTTCCTTGAGTTCGTCGACCGAGGATTCGCGGCTGGCCACAAAGGTCAGATCGCAGACCGAACCGTCGGCCACCGGCACGCGCATCGCAGCGCCGTGCAGCTTGCCGGCCAGCTTCGGGTAAACGAGGCCGATCGCCTTGGCGGCGCCGGTGGAAGACGGGATGATGTTGATGGCGGCCGCCCGTGCGCGCCGCATGTCCTTGGGGTGCTGTGTATCGAGGAGGCTCTGGTCGAGGGTGTAGGCATGGGTGGTGGTGAGCCAGCCGTGCTCAATCCCAACCGTCTCGTGCAGGACCTTGGCGACCGGCGCCAGACAGTTGGTGGTGCACGAGGCATTCGAGATCACCTGGTGTTTGGCGGGGTCGTAGAGATCCGAGTTGACACCCATGACAAAGGTTTCGTCCACATCCTGGCCGGGGGCTGTGATGACCACACGCTTGGCGCCCGCCTCGAGATGTGCCGAGGCCGCTTCACGACTGCGGAAACGCCCGGTCGCCTCGAAAACGTAGTCGACACCGAGGTCGCTCCACGGCAGCTTGCCGGGCTCGCGCTCGGCGAAGACCTGCATACGGTCGCCATCGATGACGATGTCGGTGCCGTCGATTTCGACTGTGCCTTTGTAGGGGCCGTGAACCGAGTCGTGGCCAAAGAGATAGCCGAGCATATCCGGCGAGGTGAGGTCGTTGATGGCGACCAGGTCAAAGCCGTCACGGGCTTTGAGGTGGCGGGTCAGCAAGCGCCCTATGCGTCCGAAACCGTTGATCGCGACCTTGATGCTCATGGGTGTCCTCCGAGCAATGGAATGGCGCGAAAGTATAGCAGATGAGACGAGCTTGCACCTCGTATGATCGTGTGGTAATTTCCCTCCTCGCGTGGCCCGTTCGTCTAGGGGTCTAGGACGCCGGCCTCTCACGCCGGTAACACGGGTTCGAATCCCGTACGGGCTACCAATTTCCCATTCGGGAAACCATCATACGGTTTTCGTCACTTCTCCACCCGCCCTTCCGTTCCGGCCTCGGCCACAACTCGCTGTCGTCGGTGAGTTTCCGTCCACCCACCCCGCCCGAAAGCGTGTGAGGAGACAACTCAAAACTGAGAACTCGAAATTCGGGTATGTTGGCGCTCTGCTCAGGCGCCCCCCATTTTTGGCCAGGCTGGGGTAGAATCAGCGATACAGATACTTGACTCTGATTACCGAAAAATCTTTGCGAAGGGAGATGCTGCAATGGAAGACACCCCGCAAGGCCCGCAGGACAGCGCACCGCCACCCCCGCCAGCCGAGCCCACACCGCCGCCCCCACAGGAGCCGGCAGCGAAGGAGGTCGTGTCAGAAAACCGCAATGTGATGATCGTGCTCTCCTACTTGTGGCTCCTGGCCCTGATCCCGCTACTCGTGGAAAAGGACGACCGGGAAGTCCAATGGCACGCCAAGCATGGCCTGGTGCTGACCGTGGTCGAGGTCGTTGTGATGATCGGACTCCAGGTCGTTGTAATGATCCTCGGTGCGATCAGCGGCGGACTCGGATGCGTCTTCACGTTGTTGATCCCGATCTTCATGCTCGCGATCCTGATTGTCCACGTTTTGTGTATCGTCAAGGCCATCAACGGTGGACGCTTTCTGATTCCGGGGGTCAGCGAGTTCGCCGACAAATTCTGACGATAACGGTTTCGTTGAACACTGCACTTGCGTGAGTGGAAGGAGATATCGGCATCTTCTTCCGTGTGGCAGGTGACGACGAGTTCTCGACACGCTACTCTCCCCCAATGAAGAACGAGGTGGGTTGATTCGTGCGTCTTTCACAACAGCTGGATCCCGCAATGGTGCTGATCTCGCCGGAGGTTGGGGATCGGTCCGAACTATTTCGCCGCTTTGGCGAGTTGTTCGTGAAGGCGAAGCTGGTCGAGTCAGGCGAGCAGGTGGTATCCCGACTCCTCGAGCGTGAGGCGATCCTATCGACTGGCATCGGCGGTGGCGTCGCAGTGCCTCATGCGCAAATCCCAGGTCTTGGTCGACTCGCCATGGCGGCCTCTACCCATCCCGATGGTCTCGAGTATCCCGCCCTCGACGAACAGCCGGTTCAACTCGTTTTCTGCCTGTTGGGCGACGCCAACACCGCGGCGGACCACCTCGCCGGGCTGGCGCGCCTGGCCCGGCTCGCCCGGCGCAGAGAGGCTCTGAGACCGCTTGTCGAGGCCGCGAACGGCGGGGCATTCCTCGACGCACTCAGACGATTGGAAGGGGACTGAGTGCGGCTGCTGGTCGTCGTCCTCCACCGTGAGGACCTGCTCGACGACGTGCTTTCTGCCCTGGTCGAGCTCGAAGAGCCGGACGCGGTCGTCGTAGAGAGTCGCAGCGGACTCGAGCTCCTCGAGCGAGATCTACCGATCTTCGCCGGTCTGCGATCTCTGGTCCCGAGTGGGATCGATTTCTCGAGCCTTGTAATCTGCTTGATCGAAAACGATCGGCGCGCTGAAGAGGCACTGGCGGTGATTCGTGATCTTTCCGGCACCACCACTGAAGATGCCGGGGGGCCACGCAATACGGCGATGCTGGTTCCGGTGTCGGACGTCGAGCATTTTTGGGAAGTCAAGAGCAAAGAGTTTAGAGTAAAGCCTGGAATTGCTCGCCAGCGAAGAAGCTGTCTGCCGATGCTGGTGGGTCGTCCCGTGCGGTCTTTACCCTTAATCTGGTGGGTGGCTGGTGGATGCGGCGTGAGCTGGCGGGTGTTGGCATCGGGACGGATCAGGCATGAGGTGGGCCCTGTTTTTGGTGCTGGCGGCCCTCAGCTGGGCTGCCCGCTTGATGGGCGAGATGGCGCTGGACGATCCTGCCGGGTCGGTCTTGCTCGCCCTGGGCCTTGCCGCTCGCATCCAGCGCGAGCTCCCCGGGGTCGGCACCACCGTGGCCACCCTGGTCGTGGCTGCCGTCGTGGTCAATCAGCTAGCGGGCCCGGTGCTGTGGGAGCGCGCGATCGTGGCTGCGGGTGAAAGTGGTCGGACAGGGCACAAAAAACCGGCCACCCGGGAGGGCGGCCTGCGGTCGTGATCTCGATAGATCAGTTGCTCTTGCCGCCCTCGAAACCGTGTCAGGAGAGATGGTAGTGTGGCTCGACGGTGTTGTGAGCCCGTAAACGGCTTGCTGCCGAGATCGGGAGCTTTTTCGCGTATGGGAAACCGTCCTGCCGAAAAGCGTATTCTGGCGATACTCCTGGTGGTTGTCGCGGCGTCGGCGGTGATCCGCGTTTCTGGGGTGTGGTTCAGCTACCCGTTGGCCGTACATCCCGACGAGGGCCGCTTGGTTAGGCCGGCACTGAAAATGATCCGAACGGGCAACCTTAACCCTCAATTTTTTCACTATCCCTCGCTCAACATCTATCTGCAGGCCGCCATGTACAAGACCGTCGCGCTGGTTGAAAAAACCGTCCACGGTGGTGGGATGGGCAGAATTCCGACCATTCGTTTCTACATTTGCGGTCGCGTCCTCAACGTTGTGTTATCGATCCTCACGATTGTCATCACCTTTGCGATCGGCCGCCGACTCATTCATCCGATCGCCGGCCTTGCCGCGGCGTGTTTCGTCGGCGCGTCGTCGTTGCACATCTTGAACTCCTTCACCATCACGGTCGATGCACCGATGGCATTTTGGTCGTCGCTCGCGGTTCTGATGGCGGCCCGGATCGCGACTGGGAACAGACGGCTTCATGATTATGTTCTGGCAGGTTTGTTCGTGGGTCTCGCTGTGGGAAGCAAGTACACAGCCTTCCTCTGTGTGTTTCCGATCGTGATTGCCCACCTTCGCGGGTCCAGGGAAGCGAAAGCCTGGCTGACCTGGCCGTTTCTCCTGTGCCTCGTCATCATTCCGTTCTCTTTTCTCCTGACGACTCCTTACGCTGCTCTGGATTACCCTGCCTTCTTTGAGGCGATCAACTCCGAGTCGAGCCACTATCGGAGCGGACATTTCGGGAACGAAGGGGAGGGCACGACCAGCTTTGTTCTTTATGCAAAGAGCCTCATCCTGGAGGGATTGGGACCGATACCCGCAGCTCTGGCGGCCGTCGGATTCGTGTGGTTGCTACGCCGCAACCCCTGGAATGCCTTGCTGTTGTTGAGCTTCCCCCTCCTTTTGTTTCTTTTTGTTGGCCAGTACAAAGTGTTTTTTTCGAGAAACGTGGTGGGGGCGGTGCCGTGTCTCGCGGTGCTGGGTGGGGCGGGAGTGCAGCTCTTATACGAAACGGTACACCACCTATGGTTTCGGTGGCGGGGCACCTTGCGCCTGGCGGGCAGTGTGGCGGGCGGAACTGTCGTGCTCATCGTGGTGCTCGGGACCAATGGGCAAGTTGGAATCGCTCGTGAAGAAATTCGAAAACTGACGCTCCCGGATAGTCGTTGGGTAAGTCTTCAATGGATTGTCAAAAATATCCCTGCCGGCACCAGCATCGGCCGTGAGCGTTATACCCCGCCGGTGCAGGTGTTTGCGGACCGGTACCGTGTGACAAACCTCGGCTTCTTTTCTCTAACCAGGGAAAAGGCTGTCTCGAAGATACCGGCTTTGGATTACGTCGTACTCAGCTCGTACAATTTCGAGCGGTTTCTTGAGGATCCCGAATACTACCCGCGCGAGGCTGCAACATACGAGGCCTTTTTCAGGGAACAGCGTTTGATGAGGGAGTTCGTTCCTGACGATATCAGTCTTGGTGGACCGCGGATTCTCATCTTCGCCATCGAGCAATAACCTCGACCCATACGGCATCCAAACACGGCCGAGTGCTGGCCGTAGTCAAGGTGGTGGTGATGATCGGTTCTGAGCCTGATCTGTCCGGTGGTCGAGACGAATGGCTGGCAATAAAAAGGGCCACCCCTCGGGGCGGCCCGTTTGCATCTCCGCACAGCGAATCAGTTGCTCTTGCCGCCTTCGAATAACTGGGTCGGGAAGGTGCCGTTGCAGCCGGTATCGGGGCTGGTGAAATTGGCGCCCACCGCGTCGACGGTGCCGACAAAGCCGAGGTTGTCGTCGACCGTGAAAGTCACTGTCCAGGTCATGTCGCCGCCGTCCGGGTACGAGTCTGTGAACTCCACACCGCTCTCGAAGTCTTCGACCGCGGTCGGGGTCAGACCGATCCCCCAAAGGAAAATCAGGGTGCATTCGGGGTTGTCACTGCCGTCCACTTTGTCGAAGTTGACATAGGTGCCGTTAATCGTCTCGACCACTGCCTCATCGATCACCAGGTTGCCGCCGGAAGCGAAGGTGAGGCTATCGTAGACCGCGAACTGGTAGGTGCCGTCGACTGAGCCCGCGCCGGCACCGAAGGCGGTTTCGAGGGTGGTAGGATCCAGACTGTTCTCGTCGATCTTCGAGCCGAGAATCACCGCCGAGCCGTCGGAAACCCGTGCCAGCAAGGTGCCGTTTTCAAATGTGCCGAGATCCCAGAGATTGGTTCGGAAAGACAGCCACGGCTCATAGGCTTCCAGGGTGACCGTCGCGGTGTCGAGTTCCTCTCCATCAGGATCGAGGAGGTCGAGGTCCATGGTGACGCCATCGGCGCCGGCGAGAGCGAAAAGGTTTGTATAGAAGGAGCTGGTTGAGGCGAGACCCATGAGGGTCGTGGTCTCGCCGGCTCCCGTGGCGGCGGATGCGGGAATGGCCTCGAAGCCGGAGCCGTAGGTGCCGCCAATCGGGTCATTGAAGCCCGCGAAAACAAGGAGGTTTGCGGTGACCTCGCCTCCCGTCACGATAATGCGGAAAGCGCCACCGGCGTTAGTCATTCCGAAGTCGTTAAGAATTACGTCGTCGAGGATCAGCGTTTCGTCGGGACCGACGTCGAAGGTGCGCGACACGGGGTTCGGGTTGGCCTGTTCTTGTTCCAGCCAGAGAACATCCACCGAAACCGTGCTCGCGCCGGCGTTGTTGATATAGAGATCAGAGCGCCATCTATTGGTTCGTGCCGCGCCTGCGATCAGCAGATCGTCGCTCGGGCTGATGGCGAACGCCGAAGACACCATCATCAGCGCCAGACAGGCGAATGCGATTGTTGAACGTTTCATCCGAAACCTCCTTGGTCCTTTCAACATACCGAACCGAACCGTACCATAATTCATGCCCTCATCGCGATCGCCAGAGGTCAACAATTTGTTAATACGAGGAGTCGGTGTAATTTGTTGACGGCTTTGGTCCGTTGATAACCCAATCGATCCCGCAATCGGATTTGCCGCCTCAACCCGATTCCAACACAAAACCGCAGATCGGGACCGTTCGATGACCTCCCTTGCATTCCCTTTGCCGATCCGCCGGGTAAGGGAACTCGCCACCGGCCGCGAGTAACTGGAACGGATCGAGTAAGATATCCGGATGACTTACCAGGTTCTCGCGCGCACCTGGCGACCAAAGCAGTTTTCCGAGCTCTTCGGGCAGGATGCGGTCGTGCAGACACTGTGCAATGCCCTGAACGCCGGGACCTTCGGTCATGCCTATCTTTTTTCGGGGCTGCGGGGCGTCGGCAAGACCACCGCCGCCCGGTTGCTCGCCAAAGCGGTTAACTGCGTCGAGGGCCCCACCGCCGAACCTTGCGGCGAGTGTGTTTCCTGTCTCGAGGTGGCGGAAGGCTCGAGCATCGACGTCATCGAGATCGATGGCGCCTCGAACCGCGGCATCGATGATGTCAGAGAGCTGCGAGAATTACTCCAGTTTCGCCCGACCCGGGACCGCTACCGGGTTCTCATCGTTGACGAGGTCCACATGCTGACCCGCGAGGCCTTCAATGCTCTGCTCAAAAGCCTCGAAGAACCACCCCCCTATATCCTCTGGATCTTTGCGACCACTGAGCGCCTCAAAGTTCCGGAGACTATCCAATCTCGATGCCAACAGCTCGAGTTTCGGCCGGTCGGGTCTGAGCTCATCCGCGGCCGACTCGAGGAGATTGCCGCCAAAGAAGGATTCACCCTGGCGCAGTCGGCCGCGGCTTCCATCGCCGCCGCCGCCGAGGGCAGCGTCCGTGACGCCCTATCTCTGCTCGATCAACTTCGCGCTTTTGCATCGGACGACGTCGATGACGCAGCGGTTGCTTCCGTTCTCGGCGTCCCCCCGATCGAGATCACGGTCCGGCTGGTTGAAGTCCTGGCCGCGGGCCAAATCGCCGACGGACTGGCGCTGGTGCGTGACCAGCTGGCCGGTGGCCAGGATGCGTCGGTGCTCTACCGCGAGGTGGGTCGCGTCTTGCGGGCGGCCCTTTTCCTCGCCGTCGATCCAGAGCTCGCACCGGTTATGTCCGAGGCACATCGTGCTTTGCTGTTGAATGTTGCCGAATCCTTTGGAGCAGATCCATTGAGTCGCATGCTGGGGCTGTGGCTCGAGCAGGAAGCGCTGGTGCGCGGCGCAGGAAACCGCGAGTTGGCGCTCGAGGTGGCGTCGCTGCGACTTGCCCGTTGGCCTTCGGTGCGGCGGGTCGAGGATTGGCTCGCGGCTACCGGGTCAACCGGATCCGATTCCGATTCCGGTTCCGGACCCGGCCCGACCGATCCGCCATCGTCCACCAAACAGCCAAAATCCTCTCAGGGGCCTGCGGCCACGAAAGGAAACACATCCGCGGCCGATGCGCAGAAGGAGCCGCAAGAGGAACCCGCGGGTGCGGATGAAAATGATTCATCGTTGGCGGAGGAGGCGAGCTCCGATCCTGGAGTGGTTCTCGCCACCCGGGTCCTTGGGGGCGACGTGGTAGCGGTACGGTCGGACGGCGACGGCTCGTGATCCGGCGTGCCACGCAACGCGGCCGGAGCCGTTGATGGATCTGCGGCCGCCAACGGTCCGTGCTCTACTCGCGCACCTCGAACGCTTGCCCGGAGTCGGACCGCGCACCGCGCAACGCCTCGCAGAACACCTTCTGACCATCGACCCGGGAGAGCTTGAAGCGTTTGCCGACGTCCTCTCAAATCTCCGCCAGTCGGTCAAACTGTGCTCGAGATGCTGCCTCCTCACGGAGGACGATCCGTGCCCGGTTTGCGCCGACTCCACCCGCGATCACGGAGTCATCCTGGTGGTTGAGGAGCCCACTACAGCCTGGGCGGTGGAGGCCACCGGCGAGTTCCGTGGTCTCTACCATGCCCTTCTCGGCCACCTGTCGCCGCTCCACGGAGTCGGTCCGGATGATCTCACCATCGAACGTCTCGAGGCGCGGTGCCGGTCTGGAGAGGTGCAGGAGGTGATCCTCGCCACCGATCCGACGGTCGAAGGCGAGACCACGGCCCTCTTCATCGCCAGGCGTCTCCAGCCTCTGGGGATCGCTGTCAGCCGTCCCGCGTCGGGCATACCGGTCGGTGGTGAGGTGGCTTCGGTCGACCGGGTGACCCTCGCCCAGGCGCTCCAGCTTCGGCGCAGAGTTTGACTCGCATATCACAGAAAAATATGAACCTTATGCCGGAGTTCTGTGGGAGAATGGGTGGGCGTCCGGCTTGCCTCAAGAGGTCGGATATGCTAAAAATTGAGACTATTGGGAGTGTGAGGCATTGAGCACGTCATTTGTTCTATATGAGGAGGAGTTCGAGCGAATCAAGCAACTCCTCAACACCTTGCGGATGGATGCGTCCGCGAAGATCGTGTTCCTTGTTGACAAGAATGGCCAGCAGATCGCGGGCGCCGGCGAGGTGGATCTGGTCGACAGCACGTCGCTCGCATCCCTCACCGCCGGCAACGTCGCCGCCACCGACGGCCTCGCCAAATTGATCGGTGAAAAGGAGTTCTCGATCCTCTTCCACGAGGGTCGGAAGGACAACATCCACATCTCGATCGTTGGCCAGCGGATGATCCTGGTGGTGATCTTCGACGAGCGCTCGTCGCTCGGTCTGGTCCGACTGCGGGTGCGCAAGGCGTCGGCCGATCTCGAGCGAGTGCTCACCGAAATGGACTCCAAGGCTCAGGATGTCGGTGCCGTGGAGACGGCTTCACCCTTTGCAGAAATCACTGACGACGACATCGACGCACTGTTCTCCGCATGAGCTTCATCAATTACGCCGCCCGCGAGATCAACGTCAAGATCGTGTTTTACGGGCCCGGTCTGTGCGGTAAGACGACAAACCTCCAGTACATCTACGAGAAGTCCAGCCCGCAGCAGAAGGGCAAGCTGATTTCGCTCGCGACCGAGACCGATCGAACCCTCTTCTTCGACTTCCTGCCGCTCGATCTCGGCGCCGTTCGCGGATTCAAAACCCGTTTTCACCTCTACACCGTTCCCGGCCAGGTCTTCTACGACGCCAGCCGAAAGCTCATCCTCAAAGGTGTCGATGGTGTTGTCTTCGTCGCTGACTCGCAGGAGGCGCGGATGGACGCCAATGCCGAGTCGCTCCGAAACCTCGAGGACAACCTCAACGATAACGGATTCGAGCTCAAGACCGTTCCCTACGTGCTGCAGTTCAACAAACGAGACCTGCCGAGCGCGATGCTGGTCGACGACATGTATCGCCTCCTCAACTTCAAGGGAGAGCCGACCTTCGAAGCCGTGGCTACCAAAGGAATTGGGGTCTTCGAGACCCTCAAGGCCGTAGCCAAACAGGTCCTCTACGAACTCCGCAGCCGCTGACCTCTACCCCACACCACAGAATCTGCGTTCGTTCGGCGGTTCGCCCCCGGGTGAGCAATGGTAGGCTGCGGGCGAGAAGGAGCATCATACTGAGGAGGCGCCGTGGCCCACCACTTCGACAAGATCGATCAGCTGGCCGTCACCACCATCCGCACGTTATCCATGGACGCCGTCGAGAAGGCAAACTCGGGCCACCCAGGCGCACCGATGGGGCTCGCACCGGTCGCCTACGTGCTCTATTCGAAGATACTCAGGCACGATCCTGCAGATCCTCAATGGCCTGATCGTGACCGCTTTGTCCTCTCTTGCGGTCATGCTTCCATGCTGCTCTACAGTGTTCTCCACCTCATGGGGTACGACCTCGACCTCGAAGAAATCAAGCGTTTTCGCCAGTGGGAGTCAATGACCCCGGGCCATCCCGAAATCGGGGTAGTGCCCGGCGCGGAGATGACCACCGGCCCACTCGGCCAGGGAGTATCCTCATCGGTGGGCATGGCGTTGGCAGAGGCTCACCTGGCGGAGAACTTCAACCGACCGGGCCACGCGGTGATCGACCACCGTACCTGGGCACTGTGCTCGGACGGTGACCTCATGGAAGGGGTCAGCGCCGAAGCGGCCTCTCTCGCCGGACATCTGAAGCTCAGTAAGTTGGTGTGGGTCTGGGACGACAACCGCATCACCATCGAGGGCGGCACCGAGCTCGCTTTCACCGAAGACGTACCAACACGCTTTGCGGCCTACGGATGGCGGGTTCTCGAGGTCGACGACGCCAACGATCTCGAGGCCCTGGCCGATGTCTTTGACGCGGCGGGCGCAAGCGACGGCAGACCAACGCTGATCAGGGTGCGGTCGCATATCGCATTCGGTGCGCCCACCAAGCAGGACACCGCTTCGGCGCACGGCGCGCCGCTCGGTGCCGACGAGATCCGGGCCACCAAGGCCGTCTACGGGTGGCCGGAGGAGGAGAGCTTCGTGGTCCCGCCGGAGGTGCGCGAGCGGTGTCGGCAGGTCGCTCGACTTGGGGCGGAAACCAGAAACGCCTGGGAGGCAACGGCGGAAGCGTGGGCTGCGTCAGAGCCCGAACTCGCGGCCGATTGGCGCCGACGCCTCGATCGGCGGCTGCCCGACGGATGGACCAACGCGCTGCCATCATTCGAGGTCGGAACCAAAATTGCGACCCGTGCAGCATCCGGCAAGGTCCTCAACGGTGCGGCTGCGGAGCTTCCCGAGGTGGTAGGTGGATCGGCCGATCTTGCACCCTCGAACAAGACCTTGATTACCGCCAGCGGCGATCTTCTGGCGGCCTCGCTCGGAAACCGTAACCTTCGCTTCGGGATTCGCGAGCACGCCATGGGTGCGGTGCTGAACGGTCTGGCGTTGCACGGCGGGCTGCGGCCCTTCGGCGGCACCTTTCTGGTTTTTTCGGACTACATGCGGCCGTCTATTCGGCTGGCGGCGCTCATGGAACAGCCCGTGATCTATGTCTTCACCCACGACTCGGTGTGGGTTGGCGAGGACGGTCCGACCCACCAACCGGTCGAACACGCGTTGGCCCTGCGGGCGATACCCAATCTCGTTGTACTGCGCCCGGCCGACGGCAACGAGACCGCGGCTGCCTGGAGGGTCGCCCTCGAGCGCACGGTCGGGCCCACCGCACTGCTTCTCAGCCGGCAAGGGCTGCCAGTGCTCGAGGGGGCGAGCGAGCTGGGGATGGAGGGCGTTGCCCGCGGCGCCTATGCCGTTGTTGACGCTTCCGGTGGGACGCCCGCGATTGTCCTGATTGCCACGGGCGGCGAAGTGAGCCTTGCCGTCGACGCGAGCGCCGAGCTCGCCGCACGTGGGATCGATGCGCGAGTTGTCTCGATGCCGTCCTGGGAGCTCTTTGCCGAGCAGCCCGAGAGCTACCGACGGCAGGTGCTGCCGCCGTCGATCCCGCGTCTGGCGGTAGAGGCAGGGGTCACCCTCGGCTGGCGGGACGTGGTCGGCGACAACGGGGCCGTGATCGGGATCGACCGTTTCGGTGCCTCGGCGCCGGGTGCGGAAGTCGCGGAGCGGCTCGGGCTGACAGTCGAGGCTGTGGTGAAGAAAGCGGTAGAGTTGGTAGAGGAAAAGGGTTGAACGAAGTGTGGACTCGAGAGATGTGCCCCTCGGAGACGAAGGCGACGACAGAGACGGAGGCTGAATGAACCCGCTGAAGAGGCTTTGGGAGGAACACCGGCAGGCGGTGTGGTTGGATTTCATCGAGCGTGATCTCCTCACCGGAGGGGGTCTGGCGCGGCTGGTGGAGGACGACGGTGTGCGTGGGGTGACTTCGAACCCGTCCATCTTCCAGAAGGCAATCGAGGGCGGCGGTCCGTATGACGAAGCGGTTGCCGGGCTTCTCGCCGACGATCCCGGGATGACGACCGTCGCCCTGTATGAGGCGCTGGCCATCGACGACATCCGGCAGGCCACCGATGTCTTGCGCCCGGTGTGGGATTCGAGTGGTGGGAGCGATGGCTTTGTGAGTCTCGAGGTTTCGCCCCACCTCGCCCACGACACGGAAGGCACCCTCACCGAGGCGAAACGTCTCTGGGGAACGGTAGACAGACCGAATCTGATGATCAAGGTGCCGGCCACGGCTGAGGGCATCCTTGCGATCGAGGACCTCATCGGTGACGGCATCAACGTCAACGCCACCTTGATGTTCTCCCTTGCCGACTATGAAGCGGTGGCGACCGCCTATCTGCGCGGTATCGAGGCCAACTCGAACCCGGCCGGAGTCGCCTCCGT
>Ga0255045_10000009_pt1 | contig 35828 bp, 24 predicted proteins | sample BC1_12_23_MG_FD_183652 | JGI IMG/M metagenome (GOLD analysis project Ga0255045, IMG submission 183652) | Seawater microbial communities from Strait of Georgia, British Columbia, Canada - BC1_12_23 | ecosystem: Environmental > Aquatic > Marine > Strait | place: Canada: British Columbia...
TTCGCCAAGGATTCCGCGATGGTCATGGAGTCAGGCACGATGACCATCACTGATGTCCACGATTTTAGTTCAGTCCAGATGGGCGAATTTATCGCGACTGGAAATTCTCCGGCTAGGGGTGAAACCTCGTCAATCATCTATGGGAACACCTTCTCGGGAACGTGATCCCATAGAACAAGGGCCAGAGGAGTTGCTGCTCCCCTGACCCTCTACGTCACCATTCAAAGAGAGTTGAACGATGACGTTACACGACCGGCTGGGAACGTGGGATGCGTCCTCTGACGGGCTTGCTTCGTTAGCCCGCCTATCGCTCCCAACAGGTATCAATCGTTGGAGAACCCCTCATGGCTAAGACCCTTACTGCCACTGATCGATCGGCCCTGATCAGGTTGGCCTCGACTATGGAGAAGGGTTCAGTCGAGCGTAGGGCGATCTTGGCTGGGGTCAGGCAGGCAGGAGGCCGTTACAACGAAAGGGATGTCGAGGACATGGAGCCGGATACGGCCCTAGACATGCTGGATGACCTGACGACTCAGGCCGGTCGGAAGGCTCACGAGTATGTGAGGCATTACCAACTGGCTCTCCGTGAAGCCGAGGAGAATCTCCGGGATCTGACGAAGGCGTGGGACAAGTGGGACTGGCAAACCCTCGCCAAGTTCAACGTCGTCACCGAAGACGAAGCTGACTTCGCCCGTGAAGTCCTGGCCAGCTACACCTGATCCCCTCTGGACCCGGTAGTGATCCTATCGCTCCCAACAGGTATCAATCGTTGGAGACTCCCTCATGGCGAAGACGCTCACCGCTGCCGACCGTAAAGCCCTCATTCGACTTGCTTCCTCTATGGAGGCGGGATCACAGGAACGCCGTGCGATTCTTGCAGGATTAACCAAGACCGCAGGAGGCAGGGATGTGGTCTTGGAGGAGATGGTCGTCGGTGACCACCCCGAGGAAAATGAGGGTGTCAGGATGGTGCGGGTGACAGTCGAACTGGACAAGCGGGGTCGCCCGAGTGGTTTCTACGCCAAGGTCGCCCCCTACATCCGCTTCAACGCTGCCCGTGGAGATGAGCCTCCCTTTATGATGGAGTCTCATCGTTTCGGGGGTCAGGTCCGACCCTCGATCTTTCTGATTGAAGCCACCCGGTTCGGAGCCAAGGCCCTTCAACGTGCCGTGGACAAGGCCAAGCATGACCCCGAAACCAAACGTCTCATCGAGAATGCCAAAAATCAGGTCAGTCGCGGCGCGAAGTGGTGAAGACCCGGTAGCATCTCTATCGCCCTGATAAGGTCATCAGAGAACCCCTGGACACCTAACGATGTGGACTCTACTGCTGTCCTTGGCCTTAGCCCAAGACGACGTACCCTCTCTAGTGGAGCTTCTTCCTGACGTGCCGTCCTTCACGACGGCCCGAAAACGCATGTACGAGATCCATGCCGACAATGGCGTCACTCTGTACTGCGGTTGCACCTGGACGGACAAGGTTGTGGACCTGAAGTCGTGTGGCCTTGGCGAGTACGACTCTATGCGGTGGAACCGGACGGAAGCCGAGCACGTCGTGCCAGCGTCCGCCATCGGCTCTACACGCGACTGCTGGGCCGAAGGGCGTGACTACTGCCTGAAGCATGACGCGGTGTTCAGGGCCGCTCATAACGATCTCCACAATCTCTACCCGGCTGTCGGTCAGATCAACAACTACCGCTCAAACAACCTCATAGGCATCGTCTTGGATGACACGCTTGAATGGGGCACCTGTGATTTCGAGATTGATCTTGAGACGGACAGGGCAGAGCCGCGTCCACAAGTTCGCGGAGACATCGCACGCATCCATTTTTATGTCGCCTGGATGTACGGCGTGCCTATCCCAGAGTGGCAGACAAGGCTGTTCCTGTGGTGGCATCAGTCAGACCCAGTAGACGCTTGGGAACTGGAAAGAAACGCCCGCATCCGCAAGATTCAGGGCAACGGCAACCCTTTCGTGGAGGCTAGTTTGGCAGCCATGTCCAAGTCCGACGAGTAATGATCTGAGCCACCGTCATCTTGTGCACTCCATAGGTCTCCCCCAACTTAGCGTAGGAGACTCCTCCCTCAGCGTAGACTTTTCGGATTTCCCTCACCTCACTCTCGGTGAGTTTCGCTGTACCGTTTCTCTCTCCCCTGTTGGATGTTCCATGCTGAATACGGTCAGCCTGATTGGCAGCAGAGGTATCCCAGCGAAGGTTAGACAGTCGATTGTTGGGCGGCTTACCGTCATCATGACAGGCTTCCATCCCTTCAGGTTTCTCGCCTACAAAGGCAAGCAAGACCAAGTAGTGGACCTTCCTGTTGACCTTCTGTCCGGGTCTAGCCAGAATCACGTAGGGACGCCCTTCCAAGTCAGCACCAGGCTTCAGCACCCTCCCTCGAAATCTTCGGTCTCCGGTTCTTGTGCTCACCACGCGGTCCACCGATCGAACTCGCCCAAGGTCACTAGCCTCGTACCATCCTTCCCACTCTGGGATAGCTTTCCATGCCTCATACATACTTTTATCTTGCCTCACGCATACTTTTATCTTAGCACACTATACGAGTGGCAGTACGGCGTGTCTATCCCAGAGTGGCAGAGGCCGACGCTGCTCCACTGGCACGCTCAAGATCCCGTGGATGCTTGGGAACGCACCCGAGACGAGCGCATTCAAGAAAGGCAAGGGAACGGCAACCCGTTTGTGCGCTGAGTCACTCTAGGGCTACCCGTCTAGGTGGTTGACTCTTTTAGTCGCGGGTACTGTTCCGTGTCACGGGGTAGAGTTCCCGCGTGACGGAGGATTCCTGCATGTTGGACCTAAGCGCGCTCAAACAAGCCCTTGAGCCTCTAACGAAGATTGGTCGTGACGAGGCCACCTTTGAGATCGGTGGGATGGAGATCACCATTCTCCCCCTTCTCCCCTTGGATGAAGTCAAGGTCCAACGGTACTCGGCATCGGTATTGACGGACATTCAGGCGCAGGAGGGCTTGGCCGAGGATGATCAAATGTCGCGTGCTGCGGCTCTCGATTACTTTGATCGGTTTCGGATCGAGATCATCTCCTACAGCATCGTACAAGTGGACTCGCTTGATCTCCGTGGTGTCGAGACAATCCCCACCGGGGAAGTCTTGGACAACGGTGTTGCCGTTCAGATCCCCAGGCCGTTGGCCATGCGAGAAATCGTTGAAGGCTGGTCGCGGGCCATGCTCACGGTCTGCTTCGCTCGCTATGGTGATCTTGTGCAGAGGATTGCCGATCAAGCGGACAAGATCGCCAAGTCTTCTTTGCCTGACATTGAAGCTGAGATCGGACGGGTTGAGTCTCGGCTGGCGCGGCTCAAGGCAGACCTCGAATCCCGTGCTGCGGGTGACCCCAGCATTACGTCCAAGCAGATCACCAGCCTGATCCGGGCCGGTGATCTTATGGAAACCCAAGCAGAGATGGCCGCCGAAGCGGCTGTTGAAGCAGCGGCCATGAGGCGTGTGGGAGCAACTAAAAACCAGAAGTCCCCGACGCCGCCCCCGGCTGATGAACAACCGCCTCAGCGCAAGTCAGTGATCCCTCCGACCGCGCCGCCTCCCACGGCGGAGCCGGTGTATCAGTCATCCAAGTCGGTCACAGAGCCGTCTGTTTCAGAGTTTCAGTCATCCTTTGGCGATGGCGACGATCCGAATGCGTTGGCCGTAGAGGAGCAGAGGATCATGGCAGCGCGGGCCATTGCGGCTTCCGTCCGAGAGGAGGTCGAGAAGGCAGAGCAGGAGCCGGGTGACGCGCTACGCAACGCACAGCCAGCGGGTGAGATAGACGGCATTGAAGCGTACCGTCTACCACCTGAGAACATGTCTCCAAGGGGGCGTGGCCCGAAGAAAGAGCCTCAAGAGGCTGGCCCCCCAGAGAAGCGAGGGACAGAGAATCCCAACTTCAAGCCGCCTCAATAAGAGAGGCGTACAGTGGACCGAGAGGCGTTCATCAGAGAGGCCGCAGAGGAGACGCTACTCCGGGAAGCGGACGAGCGGAGGTTTCTCTATGCCGACGTTGAAATGATGTTGCGGACGGGTTTGTTGACGCAATCCACGGTCGTCAACGACACTCTGGTGATCTTCCGCACGCTGTACCCTAACGAACACCAGCACCTACTGGACCGAGCGGGTAGGCAAAACGCCCTTGGGTGGATGCGACAACACCTTGCAGCGTCGGTCCACATGATCGACGGGTATGCCGTCGAGCCTCAGTACGGGTCGAATCAAGCGTACTACCTGCACCGAGAATGGGCACAGGACATACGAGAGGAGTACCTGATGGTGCTGTACTCCTACGTCGTAAGCCTTCGGTTGCGTTTGGAGCGTGCCATCAAGATCCTCGACGCCTTCTGCCACGAACGGTACTCCCGGTCGCTATGGCGCATGGACGGCGCTCCACAGGGGCAACGGAACATCGTTCAGCGGTTGTGGGTGGCGTACAACGAGGCAGAGGACCGCTGGGAGCTTGACCAACAACAGTGGTCGCACACGCGGTCCATTGCCGGGGCCATGTCAGGCAAGCAAGCGAAGTCGTTGCAAGAGGCGATGAAGAAGTGGGAGACGCAACGCAAAGACAGGGGGAGTCGTATCATCGAGGATGCTGTCAACTGGATCATTTCGGGCGACAGGGCAGAGCAGGAGCCAATCACGGTCACCGTGAATGGTCAGACCTATGAGGTGCCGAAGGTCCATGCCTCGCAGACCGTCGAGGAGATGGAGGACGAGATGCTGCGGGCAGCGCGGGGCGAACAGGACTACCACGATGTCATGGTTGAACAGTACAAAGAGTTCCACCGTGGTCGTTTGGAGGATGCTCGTCGAGCACAGCGCGAGGCGATGGAAGCAGCATGGGGAGACACTGAGGGCGGCTTGACGGGTGAAACTCGGATGGTCGGGTACACCCCCGAACAGTTGGCGGAGATCAACCCGAACATGCTCAAGAAGAAGCCGAACACACAACGAGCGTCCGTGTCACCCGAGCATGAACGGTTCACCGAGTATCTAGGCACCGATGTCAAGGTGGGTTGGCTGGGGGCCGGTGGTGTTCCAGAGGAAGCCAAGAAACCAGTGCCCGACGAAGGGCCGGGGTCGTTGCAAGACAAGATCAGTCGTCGCTCCCCTCGTTTGAAGCAGTAGTCAGTCTATGGACGCCCATACAGAGAACCCCCGTGTAGGTGAATCATGCCGACTCCCGTGATGGCTGCGGATCTATTGCTCAACCCGAAGGGGTTGGCTCGTGCCATTGAGGACGAGGTGTCTGCGGGTGCGAGTGCGGGTCTGGAGGGTGGAACCAAGGCCAGCCAGAACAAAGTAATGAAGGCCATGTACGAGGCCCGGTGGAATGCGATCAAGCTGGGCAACCAGAAAGAAGCGGACTCCATCAAAGTGTTGGCGAAGCAGAAAGAGGCCACCATCATCGGCTATGCCGCGAAGCTGAAGAAAGTCAACCAGGAGATCAAAGCCTCGGAGGACGCGGGGATCGAGGATTCGGCCCGCAAAGAACTGGTAGCGAAGCAGCGGAACCTCTCTAAGATGATCACGCTGGAGCAACGGGCCATTGAGGATGCGTCTGACAAGATGGCTAAGGGTCAGGCGAACCGTCTCGCCCTGCTCGACGCGGGCTTGAAGAAGTCCGCACGGAGCCTCAATGAGAAGATGGAGGACGGCCTTAGTGGCTTTGCGGACAATTTTGAAGGGGCCATTAGCCAAGCCTTGAGCGCAGAGAACCTCGATCTCGGTGCGTTGGTCAAGGGGATGGGATCCGCATTAAAAGATGCAGGTCCGTCTTTGGTATCCGGTGGCACGAGTCTGGCCAAGAAGGGCGGGGCTATGGCCAAGAGCAAGGGCATGGTCGGGATGCTTGGCAAGGCTGCCGGGATGCTTGGCGGAGCGGCAGCGTCACTGGGAGCGGTGGTTGGTGTTCTGGCTGGTGTTGCCGCAGTCATTGGAGCCGTCGTCGCTGTGATGATGGCTGCATACGGTCAAACGAAGGAGTTCAACAAAGCGATTCTGGAAGGGGCTGGAGCACTCGACATGCTCAGTGGAGCGGCAGTCGGGAGCGCGAACGCCCTCGGGCAAGAGTTGGGGAAGCTGCGGAAGTCAGCCATGCTCACTGCAATGGAGTTCCGTACCACAACCGAGGAAGTGTTGGCCGTGACCTCTGCGATGAATCAGGCGGGGTTCACATTCAAGGAGCAAACCAAGGTTTTTGGCACCTATCGTGAAGCGATGTCCCAAGGCATCATTGTGATGCAGAACTTCGGTGTGGGGGCGGGTGAATACGCTGAAATGGTGAACACCATGACCCGTGATTTCGCTATGGGTCAGCAGCAAATCGCAGAGTCCTTCGGGGACATTTTCGGTGCTGCAACGATGTCAGGCATGGGCGTCAAGAACTTTTTCACAGCGATTGGAGAAGCCACTTCGGGCATGGCCCTCTACAACTTCCGGTTGGAAGACACCTTGGAACTCATGGTTGGTTTGGAGAAGATTCTAGGTGAGGACATGGGCAAACAGGTCATGGGCCAGTTGAAAGGCAAGTACAAAGGGATGGGTACACAGGAGAAGTACAATGCCCTAATGACTTCGGGTGCGGCGGGACGTGGGGTGTTGAACGCCAGTTCGGCGCGTCAGGAGAAAGCGTTCACACAAAACACGTCAGACATCGACATGGCGGCACTTCATGCGGCGGCGTTGAAGTTGGGCTTAGATATCGGAGGGAGCGGTGAAGCCAAACTCGGCAAGCTCTCCCGAGATGACGTGGCCAGCCTACAGGTTGCAGTAGAGGGTGCGGCACCGGAAATGGCGGACAAATTGTCGGGGTTGTTCCGCACACAGCGAGGGTCACAGGCGGGCGCTTCTATGGGAGCACGTTCCGAAGCAATGGGTGAACTCGACCAGATGGGCACACTGGCCTTCGATATGACACGCTCCGCTGCCGTCCTTGGAGAGAAAGGCATCAGTGATCTGGAAGGCATATCGAAAATGGCCTTCGAGAACATCACAGGCCAGTCAGGCGAGATGCTGACCGCGTATCAGGACATCTATGCCCGCGTAAAAGCAACCATGAAGGATCAGGATCCCGACCAGGATCTGTCGCTCTCAGCGGTCACCGCAGCGATTGCGTCAGGCGATATGCTCTCAAAGGAAGACGAAGCGAAGCTGGCAGAAGCCGCCAAGACCGGCTCTGAAAAGATGACTGACATCGCCAAACAGCAGTTGAAGGAGACAACGAGCATCCTCCAGACACTCAAAACCGGTGTCGTTATGATGCTGGAGTTGATCTACGATACGATGAACATTTTCGGAGGAGAGGACATTGCGGGGGCGCGTCAGAAGATGGAGGCGGAAGAAAAGAAGCTGGCGGGCATGGAGATCGGTGACGCGGGCTACGGAGCGCAATCGCAGGCGGCCAAAAGGACGCGAGAAGCCTATGAGGCAGTCCTTCAGGGAGGCACTTCGGAGGGTAGCTACCAAGAGGGCGCAGGCATCGTATCCGGCGAGGACCAGTTGAGGTCGGGTATGGCCGTCAAAGGGGGGGACGGGCTGCTGATGTCGCTGAATCGTCTGGCCACGGCTTCCGGCCACTCTGGGGTTACATCAGCCGCCGATTATATGGGCTTACCGACACAAGTAACGCCAGAGCAATCGCTCCCCAAAAACCTTGGGGCGACTGGTGTTCAACTGCTGTCAACATTGATGCAGGGGTTGCTCCCCGGAACGGGGATGCTAGGGCAGGGCTTCAATGTCACAGGCGAGGCGTATGCGACCGGGAGTGATATCTACGAAGACGCTGATGTTGACAAACGGCTCGTTGAGATGGATGGCAAGCAGCAGGCGAAAGCAGACGAACAAATAAATCTGTCAGAGAAAGCCGTTGCCCTACAAGCCAAACTCAAGAGCGAATTGTCGGCGGTTGAGAAGAATACCGATCCCAAAAGAATCGCGGACCTGAAACGACGGGAGGAGTTGGCCGGTATGGGCGTGGCCATTGGGGGGAATGCCACCGTCGATGAAATCACCGCCGCGATGGGTAGATACAAAGAGGAAGACGCGCAATATCAGAAACTAGATGCTCACAGAAACATAATAGGGGCGGACCTTGAAGACTTCATTTACCGAGGGAATGCCCAGTCGGGAACAATCCATCCGATTGACAGCATGGATTCATTCTTCGGAGCCAAGCCCGGTGGTGCAATCGACAAAGCGATGGGAGGGCGTGGGGTCGTCATCAACAACCTGACGATCAACGAGTCAGGGAACCCACAAAAGACCCTGAGTATGATCAAGCAAGCCATCACCGCAGCCAACAAGTAGGAGATGTATGCCTGACTCCAATCCTATATTTAGCGGCTCGTTCCCCGCAGGGGCTTTGGACGAATTCTCGGGCCGTGGAGTCAGGCCGGTGGTTTTCGATATCATTGCCCCTGATGGTGAGACAAGCATCCTGCCTGACGATCTCAAGCTGGTGTTGCATGTGAACCCAAGCAACATGAGCGTGAAGTACCAGAAGATCATCGAGAGATCACAGACCAAGAGCGGCTTCGTCGAGCAACACTTCGGAGACGGCACTCAAACGCTTGACTTTGAGACAGCTACCGGGGGCTTCATGCGTCTGTACACGGGGTTGTCGAGCAACACCTCACCGACGATGACGGGAGGCACGCGACGGGAAACCTTGGCGTACAACAGCTATCTCGACCTTCTTGCGCTGTTTCACAACAACGGGTCGGTGTACGACATTGCAGGCCAGGTGGCCTTGCAGGGCAAGATCAAGATCACGTTCGACGGTGGGATTTTCTTCGGGTGGTTCACTACCTTCAGCGTGACCGAGAGCACAGACAAGCCGTATCAGTTCTCGCTCAGTGCTGGCTTTGAGGTCGAACGAGAAATCCAATCGTGGCGTACTGCCGTCTCCCTCTCCAACCCTTTGATCTCCCCAACGTGAGGTGAACGATGGCAGCCAACAGTTCAGTCGGAGATGTCAGTGCAGCATCCGAATATATTGGCGGTCGGTACGACGGCCTCGCTACCGGCCCTGATCTCACATACACGTTTGAGAACCAGCGTGGAGTCCCTTACGATGGGACCAACAAGCTGGCCCGTCGCCTCTCCCCGTTCACTTTCCGGCTAGTGATACCGGAGATCATGACGGAATCGTTGGGGTCTACCGCTCCTGACGTGAACCTTCTAGGCCGTGCCGTGCAATCCGCTCAGGAGAAAGATGCACAGGCCAACAGCATACGGGCAGCCATCGGGGTTCCCCAGGTCACGGGCACACAGGTGTCTCCCTCTGATGTTCTCAACGGCTTGCGGTCCACTCTCTCAGCGGGCCAAGCCCTTCAGACGACGCTGGGCGACACAGAACGTGCGGTGCTCACTGATCTCGTGACGGCGGCGGACATCCAGTATCAGGTGGAGAAGATGCTTCAGGTGCCTCCATTGACCCTGTTTGTGAACCCAAACAGCATGAACATCACCCACACCACCATTCAGAACCGCACGAATCGGACCCGATACGGGTACGTTTTTGAGCGGTGGGGCGAGGGTCAGGTCGTACTGTCCATCTCGGGCACCACAGGTGCCTTTGTGGCAGGCAACGCAGCGGGTCAAGCCCTTGGACCCACCGCCGTGGGCAACCATGAGAATGACGTGCCTACGGGCGTCCAGTTTGCATCTAAGAGAGACTCTGCGGCGTATCAGCAGTTGGTGTCCCTGTTCCAGATATACAAGAACAACGGCTACATCTATGACACCGTGGGCAAGAGTGAAGCGCACCTAGCGATCGGTGCTGTAGCCATTGATTACGACCAGATGACCTATGTGGGCAATATCGACTCGTTTGAGTACACCTACAGCGCAGAGATGCAGCATCGGATCGAGTGGAGCATGGAGTTTACCGTAGGGCGCATGTACGATCATGCCGAGGAGCCAGTTGTCGTAGCACCACAGAGCACCCCGACTCCGGGCGTGGGGAGTTTGTCCGATGCAGAGTTGACTCGGATGATTGCGGACACTCCCACACGCAACAGCATTGGCGAGGGCAACCCGAGTTTCATCAACGTGTCAGGCACAGAGCAGTTTCGAGTAGACCAGAGCCGTGGTGAAACTCCTTTGTCGGTGGTGGGCAGCTACTTCCTGCCTACCGGTCTACTAGGGTAATGGTGAAGCATGGCAATCGGTGACCGTCCATACGTCGGGTCGTGGGAGATCGGCAAGCAAACCATCGTTCGGCACACGCCGGATGCGCGGGTGCTGATCAATGGGCAGACCGAGTTTGCGGTCTGCGCGACCTGCAACAAGAAGACTGACTTCAACCGATACATCACGTCAGTGACGGCTGATCCCAGCACGGACCCGATCACGTCCGCGACGATTTCTTTAGCGGTCCCACGCCATGAAGCTGATGTGTTCTCGCATGACGGCAACTACATCTTGCAGTCGGGTCTGGAGGTCGTGATCCAAATGCGCGGCTATTTCCCCGTCAAAGGATACGCGGCGAAGGGGCAGGAAACCAATGAGAGCGGTGATCCTTTAGAGGAAGTCCCTGTCTACCCCTACTATCAGGTGTTCCGAGGGGTGGCCACCGAGGTGACCCATGAGTTCAGCGGGGGGTTCTACACGGCTTCGATGTCGTGCTCCAATATCCTGCACTTCTGGCAGTACCTCTATCTGAGCACCAACGGGTCTGTCTTCGGGGCAGCACCGAAGGGGGAAAGCCCCAAGGTGGACCTGACGGGCCACAGGTTTACCGGCCTTTCGCCGTATGGAATCATCTACACGCTGATGCGCGTCGGATTTGGTTCCCCTTTCGGGGTCAACTGGACCATCTCGCAGAGCACGAACGTCGCGGCTAACGATGACACGACGGGTGAGAGTCTCTTCTCGCACGCGGCTCAATGGTGGGAGAAACGGTGGCAGGAACCGAATATGCGGCTCCGCATGTATGGTTTTGACGGATCGTTGTTCAATGCCTTTGAGCAGGCATTCCTCGGCTTGTTCGACGGCAAGAAGAACGCTGCTTTGATCAAGAAACTTGGGATCACAGCGGTAGATGACAAGAACTTCGACGCGAACGTGGCGAGGGCAAAAGCGGCAAGAGCGGTCGGCTACCGTGGCACTGAAACCACCGCCAATATCGCAGATGAAGATGGTGGCAAGATAGACTCCGCCAAGATGCAGGCGTACACGCTTGACCTTGGGCGTCTGGGCCAGGTGAACTTCTTTGAGACGGAGTACATGACGAAGCTGGAGATCGCCAACGCAGCGAAGGAGATCACAGGCTTTGAGTTCTTCCAAGACGTAGACGGCGATATTGTCTTCAAGCCTCCGTTCTACAATCTCGACACGTCTGATGACCCCGTGTACCGGATCGCTGACCGTGACCTCATTAGCATCTCGGAGTCCGAGCGAGAGCCGGAAGCGACCTATGTGAAAGGCTCCGGGAGTCTGTTCACCAACTTTACAGGCATCCTGTCAGGTGAGTTTGGGACACGCGAGGGCAAGTACGTCGATTGGCGGTTGGTGTCGAAGTTCGGGTGGAAGGAGACTTCATTTGAGTCTCACTACTACTCCGGGGCCAAGCAGATGTTCATCGGGTCCATCATGCGCCTTGACGTGGCGAACATGGAATCAAAGTCATGCTCCATCACCATCCCGCTGCGACCGGAGCTACGTCCCGGCTACCCCGTGTATATCGAGCACCTTGATTGCTTCTACTATATCAAGAGCATGACCCACTCGTTTGCGGCGGGCGGGTCGTGTCAGACGACCCTGACGTGTGCAGCGAAGCGTGCAAAGTGGCTGCCTCCCGGCCTCCCTTCACGCGATGAAGGGAGCCTTCCCTCACTGGATGACGTTCATCTCGACCAGCCCGGTGATTATCCGCCGATGCCTTTGTATGTCTTCGCAGAGGACACCGAGGGCAACGTCGTCGGCTCCAGCGGGCCACCGCGCATCCAGGGCTACCCCAACGTCGTAATGGCGTTGGACCCCAACAAGATCAACCCACGAACCATCCCCGGAATGCCGACGTTCACAGGAGACAGCCTGTTTGATTCGGCCCTCACCCTCGGTGCCTTGAATGTGGACCCTGATGACCCTGACTCGTACCTCCTGAGCGGGGGCAATGATTCAGCGTCACAGCAAAGAATTTCAAGGTCAGAGATCACCAGCGCATTCAATGAGATTCAAGCCACCTTCAACTCATCCCAGTCTGTCCAAGACCAGATTGATGCAATCTCCCAGGACAACGTGGTGTTGGGTCAGGTGCTCAATGCCGTGCTTCAGAGCCGCCTGTCAGATATCGAGGAGGCGGAGCACTTGAGCCGGTACATGGCGCTTCAACGCAACCTCAAGAACCAGTTTGGCGCGAGCACGGAGGCCAAAGGCGAGTACCGCTACTATTCGTCCTCTGCACCCAACGTAGAGGACCAAGCGCCCTCCGAGTTCCTATTCGATGGCGAGACGGGCAAGGTCACGCAGGAGATCCCAGGTGGGCCAGATAGCTCGATCTCCTCAAAGGAGATCACGGTGCTCCGACAGGTGGGCGGTCGAATCAAGGTGCAGTCAGGTGTCCCAGAGAGAGCCTTTCGTGTCTATGGGCTGAACAGCAGCGATGAGTCTGACGCGGACCCTTATGTGGACATCACCACGCGGGACATTCGCTTCATCAACTTCACGAAGCACGGCACCCGCGTCCAGATCAATGTTTCAAACGAGGGTGTGAGCGGTTTGGCTCAACTCCTGTTGAAAGTCGCTGACTTAAAGAAGCTCATGGCCGCTGAGATGGCCTCGTATGCCACCAACTACACGGCTTCGGGCGATGAACCACAAAATGTAGTGGACGTATTCGGCGTCGATGATCCCGACGGCGATGGCTACGGAGGCGTTTACAAGGCGATCTTGGATTATTCAAACGCCTTGAAGAAGGTGTCGCCTGGTTTTGACTCCTCCACCGTCAACAGTGCTTTGAGCAAATATGACCCGGCGAACACAGGCGCGGACACGGGGGGTTTCTACAATGCCTTCACACCATTCAGCAAAAGTATCTCGCAGAAAGTGACCGTCATTGATTACGAAGACCCGGCCATCCAAGCCATCTTGCTGAGTTTTGAGAGCGGGGCGGATGTCACGGACGATCAGGTGCGACAAGCATGGACAGCAAAGAATGGCGCGGTTCTTTCAATCCCCGAAATAGAGGTGACCGAAAGAACCTCCGTGTCACGGACGAAGAAGGGCACCATAAAGGAAGTTACGGGGGGAACGTCAGACGCCGGGATCAAAAAACTGGCCACGGGTTTGGGCAACAGCCTTGGTGTGCTCCTCGGGATCGTGCAGCAACAGTACAGAGGTTTTCTGCAAGGTCAGGAGATCACGGAGCCAGAGGCCGGTGCCTTCGATGCGAGGACCGAGTTCCTAAAGTCCTTCATTGGCTACAGCGAAGCGGAAGGCGGCGTCTATACGTTCCTCACTGCAACCTACAACGTAACGAACATCCACACCGTCGTGTTGCCCGTCAGCGACAACGCTGGCTACGAGGTGTACGGGGCGCTTGCGTATGGGCGTGGTCTGAACATCGAGAAGTACAAAGGGCTTCTGGAGACGTTGGGGTCACCTACAGTGTCCGAGTCCATGTTGGCGGTCGAACAGTTCTTTGCCTCCCTTGCGCTCAATGGCGCGAATGTCGCCAAGGCGTTGGGGGCGATTTCTCCAGAGCTACGAGCCTCGTTGGCGGCACAGGTGGGCACTGATGACTCGGTAGAATCACTCACCGATAAGATCAACACCATCGTTTCGGGTGACTCCGACGCTGTTTACATCCGAAACACACCGGTCACCTCGCGATCACGAGGTATGTCGAACACGATCACGGTCAGCATCGCGGAGTTGGCGGACCTCACAGTAGGGGAGAACGCGGTCTGTCTGTGCAAGGGGTCCGAGGCCACGTTCTTCCTGCAAGCCTTCACAGGAGCCTTTGTGGAGTTGACTGGGGATGACGCGGTGAATGACTTCCTTCAGGGCGAGGCGCTTGTGGCAGGCGACCTGTACGCAGTCACCAAGAAGGCCCTTGAGGGACAGGCTCTCGATACGCGGTTCCAGAACAAGCTGGAACAGACAGGCAAGAACGCATGGGAGAATGTCCGCAGCACAGGGCGCACCATTACCTCCGAGTACGAGACGGCCCGTGATGAAGTGGTGGAATCGGGGCAGAGTGTAGCCGATGCGTTTCGGACCCTAACGCCTGACGGGGAGAGCTAAATGGGGAAGGGAAAGGTCACCAGAGGCGACATCAAACGAGAGGTCGGAGCCTCTAATCTTGAAACGTCAAATCTCCGAGGCGGGCGTAGCTTCCCGATCCGGTATGGCAGCGTCACCCGCGTTGACCCGAAGCGCATGGTGGTTGATCTCACCATGCTAGGTCAAACCAGTGTGCCCTTCACCAATGTCGCCATCACCTTCCCCGGTGCAGGCTCTCGTCATTTCTTCGGAGCGATGCCAGAAGTCGGGGATATGTGCTTACTGGGCCAACAGCCCGCTGAATCGGGACGCTCGAAACGCCCCGTCATTCTAGGGTGGTACGTCCCGAGCACCCAGGCGGGGTACGACTGGCTCAATGTCCGTTCCCACGGGCCTGAAGAACTGGACCTGACGCCAAAGCAGAAGGTGGCTTTGGAAGGCATCGCCTCCGAACGTAGACACAAGCTCCGCCAGATGGAGCCGGGCAATATCGTAGCTTCCTCCTCACAGGGGTCGGATCTAATGCTGACGGAGAGTGCGACCCTCTCCAACCGACGCGGCAATGAGATCATCCTGCGAGATCAAGACCAGGCCCTCGTAGTCCGAAGCCTTCAGCAGTTCCATGCCGGTGCGGGGTTCCGTTCCTATTCAGGCATGGTCCAACGTGACGCCAACTTGCTCCCGACACAGGTGGTCAAGGCTGCCGTTGATTGGGCGTCCGACCGACAGGTAGACGAGACGGGTGCGCCTCTGCCTCCGTCCGCCCTCGACGAGAACGGGGACGAGACGGGAACGTCGAACCTTGCGGGTGTTTTCGACACAGGCATCATCACACAAGAGGTGACAAACCCCAGCGACGTGTTGAAGCTGGGCTTGTTCATTGACCCGAGCGGGAACTTCACCGTCCAGGCATCGGACGCGGTGTACGGCGGTAAGCCCATGTACCGTGTGTCCAGGGACATCGGCCTCAACGCAGTGACCGCTGCCGGGACGCAGACATTCACCGAATACCGTGTTGAAGTAGCGCATACGAGCACAGGCATCCTCCCAGTCACCGAACAGACGGACGGGATTGACATCGACAGGCTTCTCCTGTCGCCCCCCAACCCGGATCCTGACGCCGAAGGGGGCAACCAGAGCGGTACGACTGATCCCACGTTGCTCAATGCCAACAGCCCAATGGTCGAGTTCGTGTTGGGCACCGCAGTCGGCAACGACGCCTTCTACAAGCCTGACGAGTACGGAATCCCACTTGTGGCGCGGGTCACAACGGAGAGCGGAGAACAACAGACCGTCATTCGAGCCTATGACCCCAAATCGGACACGCTCCAAGACCAACTGGCCTTCCTGGTCCGGTCCAGAGATCCCGAAGACCCAAGCAAGGAATCCTTCATCGCCCTCTCCAAAGGTGGCGCGTGGCTGACTTCCTTCCAAGGGCAAGGATCGAAAGTCAGTCAGGAGAACCTTCGGACAGGGAAGGTCAGCTTCTATGGAGCGGACGCAGACGGCAACAGCCGCATTCTCAACGCCTCCGGTGCGGTGGCCATCAGTGCCACCACAGGACGGCCCTCTGACAATGTGGGCGTTGAGATCAAGTCCGAGTCCGGCGCTATAGAAATCTACGGCGGCGGGCCGAACTCCGAGGGAGGGGCCGATGGAAGCCCCAACCCCAACAGTCCGTCGAACAGCAAGACAGCACTCTCTCTGCGGAGCGCCAACGGTGCGATCTTAGGCGCTGCCGAGCAAGTCAAGATCGCCGCACCCGAGATCAACCTGACCGAGAACAAGGTCACGAACATCTCCGCCTCCTCTGCGTTCAACGTGAACGCAGGTGACACCATCTCGATGTCGAGTAAGGCATCGAACACCACGATAAACGGCAAGGCCGAGTACACCTATGGGGGGCCTCTGGACGGCCTCGCCACCAACGGGGCTACACGGTCCACCTCATTCACAGGCAACCCCGCCACGGGCGCTCTGGGGGCTTCTGTAGACAACTACGAGGTGGTGTTTGGCGGGCGTCACGAGTTGTTCCGGCTGGGGCGACACGAAACGGTGATGAACGTCGGGTCGTTCAATGTCTCTACGATGGCTCCAGACTTGCCTGACGTGGGGCCGGGCGCTGGGTTCTCCATCGCTACAGGGCTGCCGCTTCTCGACAACAGGATCTCCGCAACCCCTCTTACGCTCACTGCGATTGCGAATACCGGCGCGGCTTTGCTCACGGCCACCAAAGGGGCGGTTACGGTCACAGGCATCGCCGGAACTTACGTCAACAGCCTCGCCTCGGTGGGGATCGCTGCACCTTTCGTCCGGGTCACAGCACCCGGACCTTTCGGCGGTGTGTTGACCGATGGCTGCATCGACTCTCTGACGGGTCGCCCGTTCTTGCTTTCGGGGACCATTGGGGCACCCAGCTTCCGGGTAGGCTGATGCCTGTCACACCCGTAGCCGTGACTACTGCAATCATTGCGGCGGGGCCGTTGCTCAAAGGCCCTGCATGGTTTCAACTGGCAGCCGCTATCGGCGTCGGTGTGGTGGGGTGGTCGATTATCCCAGTCAACGTGTTCCTGACGGGGAACACGACCGGGACAATCGGAGGCGGCGTCGTGACCGGGAAGCTGGTCGTTCCACCCATCCCTCTGCCGGTTGTAGGGTCGCTGTCCGCAGCGGGCATGATCGGCTTAAACGCACCACAGGTGGCCGTCGCCGTAGGTATCGGTATCGGCACGGCTTATTCAGCGTCGGGGGCCTACGTTGGGGCAAGCGTCGGAGCCATTGGACCAAACGTGTCAAAGGTGGTTTTCGCCAATCCGACGACCCTGGTGATTGCACTGAACCTTGCAATGGCCGCACAGGGGATCATCGGACCTGCCTCCAAGCAACTGTCCGTGGGTCTAGCTCCCGGTATTGCGGCTATGTTCCTCACAGGGTTTGGGACAGGCGTGGCTGCCGGTCCCGCTGGCCCTGCACCGGGTACAGGTGTGAGCACAGCCAGTATCATCTGAGGGACTTGCAACGTGGGCTTCGATCTAAACGGCTATGTGCTTCGGCCCGCAAGGGCAGCGACGGGGAATGCTTCATCCACGGACGAGGCAACCACGGGCGTTGATCGGGATCACATTGACCCGGCCACGATGACAACCCTCGGCTACACAGCCGTTCCAACGAATCCCGTCGAGCCTTACGCTGACATGTACCGGGCTGCGGTGTTGCTCCAACCGACAGGACGCGCCTCCAAGCGTGAATACTGCCTGTTCGCTGCCACCACAGGCTCATTAAGCACCATTGAGGATTCAGCGTTCACGCTTCTGGGTGCGGCAAGCACCGTAAGCCCAATCCCCGATGACCTCCCCGTAGACGGTGGCACCTTCAACGACGGGACACTCAGCTTCTACGTCCGCGACCCGAACTCGCGGGACATTTCCTCGGTCACTTCCATCGTGATCACAAAAGGAGGTGCGAGTCCTGCAACGCTGGTTGCAGTTGTCGCGTCCTTTGATCCCCTGAGTGGCCTGGCGACCATCACCGACCCCGGCCTGGCAGGTGGGTTCTCCCTTGAACGAGGCGATGGTATCATTGGTTCTTACTACGTTCTCGCGGGTGTTTCTTTCTGGTGGACCCGCAACGACCCTGACGATGGGATCACGCGCTTTGGGTGGGACGGCCTTGCACAGAAGTGGTTGCCGCTCAAGGGAGCCACGCCAAGAAATCTAGGACCGACCGACCCTGACGAGACGTACAAGCTGACTCCGCCTCCGACTCGCTTCGTGGTCGGTGACACGCTGCCGGGTGCTCCGGGTTCTCCTGACTCGTATGCGTTGGTTCGTGTGGGCCTCTATCCCGACGCAGGATCAGCCCCTCTGGAGATTCGGGTCGTCACCGATACGACGGTCAATGCAGGGTGGGATGGTGGAACGGGCAACGCCATCGTGGGCGTCACCAATGGCATCCTGGTGCTCAACCCGGCCTTTGCCTCTGCCGAAGCGGGACGCGACCTCTGGTACAACGCTGAAACCTTCGTCGTCGATGCAGACGGGAACATGGGGGCCGTCGCAGGGCTTCCCACCACGGACAGCCAAGGCTTCCCTGTCCTGTCTCCTGTACCGGGAGCAACGGAGCGGCCCTTCCTACGGATCGGCAACCGCCAATATCTGACGCCGATTGCAGTTGCGACCGACAGTGCTCTCGTTGCCCCCACCGCCATCACCGCTGGTCAGTTCTACTGGAGCCGTTCAACAGGAAAGATCGTTCTCTCGGATGCAGATATCAATCGGTGTACGCCAGGAGCGGTCGGCTACGATGTCGCCTACCTCGGAGCACGTTTATGGTGTGACGGTGTGGCGTTGTCCACACAGCCTGTCCCGATCCGTGCGCCAAGCGCAGTTGTGGATTCAAACGGTGCCCTTCTGGACGGGAATCCCACTACGGTAAAGACCTCCTCTGGGGATCTGTACGTCCAGAAAGCCATTTGCCTGCCCCCACCGGGAGTGAGCGGGGTGTCATGGGTGCCTGACGGGTCTGGGAAGGCTCCAAGCCTTGTCTCTGACCCACAGACGCGCCCCAACGGGTCTGGGCTGGTACGACAGGTGCTCGCTGAAGCAGGCGATACGTTCTTCTTCTCGGGAGCCGCAGACGCAAGCGGGGGCGGCTATGCCTACGAGAACGTCGATGTGGTCGAGTACGACGGCGATCTTCCGAACCTCAAGATCAAGGTGCCCAAGAACGCTGTAGCGGTGTCCCGTATGGAACCGGACCCCTACCCGGCTCCAGTCCCGGACCACGCCTCTCGAATCAAGTTCCGACCACGGCCCGTCAAGAAGGATGCGCTGTATTTCCGACAGACGATGGTGATCCCCTCGACCTACTCGGAAGGGGCCACCCTTTACACGCGCTTTGGTGAGCCATTCACTCTGGCAGGCACCGAAACCATCCGGTTCGTACTCAACGCGGTCCTCTACGAGTGGGATGCGACCACGCTGGGTGCGGGTGACTTCACTGCACAGGAGATCGCTGACTCGTTGCTCAACGACTCGACACCAGGGCTACCGGCTGGCAGCACAGGGGTTGAGCGCGGTCGTGTGTGGTTGACGGACACAAGCGCGACCAACATTGAGATCGTTTGGAACGCCGATCAGACGGACCTCTCTGGCCACGCGGTCTTGGGCCTATTGCCCGGTTGGAAGATCGTTCCAGGCAACGACAGCTTCCGATGGCTCCCCGACAACGGAGCGGCGTTGGGTGTGTTCCGAAGCCCGGTGAACCTAGACCGGAGCGAGACAACACCCGATATCCGAGCCAAGAGCGCATTCGACGACGTGATCTTGACCGATGACATTTCGGTGGTCCCGTTCGTCACGGTGAATCAACCCCCTCTGGAGGACATTCCCGGCTACGCGGACGGCTCCCATTTCCGCGTACAACTGGGCTTGTTGGCCATCAACCTCAAGAACTACCAGACGACGTTTGGGATCGGCCTCAAGTACGAGTGGGAGAACAACCGTTTCTCATGGATTGCGGACGGTGTGACCAACGCCACCTCGGTCCCGTACCCGTCGCCTGTACTCCAGTTGACTGACACGGGTGTGCTGCCCGAAACGGTGTCCTCGGATGCGATGCTGAACGCTGCCTTCGGCCTTGATCTCAAAGAAGCAACAGGCACGGCGTACACGGAACTGATCCGAGGCACTGATTTCTTGATGCCCGGTGACGGAAACCCTGGCCAAGCTCTCCGCATTGACGTTGCCGGTGGGATCAAGGCACAGGGAGGCAAAGGGATGTTCGCGGCGGGTCAGTTCGTTTTCACTGACCCCAACGTGAACCAAGCGAGCCTCTTTGCAGCGGTCGAGGTCGGGTATCTGCTCCATATCCTCGGTGGTGACGCGCAAGGCGTCTACACGATCGAGAGCAAAGCACAGCCCTCGGACACAGAACTGACGGTAACCCCCGCGTTTCCGTTCGGGTCTACGACGGCGCAGTGGCGGATCTACGAGGCGCAGACGAGAAGCGTCCTCGACTCCACGTTGCTTGCGGACGTGAAGCAGGGGATCACGAACCACTTGCCGGAGGAGCCTTTTAAGATCCGGCTGCTCACTTCGTCCGGTGTCCTCCCGGCGACGATCACGGTGAATCCCGTGGATGCCATCGCATCCAACCGTATTGTTCGGATGCGCTTCGGCCTCCCCTCGGGTTCCCCTGAAGCCGCTGTGAGCTACTTGGAGCGCGGTGTAGGCGCTGGAACGGTCGCAGCCACAGGGCTTGTGCTCCCCACGTTGACCGACCCTCATGTGACCAACTCGGTGCCTGGTACGGCGTACTTCCAGATCCGCATTGGAGCCAATGTCTTCGCGTCACCGGCCACGTTGACCATTGACCAGGGCGTTGCTCCGGTCGGTGGTGTGGATGTGAACGTGACCACGGGAGCCATCCTCATTGACTCCACAGTGGTATCCGACCTGACCGGGAGCACGGTCTACTACGACCAATCGTTCCTCAGCCCGGCCCTTTTGGGTGCAGGCGCGTGTGAGATCAATGCAGCCACCGGTCAAGTCAACCTGTCCGGTGCAGACGTGGCAGCGAATCCCGGTGCCACGCTCTACTTCGTGGAGCAAATGGTCACCGAGAACAACCTTGATGTGACCACCTCCCCGGTGAACGGGAGCATCCTGTTCAACAAACCGCTGCGGGCGATGCAGGTTGTCGAGGTCAACTACTTCCAAGCCGACACCAATGGAGACAAGGCCCTTGACGACGATGGCAACACCATTGAGATCACGGAGTTCCTGCCTCTGACGGTGCGTCTGGAGGCGGCCCCGTCGGTCACGGGCACGACCTTTAGCTACAACCCGACCGGGCGCACCCTGTCTGACAAGGTGGAGTCCTTTATATGGGTTGGCGTTGAGCTTCAGAACTTTGCCGGGGTCACGACAGCAAGCGCCGTCGCTGGGGTCATCACCCTTACGTCACCCGCCCCTCTCACGGATGCTGTGCAGATCAACTACGGCGTTCTGGAAGCGTTCGGCGGGGAGCAAGCGTACACAGTCAGCACGATTCCGGTGTACCGCAAGCCCTTTTGGCTGGACGTGCAACAGGACACGTTCACGTTGAAAACCAACCGGGCGGCTGATTTTCCGGTCGGGAGTCTGATCCTTCTGGGTCCAGCGCCCCTCTACATCGACACGGTGGCTTACGATGCAGGCGCAGATACAACCACCATCTCGGTGTTCCCGCCCCCTCAAGTCGAGGTAGGCAGCCGAGCCGTGGGACGTGACGCAGGACTGACCGTCTCCGACTTCCCGGTGTCTGTGGCCCGTGGTGGCGCAACGGGCTTCATGCCCAACCTCAACACAGCGGTGACACCGCTCTTGCCTGCCGACAAAGGCCAGTTGCAGGTGGCCTTCTATGGCGACGTTCGCCAGTACACGAAAGCGAATCATCTCCTTGAGATTGGCGGTTACCCTTACATTATCGTGGGGGCCACACAATCGGAGGATGGCCGCAACACGGTCGTTGATCTAGCGACCCCGGTGTACCGGGAGCATGACAACTCGGACATCGTGCGGGTGAGTGTGCGCCCCGTGTACGCCCCAAATCCCGTTGCATTTACAGGCATCGCCCCGTTTCTCCCCGATCAGGAGTACGACCTGTTCCTACTGGGCCGCGTCAGTGGTGGGGTGGCGATCCCCGGCAAGCAGTTGATCGAGGGCGTTCACTACACTGTGGACACCAACACAGGCGGCGTGACCTTCCAGAGTCCGACACAGGGAGCGTTGCGGGCGGGTGAGTACCTGCACTTCCGCTACACAGGCTTAAACGAAGTGCGGCCTGAGATTGAGGACGGAGCGTTGCTCTACCCTTTCTACAAGGGTCGATACCTGCACCTAACGGCACCCTCGGTCGCAAACCGGGTCTTGGGAAGCACGCTGAAGGCGCAGTACGTCTACCGAGCGCCGGATTCGTTCTACTTCTCGGTGCTTCCTTTGGTGGCGTTCCTCCCCGAAGTCGAGAGCACGTCCAGTTCACAGGGCATTACACCCGTGAGCAGCGGAGCGGCGATTCCCTTTGGCGGATCTACGGACCTGAGCACACAGGGAGTCTTCGGGCTTCGTGGTAGCACCCAAGACCTCAAAGACCAAGACCGCGCTGCGCGGGCCTATCTCAGTCTGTTCAACGGAGTGGTGCTGGCTTTCGAGCAGGTGTTGGAGGCCATCGACGGGCGGGTGATTGGGGACCGGGACGGCAAGTTCCGATTCTTCATGGGTCGAGGCAAGCGGTACGCTCGTCCAGGCTGGGAGGATGAGATCACAGGGGATCTGGTCACCCGGCTCATTTGGCGAGGCATCGTCAACGAGTGGGCAGAGGATTCTGCTTTTGATGGCTACTACAAGGTCGCGGATCCCGTGTTCGATCCCCTGACGGCGGAAGAAAAAGACCCGACTGATCGGCCCGGTGAGACAGACGGCAAAACACCCAACCCGGACACGTTGAGCTACTTCACGGGCTTGCAGCGCAGCCGGGTCAAGAATGACATGGATGACAAGCTGTTGATCGGCTTTGGGCGTCCGCGTGGCTTGGCGGTGCTGTTCCCGCAGATCAATATCCCCGGTGTGTTCAAGCAGATGTGGGAGGCCCACCCGTATTCGCGGTTGTTCCCCGAGAAATCGAAGCACTTCACTCGGCTGTATCCTGGCCTAGAGTATGTGCCGGGGTCTGATCCTGGCTTCTACTCGTCAGGCCGCAAGCTGACGGCTCCCGGCCCTGAGCCGGGGGAGCAGACGGAACAGAAGATCAAGACCCGTGGTTCCACCATCGGGACGATCGTGAACCCGGCGTTGGGGGTCATCACCAATGTGGTCGATGTCACCACGAATGATCGGTTTCCTCGCGCTCGTGTCTGGGCCTACTACCCGAACGGCAACGCTGACCTGGATGCTGCTTTAGGCACTTCCACAGTAGGATTTGCGACTCTGGTGGCGACACCATCGCCTCTGGGTGAGTTCCCTGTAGACCCGACGACGGGGTTCCCTGACACCACAGACCTGATCACGACCGCGAACCCCACGGGATCTCTGTTCTCATTGGAGTCGGGTGACGCCGATCTTTCGACCCCGGCCTTTGAAGCAGGGCAACAAGTCAACTATGGGAAGCCCAACGACACGACCTACACCCTGACGGATTCCGCAGGGGATGGCATCTTCGTGGCAACGGTGCAGGCGGGGTGCGTGGTCACTCTAGGAGACATCTCTGGCACCGAAAAGGCTGGGTCCGATGTGTTTTACGATGGGGTGACGCCACTACAAGACATCATCAGCGTAGACAACGGCTACGGCGATACTGTATTCGGCGTTCCGATTGTTGACTTCGGTGTGCTGGGGGCCATCGCAGATGTGATCCCAGGCGATCAAGACGACCTTCTCGCGATCACCGCTGCGCTGCCTGACTACCGGATCCAGTTCGATCTCAAGGTGGGGAAGCGCACAGGCGAGTTCATCGACGCTTCCCTGGCCGTGAAGGAAGATGTGTTCCCGCTGCCTATGCAGACGTGGTTGAACCAGAAGCCACCACAGCCGTTGACGTGCATCGAAGGCATGGTCGAGTTCGTCAACACGAACTCCGAGCCGGTGAAGCTCCCGTGTCTGTTGGGGCAAGACAAAGACGACTCGGGAGACAACCAGATCCCGTATCTCCGAAGCACGGACACCGAACTGGCTGTTCTTAGGCGCGTTGCGGCTAACCTGACGTTGCTGTTCGTGGATACGAGCATTGTGCCTCCGCATGACTGGCTCGCTGTGTACCCCGATGAGATCGTGGTCGAGGACGGAGAAATCCTGACCGCTGGTTACTCCATCGGCCCCAACCGTGATCCCGCGACTCTCTACACGAGCACGGATTTGACCCCGGTGGCGACGGCTGGCTCCTACACGCCCAACTCTGGCGTGGGCGATGTCCGCGCAGGCGACCTTCTGTTCATGGAGACAGAACAGGCCGCTCCGATTCCGGCTGGGATCACAGGCATCTTGACGGTAGCGGCGGTAACGGGTTCGACCATCGAGGTGCCTCGGTTCGTGACCCCCACCGAATCGGCAACGATCGTCAAGCACACCATCGAGAACGCAGCGGTGGCCGTCAACGGTGGTGGCATTGCGGGCGTGGGTGTCACGGAGACATTCAACCCTATCCCTCTGCCCCTCTACACCACGACGTTTGACTTCTCGACCGCTGGGTTCGTGTTGGACGACAACGGCGGAGGCGTCCCGACAGGTCTGGGAGGGTACAACCAGTTTTTCGGCATAGGGGGCACCGGGAACACGCTGATCATTCGCATTTATGACGTGAATACGGGGGTCTTGGTAGAGGCGATTGCTTTCTCGGACCAAAGCCCTGCACCAAGTGTGTGGGGAACGGTGGTGGCTCCCGGTGGTGTGAACTTGTTCTCTCCGCCCACCGCCAACGGAAGCACGATCACGGTCGTGACTCTCGCTCCGATCTCCACGGTCGCCAATGACGGCACCCTGTACGACGTGACCATATCCGTCGATGCCTACACGACGGCAACGACGGATGCGATTACGGGATTGGGCGTCGGCTCCGCTACTGGGACGATCACCGCTGCGGTCGCATCGGATCGATTAACCTTCTCGGAAACCCTCAGCCTTGCCGACGCGGCTGACCGAGCCACAACCACAGCCACGGGCGCTGTGAACGTCGGAACGTCCCTTGCGGTGTGGGAGATTGAAGCAGGTGCGTCTCCGGGATGTACTGTCAACGCTCCCACCTCGGTGAACGATGGCGACCCCTTCACCTTCTTGGAAAGGCTTGTGGGAGTCATCCCTTACGTCGGCACGTTCACCCAAGCGTCTGTAGCCGGGGCGGGCAATGAAATCGGAACACTCCGTGCGATGTCCTGGGAAGCCTACGGCAACACGCCTTTGGATGCCTTGGACTTGTCTGGGATCAAGCTCGCAGCGGCGGCTTCCTCAAACGCAGGCGAATCCAGTCTGATCTTGGGCGGCACCGGCAGATGCCTCGATGCGAACTTGGTGGGTCGGGATCGGACGTGGATTCAAGACCTCACTGTAGCCACAGGGGCCACGGGGAACGTCGAGGCTGGGGATACCGTTGTGATCTACGAGGGGCCGAACCCTGGTGATGCAGCGGTCAAAGCCGGGACGTACTTGGTCCGTCATGCGGTTCCGACCAACAACACAGCCTCGGACGGGACGGCTATTTTCCGTGTGAACCCACAGGTCAATGCGGGTGCCAGCGAGAAGATCGACCTCTCATTCCCGAAGGTCAAGACATCGGATTTGGGTGCCTTGGAGATCGTGACCAGCCCCTTGACCGCCATCACGACATCTCCCACAGGCCATGTCTTCACCCTCACGGGTCGGGTCTTCTTGATTCTCAAGGATCAGTATGCGACCTACGACTCGGGGACAACGACGTGGACGGTAGACGGGTCTGCCGTCTATTCAGCGGACTACTCCAATGTGGCGGTAGACCCCCTCACAGGGAACGCCACGTTCACGATCTCTGGCAACTACCTCGATGCGACCGGTGCCGTTCTCCTAGATACCGTCTTCTTCGCCGCTGCGGCGGCTGGCGTGAAGGTGTCTGGAATGACCCTCATGCCCTTGCGTCAGTTGAACGCCAACTTGCCGTTGAACAACACGGTCGGGTACAACCTCGCACCGGGAGGCACCGCTGCCATTGGAGGGATCGAGGAGATTCATCTAGGGTCTACCCTCACCGGGGGTGGGGATAAGACATTCGACACGAGCGGCGGTACCATCGTCCGCTCCACCGCTCCCCCAGTCCCCAACGAACTCGGAGTGGTCGTGGATGATGGCAATAGCAACACCGACTTCTACTCTGCGAGGGATACGGTCGTCTATCCAAGCGACCCCTCGGCGACACCAGCGACACCAAGTGGTGTCGCCACCTCCATCAGCCTGTCTGAGTTGAACTCAACGGCGTGGAGGGACATTCACTTTGCTGTATTTCCGGTTGTTGTTGTCCCCGCGCTTCCAGCATTGGAGTGCCTGCTTCCAAGGGACCGGGTGTCTATCAGCACCGCCTTGACGGGAGGCGTAGGACGGTTCTACGCCTTGTCAGGGGTGTTCTTGGAGCCGTCGCTTCCTCTCCCAGTAGGGGATTTGGGCCAAGCCCTCCCACACGTCGTAGCCAACTCATACTCCTTGGCCACGACCAGCCAGATCGGTATGCGGAACTTCGATGACTTCAACACAGTTCCGGTTGGCGAGGAGATCATCGGCTTCGTGGTGAGGCGCATTCGACGGTTCCACAAGCAGAGCACCGATATCGTAGCGGGGCTGGACCCACTTCGGTTTGCATACGAGATCAGGCGAGGTGAGGTGTCAGGCTATGTGCCTGGGACACGGACGTTTACCGCTGACACCGTGACCTACGGAGCGGCTACCAATCTCGGGTCATTCAGCAACGCCGATGTCAACATCAACTCCGGCGACTCCCTACGCATCCTTGATCCCACGACCCGCGCAGTCACGGACACCGTAGAAATCCAACGGGTCACAGGTCCGACGACTCTCACGCTGAGGTCACCAGGGTTGACGGAGACGATTCCAGCGGGCGCTCTCTTTGAGGTCTACTTGGAGCAAGCCATCGTGCCTCAAGAGCAGTCGAATGAGCAGTTGCTCGATCTGATCACAGACAAGATGGTGTACGAACGGCGGGTGCCCTACACAACGCCCCCAGAGGACGGTGGGTTCGTTGCTGCCGTCAATGAGATGCAGGACAGCGGTGTGTCTTCGTGGGCTGCGGAGGGGGCCGCTGAAGGGGATTACATCGTGGTGGACCCGGCTGGGGTTCTCTACGAAACCACCGAGAAGGGAGTGCGTCCATTTGGGGATCAGTCAGCCATCGAACGCGGTGCTGGACTGCCTTACGATGATGGCGCTCCGAGCAAGTTGGATGACAACCGAGGCTTCTACCAGATCACGTCAGTCGATGAGATTGCCAGTGGTGTGTTGGGGATCGACGGAGAGTCGCGGTTCTCTAACGGGGATCCCTTCGGTGGAGACGGTGCGTCTGACTCTGAGTACGTCGTCTTGCCGACCATCCACGCTTCAGCCATCCCAGAGGGTCCAGACGAAGGGCAGCAAGACCTTCGTGTCACGGCGGGGCCAGTCGGAAGTTCCTATCTGGACCGGATAGCGCCCAACACGAACCGGAGCATCGAACCGTTCGCGTACCGGATCATCCGACCCAACCCCGTGTTCTCTCGGGACGCAGTGGAGTTGGTGCTGTTTATGCGGGAACGGATGCTCTCATGGGTCGAGGCGTTGAGCACGTTCTACTCGCAGGGTGGTGACTATTACGTTTTTCAGCGTGATGACCACATCAAAGACGTGGGATCAAGCACCGATCCGACAGCGGGCCTTGGCGTGATTCACAACATTGCAGCCACGGGGTTGCAGGGTTTGGTGGGCGATACGCCGTTCGCCAACACATCGGACTGCCTCTCGGTTCTGGATCGTCGCTTCTGGGTGTTGGATTCCCGGCTAGACGCGCTTGGGTACACCGACTTCTCGGACGATGGTTTCAGTCAGCGTCCTGTGCTGCCTGATCTCATTGACGAGGTGTTGGACTTGGACGATCGTTTCCGGGACCAACGCTACGCATGGGTTTCGTTCCGAGCGAATCAACAGAGTGGTTCCATCCAAGCGGCCAAACGGGCTGTCTTCAGTCTGGATTCCCGTATCCAGAAACAACGTGAGGCTATCGCTCGCCAGAAGGCGTTGGATGAGTCCTCTTGACGGTAATGTGCCTGTACCGAAGTGATTAGAGAGGTTTGCATGGCCGTCGATGAAAACATGACCGTCGAGAAACTCCGAGAAGCCCTTGAGGCTCTAGGGGTGTCAACGGACGGTGATTGGAAGCAGACCACAGCCCGTGACAACATCGAATCTCCGATGGTGGCGCATCAAAAGAAAGCCCTGCGTAAAATCGAGGCGTTGTTGGTCAATCAGTTGGAGCAAGACAAGCAACAAGTAGCGGACCTTCACATTGCCATGCAGCGCATCAAGCACGGCGGGGGGCAATAAGGCATGGCAAAGGACTGGATCACCGTCGCGCCGAGTCTGGACCCCGTTCTCGCTCCAGTCAACGCAGTCATCGCTTCGATTGACTCGGTGTTGTCGTTCCTGATCGCGCTCCTCAATGTGGTTCAGTTCATCCTGAACATCGTCAAAGCGTTCTTGATTGGGTTGCTCAACCCGATTCGAGCGATCATCGAAGCGATCATCAAAGAGGTTCGTCAGATCATCAGCGATCTGCGGCAAGCGGGGCTGTACATCGCAGACGACCTTCAGTTCTTTGAGGTTGAGCCGGTCAACAAAACCCAAGACCTGAAGGGTGGATACTCGGAGTACGAGCGTCGGATGCTCACCCGTCTACTCAACCGAACGGACCCGACCCGCCCTGATCTCTCGTCTTCGGCCACGGTGGTTGCTCTTTTTGCGTACATCTCCTCTGGCGACGTGTTCGCTCTCATGGAGCTACTGCAACGGATCGCACAGTTCTTTGGCAAGCGTGAGAATCTGCCCTCCGCACCCTTCCCGGCTCCGACGACCCCCACCACGTCAATGGGAACCTTTGGTCTGCCGGTGGTCCGTTTCAAACAGCCAAGCAAGCTCACCGTAGCGCCTGACGCCATAAACGTGTCTTGGGCCATGCCCAGCGTCGGCACGCCCTTCAGCAACCCTCCCAAGGGCTTCCTCGTCCATGTATCGACGGTGCCTGACGGCTTCGGTGTGCGTGCGTTCAAACCGAACCGAGAGAACTCGCAGAGCGTGGAGAATCTACCCATCTCCGCCTTGGCAGCGGTGGACCCTACGGATGGCACCGAGTTGCGTTTGTACGGGGGTATGAGTGACATCAGCTTTGATGGTTCACCGGCCATCTTCACGGACAACACAGCGGAACCCCGTACAGCCAAGCTGTACTTCTCGTTGGACCAGAACACCCCTCTGATCCCACCGGACGAGTTGAACAACGGATCGGGAACGCCCCACGGTGCAGCGACCTTCTACTTCAACCAGCCACTTTCGGGGCTGGTTGGCGGTGGCGCGTCCTATTCCTGCACCCTCCAGAAATCGGATCTTCCTCAGCGCATCTTCGTGGAGTCAAGCGGCGGGGTGGCCACGGTCAAGACGGAGGACGCGGATACGTTCTACATTCGGGTCCGTCCGGTCACGGACACCTATGCGAGCAACGGGGGTCTGGTGGGAACACCTCGCAACCCCTCTTTGATCACGGCTGACAACCCTTGGAAGCCATACGTCATCACGGCTGACACCGTATGGGCGGCGACGGGGATCATCCTCAATCCTTTCACGGGGTCGGAAACCACCGGCCTCTATGGCAAAGCCTCCCAATCCGCGTTGACCACCTTCCCGTCTGCATCGCAGTTGAACTTCGTGGAGGCGACCAAGACGGCTCTCACTGTGCTGTTTCTGGTCCGGCCTGATCTCATTCAGGAATCCGTGGTGGAGGACGGAACTCAGCCTGCGAAGGACACCTACGCCGAGGGGTATGCGACCGGACTGGAGGGCCTGCGTGATCTGATGACAAGGGCGGGGATCGACGAGGACTTCTACAAGGAAGGCCAACTCCCCACCACCTTTGCAGCGAACGTAAAGGCCAAGGTCGATGCTCTTGTCGATGCTCTCATGGAGGTGTACGCCCCCTCTGACGCCTTGCTTGAGCACATAAGCGGCTCCCTCGACACGTTGACCACCTTCAAGTGGTCTGATCTCGACACGGACTGGCCTGACCAGACGGTACTGCAAACCCTTGATGCAACGAGTGTCGTTGGGGGTTTTGCTCCAACGCCTGCAAAGTACGGTGACCAGGGGGCGAAGCGCCTCCGTAGGGGCGATTTCCTGTCAGGTGGGAAGTGGCTAAACCGCAACCCCGTATTCCCAGAGAGATTCACCGGGAACGTCAACCTCGAAACGATCTTGGCTAACAAAGGGTTGCCGGGGGCATTTATCGAAGGCATGGGCTGGTCGGACTATTGCCCCGTGTTGTTCTCCATCCCAGATGGGCGCAACGGATCTGCATATACCCTCTACATTCAATACGTCCGAAGGCTGCTTCTGATTGACGACAAGGGGGAGGTGCTGAGGGCAGCCATAACGGTCCTTTCCGTCTCGGGTGCTGTGCTGGCGAGGCAGAACCCTGGCCAATGGTTGGCGATTCGGTTCCTCGACAAAGCACTCAAGCCGTTGGATTCGCTGCTTACCGACATTGATGCGTTCCTACAGGCCATTCTCGACGGTCTGCAAGGCACCCTCGACAAGATCATCGCGTACATCGAAGCCATCCAGGCCCGCATTTACCAGTTGCAGGCACTCATTGAGAAGATCCGGGCGTTGCTCGCTGCTTTGGCTTTGTTCGATCTGCCTTCGTTCTCGGGACTGCTTTTGGTCGAGAACGGTACGGATGGCATCGCCACGGGCTTGGTGACAGCGGGCAACAAACCGACAGACGGCCCCTCGACCTATGCAGCCGGGACGGTGGTGCTGTTCGGAGGACTTCCCGCCGTGATCCTAGAGATTATTGTTCTAGTGCTGGCAGGCGGGGAGGACTGATATGCCATCGTTTTCAGCCATCGACACATTCCGTGAAGGCCAGTGGAGAGTTTTCCGACAGTTCATTCTTGAGGAGCGTCGGGACGCGGGGGCACGGGAAGCCGTGATCTTGGCGGAACTGCAACGCATCGGGAAGATTCGCATCTTGTATGGAACGGATGTAGAGACAGGCAAGGTCAGTCAAAGCCGGGTGGGCATTGTCATCGACGGTAGCCCCAAATGTGCATTGGCGAAGCTCCTGTCAGCCTACATCGCACTCGGAGGCAACCCGTTCGATATCAGCATGTTCCTCTACCCCAACGACTCGGAGTGCCCGGACAACGGGTTCGCCTACCCCAAGGGCTTCTCCTACTCGTTGCAGGGGCAGGAAGCCGACTCGGACTCCAACATAGAGAAGTACAAACCCTCACGAATAGGCGGCACGCGAGAGACGCAGAGCGAGATCATCGCGTCGAACATGAGCTTGCTTCGGAGATGGTCGATTCAAGAGATGTACCAGAAGCGCATCTTGATTGAGGAGCGCATTATCAAGCTCTCCGATCTTCACGAACAGTTGATGAATGAACGTGACCTGATTGCGGGGGCCACGTCTGCGGTGGGCATGAAAGCGATCTACTCAACCGACCGCTTCCAGAACAGCCATACCGTTCCGGTGTTGGTGTTCACCCTCGACTCGATTTACCACCAGGCCGACGCCGATGGTCGAGTTCCCGTCACGAACCCTGAAGGCGAGACTTTGGGTGAATTTCCGATGCTGATGTCGGACGGCCCTGGGGATGACAACAACGCCCTGTGAAAAACTCGCCTCCGTGATCCCCTGGAAACCCTACGAAAACCAGCATTTGGCCTCGGTTCTGGCTTTCCGGGCAACGCCAATGTGTGGGGCGTTAATGATCTTATCGTCTCCTGTAGGCAACGAACACGCTCCCGGAGAGCCTCATGCCACGCCCCAGCCACCACAAAATCGCATTGCTTCACGCCACCCGTTCGTTGAAGGCAAAGGACTTGCCGAAGGACGTGGAACGCTACGTCCAAGAGGGCAAGGACAAGGGCATGGACGAGGACAAGGCGTGGGCCATAGCCTGGAGTCGTTTTTGCCGGTACAAGAACCCTGGCTCCGACCACTGCAAGAAGGACAAGAGCGATTACTTCGCGGGCAGGAAGGCACAAGGCAAAACCGCAGCCAGCATCGACAATGTGTTCAAAGAGTTCCCGAACAAGTTCCGTCGCAAGACCAAGGACGGCAAGCACGAGGTCCACTGGATGGGTGGGGATTGGTGGGTTCTGGAGGACCTTTCTTCAGCGGATCTGAAGAAGATGTGGACCGCACTGTCATGGAAGCCGTCAGGCAAGACTGCCATGCCGAAGCTACGACGCAGGTAGCAGTCTGACGGGTCGAAAGGCATAGCGGGTGTGTGTGTGGGTATGGTCCCTTAGAGGAGATCATGCCTATTTACGAGTACCGTTGCGAGAAGTGCGACACCCAGTTTGAGCGCCTGCTTCGCCATCGCGAGCGGGATGCTCCACAGCCATGCTCCAACGAGAAGTGCGACGGCCAACACGCCAAGAAGATGATCAGCCAGACATCGTTCGCCTTGAAGGGCGGGGGCTGGGCTTCCGACGGGTACTCGGGATGAGGTGGTTCTACTTCATCGTGACCTCCGTGGAAGGCGAAAACCGACTCTCCCTTCTGCCTCCGTGGATCAAACTGCCAAAGCGGCCCGTTGACGCCAACGACACGAACGGGGATCCCTTGACCCCGTGGTACGAGACAAAAGACCACCATGACGAGAAACACGTCCATGTCTATGCAGGGACTTTGGCCGAAGCGTTGCTCAAGGCACGCGGTAGGGTGGGGAATCTTGAACGCAGCACTGTCATCAACCAACGTGCTGACGTGATCAACAGGAGCCAAGCATGATCCCCACAGATGAAGAAATCTCCAAGGTGCAGACCAACCTCTCCAACATGCAGACGTGGAATGATCGGCTGTACGCCTACGGGAATCCGAAGATCATCAATGCCTTCGCCCTGTTGGATCAATCGGACAACCAGGACCGAGGGCTAACGGACGTACTCAATCTCCTGGACGGTGCGTTTTGGGCCATTGGTGGTGAGCTTGGCCCCATCGGTGCCATCGGTGCTAACGTGATGTGTGGCTTGGTAGCGGAATGGTCCAATACGGCACCTCCTGACATGAACAACGCCTTTTCTAGTCTTCTCTCCAGGTTTGAGGCAGCGAGCCTTGACGTAGACCGTCAACTTGCCGTCTACCACGAAGATCCCGCGACCTACTGGGACACGACGTTCACCGCACACGGGGAAACCTGTACGCTAGGTGATTTAGCGACCATTGACTTCCCCTCCGAAGCCGATCCTGGATTTTACACGCTACTTGATCCAGCGGTTTTCGCCTTGGACCAGACGGTTTGGTCGATTCTACTGAACGCTTTTTGCTACAATGTGCGGTGGAGTCCTGACGTTCAGATCACGGGGGACATCACTTCGTGGCTTCAGATGTTTTACGCCCGGAATCTGTCTTACTGGTGTGCGTACTACCAACATCAGGACACGGGGGACTGCGGGGACTACACCTACTGGAACGTGACCGAACACAACGTGTCCTTCGGTGCGGGTCGGTACAACGACGGGCACATTTCCGAAGGAGCGTGTGCGTACTTGTTCATTGACTCCACCGACGGGACGGTGATCAACTCTCAGGGCCTCTACGAGCGAGCGTTCGTCTTCAACAATCTGGGACTGAGGACGCAATCGATCTACGAGTCGATGCAGCCCAGCCCGATTCTTGAGCACCTGGGCACCGAAGGTGTGACAGCGGCTCAGGCTGTCGGGACTACGGGTTGGTTCCGGTACATGAGAGCGAAGAAGGACGGCAAACCTCTCCTGAGCGATCTGGAGGAGAGGGTTGGCATCGAGGGTGTCAAGCAACTGATCCTGGATGCAGTCAAAGAGGATCCGACTTTACGGAGCAGTTTCCGCACTAGACCCCACCAGACAATGGAGCGGGTTCTGGGTGTCATCGTCCCGGAGTTCGTGGAGTTCAATATCACCGTCGAGGGTCCACGTCGGCACGGTCTGGTGATCCCACTGGAGGACAGTGATGCGTGATTCAATGAGGCCGAGGTCGGGGAGGCTGCGAAGTGAAGTTGCAGCTTCCAGGGGTCGGGCGGTGTCTACATCGTGGAGATGGTGGTCCCCTCTCCGCGAGAAGCCAGGAAACGCTTGCCTTCGGCTTCCATGACCGCGACCGCTTCGACATAAGTTTTGACCGTCTCGTTCTGATGTCTTTGGCCGGAGTGGTTGATGTTCAATGTGTAGGGAGGCGCAAGAGCGTCCTCGACACGAAACGTCAGGTAGCTGGTCTCACCTGTGGCTTCACCCCATTCCGGGTAGGAAATGCGGACCATCCTTGCGTAGCCCCGTTGTCCTTTCTTCGCCCTCAATGGGAACAGGCCACCACGAATGGCCTCGACAAGCTCCTGGGGTTTCACCCTGCCCGCCAGACGAAGGGCCTGCTGCTTGTCCTTCTTGAAAACGTCCAGTTCGTCCCAGGTGTACGACCCTTCTTTCAGAACGTCGAGCAGGGCCTTTCGCTCTGTCGAGCCTTTGGGCATCGAGGCGGCGAGTCGGATCATCTTGGAGCGGAGGTCGGACATTGGAGGTCTCCAGCGAGGTCTTCTACACCTGTCCGACCCTATAGCCTCCGTACCGAAACCCGGAGGCCCGTATGAAGATCAACCGGGTATACGAACACACAGGTGATGTGTGGTAATCATGGTCCTTACAGGCACGCGGTGGGTATAGTCTGCGTGATCCCACTGAAGGACGGAACTCCGATGTCTGAACGACTCAATAGATGCCCGAAGTGTGGTGCTGTCCAACCCGAAGGCGTCGTCAGTACAATGCGGGATTGGGCAAAGTCCCGACCGGACACAGAAGCCGTTGATCTCACGGAAATCGACCCGGAAGGGTTGGTGCAGATCGGAGGCAGGGGCCTCGGAGGCAACGCAACAGTCCCGATTGGGTCTGGTCCCAAACCCAAGGTCATCGAGATCGTCTGTGACACCTTATCCGAATGGGTCACCTCGGCTCGCTCTCGTCTGGTCAGTGGGCATACGCTCCACCCTGCCGACGACCCGAAGCGCCTGATGCTGGGGTTCGTGGACGAGCAAGACAACGAACAACTCCTACTGCCCATGCGCGTGCTCCGACAGGCAGAGGACAGCGAGCTTGAGGCGGTTGGTGTCACGCGGGAGGCCCTCGCCACCACCACCGGGCGCGCTGACCTTCTCAGCTTGAATGGCTTCTTTCTCTGGCAGCCGGGAGACAGCGTACACGAACCAGACCCTCGCTTGGAGGCGGCTTGGAGCCACTTATTCCAAGAGAGGCAAGACTAAATCGAGGCGGGTTCGCTACCGTTCGCGGCCACGCCAAGCGCGTTGCACGACAGAAGTGACCTTCTTGATCTCGTCCGCCGCGTCCTCCAACTCGTACTTCTCCAAGATTTCTACCAGGGCGGACAGAAGGTCGTCAGGGTTGTACTTGTTGAACGCTTGTTTGTGGCGGAGCGCCACGCGGTTGGGTGATGGTTTCATTGGTCTGCAATCCAGTCGAGCACGCTTTGGTGATTGATCGCCAGCCGTGCCATGTAAATCTGCGAGTAGTTCTTGGTTCGGCTTGTCCACGTCATCGTGACCCGATCCTTCCAGTCATGGGCGTTCGTGGACCGGATGGGTCCAAGATCACCGAAGCCAACGCCGTTGAGTCCCGTGCCGCTGGTGTTTGATTCCAGCGTCAGGATCTTACCTGTGGCTTCATCGTAGTCGAGGACCAGCCAGCTATGGCCCTTGGGCCACGTTGTGAAGCTCTGAATCAAGTACACGCCATCCTTGGGCACTGCGCCTTAACGGCGT
>Ga0255045_10000010_pt1 | contig 34934 bp, 24 predicted proteins | sample BC1_12_23_MG_FD_183652 | JGI IMG/M metagenome (GOLD analysis project Ga0255045, IMG submission 183652) | Seawater microbial communities from Strait of Georgia, British Columbia, Canada - BC1_12_23 | ecosystem: Environmental > Aquatic > Marine > Strait | place: Canada: British Columbia...
GCATCTAAAACTTCCGTGGCGGTGGTGACCTGTTCCTTGTAGCGTTCCGCGCTCATTCTAAAATTCTCCTCTGCTGACACAATGCCCTTTTCGGCCACGACAACAGATCTCTCTGCGGCTTCCAGGGTCAGGTATGCGGTCTTGACCTCTAGACCAATAGTGTCTATGGCCTCCTCAAGGGTCTCTTGAGCCTGGCGCAACCGCCCGCGCTGCTGATTGGTGGCATAACGGGTTTTACCCCACTCGAATAAGGTCCAGGTGGCACCAACGACAATGTCCCAACTTTCCCTATCAACAGAATCACTGCCGTTCACTGTTGGATCATCCCCGCGGCGAAAGTAATTCATCTCAAAGGTCACTTCAGGATAATAATCGCTTTTGGCCAAGGTTACCCCTTTTTCAGCTCTGGCCACATTCTTCTTTGCCTCCAAAAGCTCAGGCCGGTTCTTTAGTGCAATGTCATGGCTGGATTGGTAGGATCTCTCATAAGACTTCGTTGAGAGGATGTCCTCGACCTGCACGTGAGTATCCATGGGTACCCGTAGGATTGTCTTAAAGCGAGATTTGGCCACCTCTAAGTCATTCATAGCCCTGATGAGTTGCTCCTCGGCTCTTGCCAACCGCGTCTCAGCATCCAGCACATCAATCTTTGGGCTCATCCCCTCCTGATAGAAGCCTTCTGATACCCTCACTCCTTCTCGCAGCTGGCGGACAGACTGCTCGGCCACCTCACGAATTTTCTCACCCCTCAAAATGCTAAAGTACCGTTCTTTAACCTGGAGAATGAGGTCAAGCCGGGTTTGCGCTAGCTGGATTTTGGCCACATCCAGTCCCAGTTTGGCCAACTGGTAATTGGTGAGTGTGGCAAAACCGGTGAAGAGCGGCTGTTCAAAGGTACCGGTAAATTCATATTGATTCTTATCTGCTGCATCAATGGTAAGGTTGTCTACTGTTGTTGAGGTTTCGCTTGGGCGACGGTACTCATAATCCGCACTTATTTGTGGCAGGAATTCCGTTATAGCCTCCTTGCGTTGCTCGCGGGAAACCTCGATTTCCTCCACGGCTACCCGTATCCCGAGGTTGCGCTCTAAAGCAATCTCGATGCTCTGCTTGAGGTTCAACACTGGAGGCGTCTCTTGTGCGTGTGTGGTTTGCGGCAGCAGGTTGAAAGCTAAGCAGACCAACATGGTTGCAAACCTGTTGATGATATGGTGCCTGCCAAATAGGCCCAGAGCGTGCGAATGATTGTGCTCGTGCGCATGCAGATTCCTGTTTCCATCCAGTGCTTCCATGGGTGGCTCCTCCTCTTTATTGAAGTTTCAAATTCTTCATTGACTCGTTGAAATACTTGGTCGGACAATGCATAAACTATGTGGATTAAAGCGGCTTTTACACATTCATAGAGACTGATTTCTACGAGGTTTTACTACTGTTTGAGCGGGGAGTACCAGCTTTTCTTTCCGCCTGTGTTTGCTGCGCTACAGAGGGCTACTGCAATTTTCAGATGAGCACTAAGGGTTGAGCGATCTCATTGATTTCTCTATAGTTTTTATGTTGAAAAAAAGGAGTTTCGGCTGCAGGTTTTTGACAGCTTAGCATACAGGTATTGATCTGCACATATACCAGAAATTGCCTTCTCCGAGCCTATCGTATATGGTTTGTATATCTATCTTACCAAACCTTGAGATCAAGGTCTTTGCTTTTAGCTTCGGCTTCGAAGCTCATTGAGATGGAATTTCGGTCGCATAGATAGGTCTTGGTTTGTTTACCTCACCGAGGCCTTGGCAGCCTAGATTAATAATTCTATTGTAGCCTGTCTAGCTCCCGATATGTATAATGTTTTCAGAGTAAACACGGGCTGTAATGTATTATCTAATTTGAATGAACACTCGGGCGATGCTCATGGCCTTAGCGGGTAACTCAGATTCTTTTTTAGAATGGCCGAAACGCACCCCTTGCATTCCCGCACCACAGGTATAATCGCCAAAAACCTCGTTTGCTAGAGACACCTTGCTGACACTATATCACGTGTTCTAAAGGGAGATGGTTCATGAGTATATGGGATCGGAAAAAACCGTCTTTTGGTTTTGTATCTACACGATTTGCCGGCACGGACGGGGTCTCTCTAGAAACCGAAAAGTGGGCTGAAGTACTCAACGAGAAGGGTTGTTCTGCCTATTTTATGGCTGGCAAGTTGGACACCGATCCCGAAGTATCCCATCTTGCCCCGAAAACGTTTTTCCATCACGAGGAGATCTTGGAGGTGCAACACGCGCTTTTCACTGAGAAACGGAGGAGCCGACAAGTCTCCCAAAAAATCCACGCCCTCAAGGAAGAAATCAGGGACGAGATAGAAGAATTTTACCAACGGTTTGGTTTCGACATCCTGGTGGTGCAGAACGCTCTCGCAATCCCCGTCAACATACCCTTCGGCTTGGCTTTAGCGGAGTTTATCGCAGAGTCGGAAATCCCCACCATCGCCCATCACCACGACTTTTACTGGGAACGTCAGCGGTTCCACAGCTTTGCAGCCATGGAATATTTCCGCTGGGCTTTCCCTCCTTTCCAGCCACATATACAGCATGTGGTGATAAACTCCATTGCGGGGGAGGAGCTGGCAAGGCGCACCGGTGCCAGTTGGACGCTCATTCCCAACATCATGGACTTTAAGCTCCTGCCGCAGGGCGTGGATGAATACAATCTGGACTTTCGAAGCGAGATTGGCCTTGACGACGATCACCTCCTGGTACTACAGCCGACCAGAGTAGTATCTCGAAAAGGTATAGAGACCTCCATCGAACTCGTCCATCGCCTCGCTCATCCCAAGAGCTCACTGGTTATAACTCACGAGTCTGGAGACGAGGGCTTCGCTTATCAGAGGAGAGTGGAAGAATACGCTGGGTTCATGGGCGTTGACCTTAAGATCATCCCGGACCGCATCAGCAAAGATAGAGGCAGAAGAGAGGATGGGCTCAAGCAATATACGCTTTGGGACGCTTACTCACACACGGACCTGGTCACCTATCCATCTCTCTATGAGGGGTACGGAAACGCTTTTGTCGAGGCCATCTTTTTCCGTAAGCCTGTCGTGGTTAACCGATACCCGATCTTCGAAGTGGATATCGAAACCAAAGGTTTCGACGCGGTGGTCTTTGACAGTTTCATCTCCCAAGAAACTATTGAAGAGGTTCGACAGTTGCTGAAAGATTCTGATCGCCTTGCTGAAATGGCGGAAACAAATTATATGTTGGGTTGGCGCTATCTTTCTTACGAGATGCTGGAGGAAAAGCTCGAGATGCTGCTGGTCAATATTTACGGTTCGTGATCAACCCGATCAATTTCTTCACTATTGGAGAAATGAAACGCGCCGCTCTCTGGGAAGCAGTAAAGAGTGAGAGTGAACATTCCGTGAAAGCAAAAGCATTGATTTCCTCGAGGCTGATCAGAGATCATGTGCCTGCCGTATCGACTTTCGATCTATAAGGATAGGCAATGAGCATACTCATTGTGGATGATTCATTGGATGACCGGCTCCTGCTCGAGACGTTCTTGAAAAAAGCAGGCTTCTCTGAATTGACCCTGGCGGATTCAGCCCGAGATTCTTTCAGACAGCTGGGTCTTGAGGAGCCGACAAGGGAGGTGAACCACGTCGATCTTGTCTTGATGGATGTTTTGATGCCCGAGATTGACGGAATCGAAGCCTGCCGACGGATCAAGGCGAGTGGACAATTCAGCGACGTTCCCATCATCATGATCACGGCCCAGACCGAAACGGAATACTTGCAATCAGCCTTTGACGCCGGTGCTATAGACTATATTACCAAGCCGGTGAACAAAGTCGAACTCCTGGCTCGGGTAAGCTCAGCCCTAACCTTGAAGCGAGAAATGGACCAGCGCAAAGCCAGGGAAAAGGAAATCATCGATATCGGCTCCGAGATTCAGCAGACGCTCCTGCAGGGCCAGCCTCCCCAAGACTTTCCAGGGATAGGGGTGGCCGCATTTACCATGCAATCGCTGCGGATCGGCGGGGATTTTTATGACTTTTTCAAACACAACGACCAATGTTTGGATATCATTATTGGTGATGTCATGGGCAAGGGGATTCCGGCAGCGCTTATGGGGGCTGCAATCAAGAATCAATTTGTCCGGGCCATAAACCATCTGATTGCCAAAGAGGGCATTGGCAGGATCCCCGAGCCCGAAGAGATTGTCCGACTGGTCCATAGCGAGTTGAGCGCTGAACTCATAAAACTAGATAGTTTCGTAACCCTTTGCTACGCCAGGGTGGACCTCAATGGAAGCCGGCTGTCTTTTGTGGATTGTGGACACGCCAAGTCTCTCCATTTTCGCCAGGCCACCGGCAAACATGTTGTTCTGGAGGGCGAGAATGTGCCTTTGGGAGTAAGTGAGAGTGAATACTACAGGCAGGTTTCTGTTCCATTTGAGCTTGGAGACCTTTTCGTTTTCTACTCTGACGGCGTGACCGAGATGCGAAATGAGGCGGGCGAGTTTTTTGGCTTAGAGCGTCTGGGAAAGTTCATGGAGGAAAACAGGCGACTGCCACCAGGAGAATTAGTCAGGGGCATTCGTAGGGCGGTCGTCTCCTTCTCCGGCACAGAAGTCTTCAGTGACGATGTGGCCTGCGTCATAATGAGAATCGAGGGGGCAAAAACAGACTTCCCCCTTGCCAGAGATTACCTGGAGATGTCCAGCGACCTGAGCGAGTTGGTGCGGGTGCGGGCTTTCGTGAAAGAAGTTTGCGGGAACATTCCCCCTTCAGCTCTGAGCGAGCAGGGGAAGAGCCAACTCGAACTTGCAGTCCACGAAGTGATAACTAATATTATAAGGCACGCATATCACGGCCGTCCCAATAAACTGATTCAAATGGAGGTTGAGCTGTCCTACGAAAAAATCACCTTTCGGCTCTGCCATTGGGGAGAAGGTTACGAGCCGGGAGACATAGAGCCGCCGGACTTTGATGATGATACCCGCCAGGTCGGTTTCGGCCTCTACATTATCGATCAGGTCGCTGATGAGGTGCGATACGTACAGGATGAGGATGGAAAAAACTGTGTATATCTGGTCAAGAATCTAGAAGTCCTAAGGGGGGAATGAAATGGAGCTTACAGTCGATAGTATTGGCAACGTCACCGTGATACAGTTACCCGTCGAGAACTTGGATGCCGGTAACACCAAGGAGTTTAAACGTCAGGTTTCACCTCTGCTCGAGGCCAAGGCCAAGCTGGTATTCGATATGGCAAAGGTGAAATTTGTCGATAGTTCTGGGCTTGGGGCCTTGCTTTCATGCCTGAGGCAGGTCAACGCTGAGGGTGGTGATTTGAAGATATGCGGGTTGACAAAACAGGTTCGCGTAATCTTTGAGCTGGTTCGGATGCACCGGATATTCGAAATGTTCAACACCAGAGAAGAGGCGGCAAAAGCATATGACTAAGAACATGAAGAAAGTATCTCTCTTTGTATTCATGGACGCCTTCGGGTGGGAGCTTCTCAAACGTCATCCCTTTCTTGACGATCTATTGGTTACCAAGGTGCCGCTGGGGACGATCTTTGGATACAGCTCGACCTGTGACCCCACCATCATCACCGGCAAGGTGCCCCGTGATCACGGCCATTTCTCCTTCTTTGTCTTCAATCCGGCTGAATCTCCCTTCGGTATCTGCCGCTATCTTGCCGTGCTGCCCAAATTCCTCACTCGCCGTGGGCGCGTCCGCCGCGTGTTGAGCAGGGTAATCCAAAGATACTACGGCTACACTGGCTATTTCCAGATATACAACATGCCCTTCCGCTACTTGCCCCTCTTTGACTACTCGGAAAAGCGCGATCTCTACCAACCAGGAGGCATTAACAGTGGCGTTCCCACAATCTTTGACCATCTTCGGGACCAGGGTATTCCATTCTACCTCTCAGATTGGCGGATTAAAGAGGAAGATAACCTGAAGTCTCTTGAGTCTGCCCTGGAGGAGGGAGAGATTGTCTTTGCCTACCTCTACATGGCTGCGATGGACGCTATCCTCCATGCCCACGGGACCAAGTCTCCCCTCGTTACCGATAAGATCAAGTGGTACGAGAACAAGCTCCGGTCTGTAATCACACTAGCCCAAAAGAAATACGACCCCGTTCACGTTTACCTCTTCACTGATCACGGGATGACGGACATTACCGACGAGTGTGACCTCATCAAACAAATCGACCGTCTTGGCCTGCGTTTCGGCATCGACTATGCGGCCATGTACGATTCCACCATGGCACGGTTTTGGTTCCACAGCAACTCGGCTCGAGAGAAGATCATCGAAGTGCTGGAAAAGGAACCCCAAGGGCAGATCCTGTCCGAAGAACGCTTGCGCGAGTACGGGTGCGACTTTCCCGACAACAAGTATGGCGATCTCTTTTTTCTCATGAACCCGGGCGTGCTGATGCTTCCCAGTTTCATGGGTGAAACCTCGCTGGCGGGAATGCACGGCTATGCGCCTGAACATAAAGATTCTCTGGCGATGTTGGCGAGTAACGTTGTCCCAGACCCGATGCCACAACGGTTGGACGATCTGTACGATTTGATGTTGGGGGAGGTGTCCGATAGCGGCTGAGCGCAGGGAACGAGCCTGGCGCTGATTTAAAGTTTGACAGTCGGATTCAATCCGCCGCGTGCCCGGACTAATCACATTACCACAAGGACTTCGACAAGTGGTTCGCACGAAAACAAAACCATACATCATCATGCGGTCGCACAACGATATGCCGTTGATCGCCGAGACTCTCACAATGGTGCATCAGCAGAATTGTGCCTTCGAGTTGATTGTCTTCGATAATGACTCGATTGACGGGACCGTCGATGAGGTGGGAAAGTACACCTCCATGGTGATTAATATTCCCAAAGGACAGTACGTGCCAGGCTCTGTGCTCAACAAAGCCATGGAGACAAGTCAAGGGGAGTTGATCGTTTTCCTCAATTCCGATTGCACCCCCAGGGATGAGTTCTGGCTGGAGAGGCTGCTTGACGGTTTTAGCGGAGAACAGGTGGCTGCTGTTTTCGGTCGCCAGATTCCCCGAAGGGACTGTTCTCCCCTTTTGGCCAAAGACACCGAGGATACTTACGGCGATGGATCTCGGCAGAAATACTGGCGTCACTGTTTTTCCATGGCCTCATCGGCCATCCGGCGTTCAGTCTGGGAAAAGATGAGATTTAACGAGCAGATCCAGTATTCGGAAGACATTGACTGGACCTGGCGGGTGCGACAGCAAGGTTATTCAATTGCATACGTCCCGGAATCCATTGTTTATCACTCCCACAATTACACCCTGAGGCAGTTTTACCGGCGTCACGTTGGTGAAGGCAAGGCCGAGGCGGCAATTTTCGACTGGTCGCCCTGGGAGGGATCCTTCCTCCGCTACTCACTGCTCCCCTACAGTCGCCAGGTGTTGTCCGACTGGCGTTATTGCACGCGGAGGCTGCTGTTTGGGACGATGCTCTATTCCCCAATCCTGAGATTGTCCCAGTTGCTCGGACGGCGAGCGGGTCTTAAGCAGGGCCTCAAGGAAAAGGATGAGTCCCAGTGACCTACGCCAATCATGCTTCCGCAGAGTTCAATCAGCGGCTGGAAACCTCTCTGAAACAAATTACCGCCGACGTGGTCCAAGCCCTCGGTGAAAACCTCGTGGCTTTGATTCTTGGCGGAGGTTACGGGCGGGGCGAGGGGGGTGTGGTGCTCACTGAAGGCCGGGAGGCACCCTACAACGATATTGACTTCACCCTGGTGGTAAAAAACAAGAGAGCTGTACCCAATGGAGAGCTGTTGGCCATAAGTGAAAGGTATGAGGCCCTCCTGCACGTCGACATAGATTTCAGCCGCCCCCTCACCCTGAAGGATATAAAGGACTGGCCGCACTGGCTGATGTGGTACGACCTGGTCAACGGCCACGTGGTTCTCCACGGCCCGGTTGATATCCTAAGTGGTAACGCGCCGTCTCACCTCCTCGAGCCTCTACCGCTCATCGAAGCGAGTCGATATTTGTTGAATCGTGGGGCCGGGCTCTTGTGGGCTATGCGAGTGGTGAGCGGTATTGAACCGGCAGGGGATCAAGATTTCGTGCGACGCAATTATTACAAGTGCGTGCTGGCCATGGGCGACGGGATGTTGATTGCCGGCCGGCGCTATGTCACACCTTACGCAGGGCGCGATCTCCTTCTGGCCGAACTGGCAGCAGCGGATGACCAGGTGGCTTCCCTGGAGTTGGGGCCGCTTTATCAGACCAGCCTGGCCTTTAAATTCAACCCCCACAAGGTTGCAGAGAAGGATTTCGGCCTGGAAGACCTGAAAGAGCTGGCCCGAACCTGGGGTAAGGTTTTTTTGCAGGTGGAAAACCGGCGGACTGGCATGTCCTGGCCCTGGCTCGATGATTATGTTGCTTGGCCCGGCTTGCGGGAGCCCGAGCAAAACAAGGTGTCTCAGTGGCCACGGAATTTTGTCCGCAATGCCCAGTTGAGAATGTGGTCCTGGCGCTATCCACGTGAACAACTTTACCAGCAGTTGCCGGTATTGCTTCACCTTACCAAGAAGCAGTCTACTGACTGGCCGAGCGAATCGGCTCGCTTTTTGGCGGTTTGGCATCGATTCAATTAGAGAACCGCTCAAAAAAGAACTTCCGGCGGCTGGGAAGGTGTATCAGAGGCAGAGCACAATCCAACCCTTCCTGGGCTGAGGAATTTGGCAGAGTGAAGTACATTATCTTTTTGACATTTGTGGTAGCCGGCGTGCCAGCCATGACTGTTGCCGCCACCTATTCTTCGTCCTTGCGCGGCTGGCTGGTGGCGGCGCTGATTTTCGCCACCTTCCTCGGCGATAAGGCCAACATCAACTTCATGTCCATGCAACAGTATCGCGGGCCGGATCGGGGATTCGAGATCACTCTGGCCGACCTTATCTGTTGGTCCCTGATCTTGTGTATGCTCATACGTTTCCCCAGCAGAATCAAATGGCTGCCGTACAACACTCTGTGGATGCTGGTGTTTTTTGGCTTGGCGGCAATAGCCACAGCCAAAGCCCCCAGGCCAGTGCTGGCCTCCTTTTCACTCTACAAGATGATTCGAATCTATCTTGTCTACTGGTGCCTGGTAAATTGTCTGCGGGCTGGGGTTGAGATGGAATACGTCTGGTGGGGCTTGGTTTCCATAGGTATGTTCATGACCCTTTTGGCCCTCAAACAAAAGTATGTGGATGGTTTGTACCGCATTCACGGCCCCTTTGACCACTCCAACACCATTCCACCATACCTCAACCAAATCATGCCTTTTCTGCTTACCTGGGGTCTCGTTCAGCGGCGGTTTGGCCTCTGGCAAAGCGCGGCTTCGGTGTTTGGCTCTTTGGGAATGGTTTTCGCGGTGGTGGCTACGCAATCCAGGGCCGGAATGGCTCTGGCCGGGACCTGCCTGGTTGCGACTCTAGTAATTACAAATGTGCAAGCCCGGTCGGCACGGGTTACTGCGGTCACGGCTCTGGTTTTCGTGGCCATCGTCGCCGGCGGCATTAAGTCAGTGGACAGCATCATCGACCGCATAAGAAAGGCCCCCGAGACCAGTGAAGCGGCTCGAGACGAATTCAACGTGGCCGCAGAGATGATGGCCAAAGAAAACTGGTTTGGTGTCGGGCTCAACAACTTTTCACACGTATTGACGGTTACACCCAAATACAGAAGTCATATAAAGGTCATGGAGACCGAAGAGCAAGCCGGAGTGGCGCACCATATCTACTGGCTTACGGCGGCCGAGATGGGTTACCCCGGTCTCATTGTCTTTTTGATAATTGTGGCCCGATTCATGTGGTACATGGCCCGGCAGGCGTACCGCTTGCGAAGATCAAAGGAGGGACTGCTTCTTTTCAGTATTCTCCTGGGAGCCGCGGCTCTTCACCTGAGCGGTTTTTTAGAGTGGGCTCTAAGAATAACACCGGTGACCCAGATGTTTGCCATCACTACTGGATTTGCTGTGGGTCTGGTGGAGTCTGCCATTTGGCAACACCCCGAACCATTACCTCTTCCAGATCAAGCCGGGCCTGCACTGGTCGAGACTGGAATCGACCAGACGGGGGGCACGGTTCAGTTTTCGAGTATAATCCTATGACCCGAACACTCCGAGTTGCCATAAACGCGCTGACCAACTACGGTCGGTTTGCCATTGCGATCATCGTCTTTTTTCTGCTCACCCCGTTTATCATAGACAAGCTGGGTCCGGATGATTTCGGGCTCTGGTCACTGATCTTTTCGGTGATCGGCTTCTTGGGCCTGCTTGATCTTGGCTTTGGAACGGCTGTGGTCAAGTACGTAGCGGAATGCAAAGGCGCCGGCGATGTCGAGCGGCGTAATCAGTTGTTGAGCACCCTGGCCATAGTATATTTTGCTCTGGCTGTAATCGCTGCGGCTGGAGTGGTAGCACTTTCTCTGTTCTTTGACCGCATCTTTGCCATACCCCCCAATCAGCAAGACAAGGCCCTGCGGGTGCTTTGGATAATCGCCACCAGGGCTGTGGTTCTCAACCTACCATTGAGTCTTTTCAGGGGCATCCTTTTCGGTGAGCAGAAGATCCATCTTCTCAACCTGGTCCAAGCCGTTTCCACCATCCTCTATGGCCTGGCTGCCTGGTTCATTTTAGACCACGGCTTCGGGCTCATCACCCTGGCGTGGGTCAACCTGGGGGCAATGGTCATTGAGCACATTGCCTATGTCTTTCTGGCCTATATATACGTGCGTGACTTGAAGATCTCCTTTTCCATGGTCCGAGGGGAGTTTTTAAAGGAAGCCTTTTCCTTTAGCCTATTCACTTTCATCGTCAGCGTCTCAGCCCTGATCCTGCTGAGAACAGACCCGATTATCGTCAAGCTATTTCTGCCTCTTTCTGCCGTAGCAGTTTATACCATTGCTCTGAAGATCTCTGAATATAGTCATCTCCTCACCAAGCAGTTTATTAACGTCTTGAGCCCTCTGGTGGCTGAGCTCAAAGGCAGTGGCGAGGATGAAAAGATTCGTTTCCTCCTGGTCAACGTAACCAAATTTGCCCTGGTCCCGGCTGCAGTCTTAACTGTGGCTGGCTATGCCCTCGGCCGGGAGGCAATCGTCTTCTGGGTCGGCCCCAAGTTTGCCGCGGCCTGGCCGGTGCTGGCCCTCCTCATGACGGCCATGATGTTAGCTGTTCCACAGATGGTTGCTTCCAACGTTTTGACCATGACCGGACACCACAAGTTTACCGCCTATGCGGCAATCGTCAGCATGTTCATAAATATCGGACTGAGCTTAGCCCTAGTGCGACCGCTCAACCTTGTTGGAGTGGCCCTCGGCACCCTTGTTGCCACGGTCATTGTCGACGTTGTGGTTATTATTGGCAAGGCCTGCCGTCTTCACGGCGTCAGCCTGGGTTCATATATCCGCCGGGTTGGGCCGGCTGCGCTGCTGCCGGGTGCCTGTCAGCTGGCAGTGACTCTGGCCCTGAAGAAATGGATGGTGCCGAGCAGCTTAATTCAGCTAGCCCTTCTTGCCCTGCCCGGGGTGGTCGTATACGGAGTCGTATTTTGGCTGCTCTGTGTCGAGCCCTCTGAAAAACTGCTATTGAGGCAAAATGTGCTACAATTTTCCAACAGGAAGACCGGACAGGCAGGCTGACCGAGGTGTTGATGAGAATCCTGGTTGTAGGAAATCTATATCCCCCGATCGTATTTGGTGGCTATGAGATACTGTGCGCCAAGGTGGTGGAAAGTTTGCGCGGTCGTGGTCATGAGATCAGCATCCTGACCAGCTCCTTCGGCGCTGACACCGCTCCGCCCGAGCCGGAGGTGGCGCGCTCTCTCGCCCTGACCACGCCATTCCCGAAGCCGGGTGAAGACGTTGGTTTTGTGGATTTCCGCCTGGGCACAATTAACAGAGTCGCCCAGCATAATCTGCGACTTACCGCCCAAGCCCTTGCCAAAAATCCAGTTGATCTGGTCTTTTGCTGGTGCCTCAACCGGCTGTCTTTGGGACCCATTTTTGCCGCCCAGGCTGCCGGCCTGCCGGTTTGCTACACCATAAACGACGAGCACCCCAAACAGTTTCGCTCGGCCGCATCCCTTGCCGGCATTCGGGCCCGGGTCAGATCGCTGGCTGAACGCTGGGTCTGGCCGCTGGCCACCTTTCGGAGCCTCGGCCGGGTAAACATGATTATAATTAGCCAAGCGCTCAAACAGATTCTTCTGAACCAGGGTTTGCCCATCTCAGGGGCGGAGGTAATCTATCAGGGCGTATCCCTCGAGCAATTCCCCTTCCGTCCTCTGGAGCGGGCCGAGGGACAACCCTGCCGGTTGCTCTACGCCGGGCAGCTCAGCAGAACCAAGGGTGTTCACACCCTCCTCAAGGCACTCGGTCGGCTGAACCGGTCAAAGAGGTCGAGTTTTCACCTGGATATCGTCGGCTCCGGGGTGCCGGCCTATGAGGCCGAGCTGAGGTCTGCGCTGGCTGAGGAGAATCTGGGCGAAAAAGTTACCTTTGTTGGCCAGGTTCCCCACGAGAGGATGACCGAGATCTATCAAGACCACCACATTTTCATCTTCCCCTCGGAGTGGGAGGAGCCTTTCGGTTTGACCCACCTGGAGGCCATGGCCTGCGGCACCGCGGTCATCTCAACCACCACCGGTGGGAGCGCCGAATTAATCAGGCACGGCCAGAACAGCTTGGCATTCCAGGCCGGTGACCCCGATGATCTGGCGTCGCGCCTGGGCGAGCTCATGGGTGACGAGGCTGAGAGAAGGAAATTGGTTCGGGGCGGACGAACGTGGGTCGAGGAGCATCACTCTTTTGAGGGTTACGTCAACCGGGTCGAAACATTTTTGTCCATGATTCAGGAAAAACACCAGACTCCACCATAGGTGAGGCAACAGATAAAATGAGTGAACCAGGAAGACCTGTAGCCCCGCAAGAAGAGAAGCTGCCTTTTCATCTGCCCACCCTCCTGCGGGGGGTGTGGTGTCGGCGCCGTTGGTTGTTAAAATGCCTCGGGATATCCATAGCCCTTGGTCTGGTAGGCGGCTGGCTTCTCGGTTCACCAACCTACGAAGCGGACACCGTTCTTATTTTTGAGTCTGCGGTGGGCGACGAGATGGGGTCCGACCGGGGCGTGCAGTCCCGGATGCGAGCCCTGCGGACCAGCCTCGATATGGTCAAGCTCAAGGCGAACCTTGAGGAGGTCCGCAAACGGTTGGCTCTTAAGACCTCACTCGATCAAATTGGCCAGGCCGCATTCGTAACTGTGCCAGCCAATACCAGCCTCATGACTATTCGCGTTTCTTGGAACTCCCCCAAGGGGGCCGCCGACATAGCCAACACCCTGCGGCAGGTGTTCTTGGAAAGTGTAGAAAAAGTTCGGGCCGAGCGCATCAAGAAAGTGATGGATTTCGAGAAGGTATCCGAAGAGGTAGGTTCTCGGTTGCAGCAGGCCGATACCGCATTCAAGGACTTTACCACCAGGGAGAAAATCGTTGACCTGGACAAGCAGACCCAGTGGTATCTGCAAGAGCTCAATTCAACGGAGCAACTCCTGCGGGATGCGGAATTCGAAAAAAAGAAGTTGGATCTGCAGCTGAAACATTTTGACAGTATAATCAACGATTTAAAGCAGAAGGCGGGTGAAGAGCAGGTGGGCAGCCAGGCTACGGAAAGTCTTGGCGAAATAAACATTAGATTTCGGCGCTTGCGGGACGCCATCCATGACGACCGCGCCCACCGGGCAGGGGTGGCCGACCTGAGCCAGAAGGAGCTGGAATACAATAAGGCGAAACGCCTCTATGAGCGAGACCTGATCCCCAGGATTCAGTATGAACGGGCCAAGGCAGAATACGAGAGGACAAAGGCCCTGACGGTTGACACCGAGCAAATCAAAAAGTGGAAATCCGAGATCAAAAAGCTGGACAAAGTAGTGATCCCCTCCAAAGGATCCAGCTCCACCTCGGCCAAAATGTTACAGGAAATGATGTTCAAATCTTTCGAAATTCAACTGCAACATGTGGCTGCCGAAGAAAAGGTCCAACATCTGACAGAAGCCCGGAAGAAATCCGGCGAAAAGCTGGCGGCGCTCAACGAGCAGCAGCGCGAATACATTGCCCTCAGCCGCAAGGTCGAAGCGCTGGAAACAGAGAAAAGGACGGTTGAGGAACTCGTTGCCCAGACTCGGAGGGCCGAGTCCCAATCTCCCCAGTTCAGCCTGGTCTCAGAGGCTCAAGTGCCCGAAAAACCTCTCAGGTCAACCGTGCCCCTTTTCATCGTCGCCATCACCGGGTTCGGTATCTTTTCGACGGTTGCGGTAGTTTTAGGATTAGAACTTGCCGATACCACGATAAAGTCTCAACCTGAGTTGGCTCTCAAGCTGGACAGACCGGTGCTCGGGGCTATTGGCAAAATGGACCACAGCGGCCACCTGCCAGCCGAACCATTCAAGATCATTTGTCGCCACATCCGCAATCGGCTGCCCAAGAAAGGTGCCCGGATTCTTGTTGTGAGCGGTCAACCCGGCGAAGGGAAAACCACTTTGGCAATCAACCTGGCCCAATCCTTTGGGCGCCAGGAGGAACGGGTATTATTAGTAGACGCCCAGGTGAGCAAGGATAGCAGTGGACAATCTTTCAGGGATCTCGTTGACCCAGACGGTTCTGAGATAAAGGGATTGGGGGAATACCTGTCTTTCGAGGTGGACAGCCCCGATGAAATAATCTATCCGACCGAACTTGCGGGGGTGGAGAGTTTGCCCCACGTTGGTCAGGCGGTCATCATGGAGCTCTTGGGGTCGAATCGAATGAAGGACCTCCTTGACCAGTTATCCAAGCGCTACAGCTTGATCTTCATCGAGTCCCAATCCGTCTTGCCCTATGCAGACACTGAAATGGTGGGTCAATTTGTTGATGCAGCAATTTTGGTTATCCGGGCCCAGCGGTCAAAAATGGGAGCACTGCGGGAAACCTTGAGGAGACTCGAGGCAGTAAACGTGCCGATCCTGGGCCTCGTCCTCAACGGAGTCGACCAGCTCTACCTTTCTACCTGAAGCAACAAAGAGACTGCGGTGAAAATCCTGGTAATTTCAAACCTCTTTCCTCCCCACGCCCTGGGTGGGTACGAAATCCTCTGTGCCCAAATATGCGGAATTTTGCAGGAACGAGGCCACGATATCTTTGTCCTGACGAGCGATCATCGGGTGACTCCCGACCAGGAGGGCCAGGGGCAAAGCAAATCAGCCTTTGATGTGCATCGGTCGCTGAAGCTCTACCTTCCCTTCGGAGAGCCCGCAGCCCTCTTGCGGCGTCGACGTCACCAGGTCGGCAAGCAAAACTACCGAACCGCCGGTGATCTGATTCAGAGAATAAAACCGGATCTTGTTTTTATATGGAGCCAGTTGCGACTAACCTTGGGCGCAGCCAGGGCGTGTCAAGATTCAGGTGTACCTACGGCATACACCTGCAACGACGACCACCTAGCCGGGTATCTACCGGCCCAATTGAAAGCGAGCCCTCGAGATTGGCTGCGCTTCATCGCCGACCGTTTTATCTTCCCCGACATAACCTTGAGGGGACTGCAATTACATCACCTCACCTGCATATCCCAGCGCCTCAAGACAGACCTTTTGGCTCGAGGACTGTCCATCGACAATGCAAAGGTCATATACCAGGGCATACCGGTGGAACAATTCCCCTGCAAGGAGAAGCCCGGCCGGATCAACGCTCCAGCCCGGTTGCTGTATGTTGGTCAGCTCCACGATTACAAGGGGGTTCACACTCTGGTGGAGGCGGCGCACCGGCTGGCCAAACCAGGCACCGATGTGCCATTGAGCGTTACCATCATCGGCGCTGGCGACCAGGAGTATGCTGCCCGCCTCAAAAACCTTGCAACCGGACCCGCCGTGGTTGAATTTGGCGGCAGGGTGGCTCACGCAGAGCTGCCTCGCATCTACCGGGAGCATGACATTTTTGTTTTTCCCTCTATTTGGGTGGAGCCCTTCGGCTTGACCCACCTGGAGGCCATGGCCTCAGGTACACCGGTTATCAGTACGGCCCACGGCGGTCATGGTGAGTTTCTCAGGGACGGGGAGAACGCCTTGGTTTTCGAGAAGGAAAACTCAGAGCAGCTGGCACAGCAGCTCATGCGGGTTATCAGTGATGACAAACTCAGCCACCATCTGGCCGCTGAGGCGAGAGCCATGGTGGAACGGGATTTTACCCTGAAGCGCTATGCCATCGATCTCGAGTCTTTCTTGTACCAGGCGCGGGGGGAATAATTGTCATGAACAGTGTCCAGGTAGCACGGCGCTTGGTTCGAAGCCACTGGGGTGGCACGGAGACGGTCATCCTCGAAACCAGCAAGCGTCTGTTGGCGGCAGGCCACGGCACTGAAATCATCTGTGCCAACGCCCTGGCTGAGCATGACAGTGAGGTCATAGACGGCGTCAAGGTCACTCGAGTGCCGTATTTCTACCCCTACCTGGGCCTGAGCCGTGAAGCCAGGGGACAATTGGACCAAAAGGGGGGCAACCTTTTTTCCTTTGCACTCATGAGGAAGCTGAACCAATACCCCGGGCTCGACCTGATTCACCTGCACACCGCAAAAAGAGTAGGGGGCATAGGGCGGCATGTGGCCAACAAGAAAAGAATTCCTTATATTGTCTCCCTCCATGGTGGGGCCTATGATGTGCCGGCGGAGGAGGCCCAATCCTGGACGGCCCCTACCAAAGGCGCTTTTGAATGGGGCAAGGTCCTGGGGTGGTGGGTTGGCTCGCGCCGGGTCTTTAGCGACGCGGCGGCCATTATCTGTGTGGGGGAGGAGGAGAGAAAAAAAACCCAAAGCCGCTTTCCCCATAAGCGGGTGATCCACCTCCCCAACGGGGTGGACCCAGAACGGTTTGCCAGGGGAAATGGGGCCCGGTTCCGCCGGCAGTACAACATTTCTCCTGATGCCTTTGTAATGCTAACGGTAGGACGGATTGACCCTCAGAAAAATCAACTCTTTGGTGTCCGTCTCCTCCCCGACCTCATAGTCGACGAACCCGGTATCCACCTGGTAATCGTCGGGCCCGTGACCAATCGTTCTTACCACCAGGAATTAACCCGCCTGCTTGCACAACTGGGTGTAAACAAAGAGGTTACGGTTATTAGTGGTTTGGAGGCCGCCAGCCAGGAGCTGGTGGACGCATACCACGGTGCTGACCTGTTTGTTCTCCCCTCAATTCACGAGCCCTTTGGCATCGTGATTCTAGAGGCTTGGGCCGCGGGGCTGCCCGTGATGGCCAGCAGGGTCGGGGGAATACCTTCTTTCGTCGAAGAGGGCCGGGATGGGGTGCTGTTCGAGCCCAATGACCGGGCGGGATTTCTCAGGGAATTCCGGCCCCTGCTCCAGTACCGAGAACGTTTGCAGACCCTTGCCGAGGCAGGACGGCAGAAGGCCCGGGAGCAGTACGGCTGGGACAGGGTTACCCAGAGGCTTATCCATATTTACGAGGAGGTATCGGGTGAAAATCCTCTTCGTCAATGAGAAGTGCGGCTATTTCGGTGGGGTTGAACAAAATGTTGCCGATTCGGCTGCCGGCATGCGGGCCAGGGGGCACGAATGCTACCTGGCCTACGGCACAACCACCGGCCAGGAGGTGGAAAAATATCAAGATCTCTTTGGCGGGCCCTCCAACTGTTTTGCCAGCTCAGAACTGGGCCTTGCTTCCGCCGATCAGGGAGACACATCCTTTGAAGCGATCCTGAATCGTATTGGTCCTGAGGTGATCTATTTTCACAAAGTTGAGCGGCTGCCCTCCTGCGAACACCTTTTGTCCCAGGTGCGCACTGTTCGGATGGTGCACGATCACGACCTCTGCTGCCCGAGACGGCATAAGTATTACGCCATCAGCAGCAAAGTCTGCGAGCATAGGGCCGACTGGCGCTGCTGGCTGGATTTGGCCTTTGTGGCCAGGTCCGGTTCTTCACCAATCGGTGTTACCCTGGTGAGCATAGGCCGCGTGATCAAAGAGATGAAGAGGAACCACGTTCTTGATAGAGTGCTGGTGGGCAGTCATTTTATGAGAAAAGAGCTTTTGCAGAACGGTTTCCCCACAGAAAAGGTGCGTATTCTTGCTCCGGTGGTTCGTCTGGCGGCTCAGAGCCCAAAACCTGTACCGAAGGAGCCACGAATCTTGTTCGTGGGACAGCTCATCCGCGGCAAAGGGGTGGACCTCCTGCTCAGGGCTTTGCAGAAGGTCTCGGTTGAATTCAGCGCCGCGATCGTGGGGGCGGGTAACGCCCAGGTCAAGCTGGAAGATCTCTGTCGCCGTTTGGGACTTGCAAGTAAGGTGCAGTTCCGCGGCTGGGTCGGTCACGATGAGCTCGGCAAGATATATGACTCTGCCAGAATTGTGGTGGTGCCATCACGCTGGCCCGAGCCATTCGGCATGGTCGGTATCGAAGCGATGAACCACGGCCGTGCAGTGGTGGCTTTCGGCGTGGGGGGCATTCCGGATTGGCTCAAGCATGAAGAGACAGGGTTGCTGGCCCCGGAGCAGGATGTTGACGCTTTGGCGCTAGCCGTGCACAGACTTCTTACGGATTGGGAACTTGCTGCGAGCATGGGGGAGAAAGGGTATGCACATGGTCGGGAGCGCTATTCCTTCGACCGCTATCTGGATGGATTAGAATCACACCTCAGAGGAGAGATCTCGCCGACCTCATAGATTACCAGCCGGTTGCTCACCTCCTCGTCTCTCGGGTTCCATCAGTTTCACCTCAACCCTGAGTGTTTCAGAAAAAGAGAGGATAAAGATGACAATCTCCAGGGGGAGACTTACCTTTTGGCGAAAAAGGCAGGGTATTCGGGATGAAGATCGGAATCACCACCTTCGGTGGTGACGGCGGCAAGTCGGGAATAAGTCAGTACATTATTAATCTGCTCCGTGAGTTCAGTTCACTGATGAGCGGGGAGAGCGGTGAGGTGCTGGTGTATGAGGAGGAAAAAAACATCTTTGTGCCGGACAATGGGGATATTCTCCCTCTCTGTTTTGATTACCGGTTGCGCAGCCCCATCCTGAATCTGGCCTGGCACCAGGTGGCACTGCCCCGCTGGTGCCGGAAAAGAAAATACGACGTGCTCTTTCTGCCAGCCGGTAACAGAAGGTTGCCCCTCTCCGTCCCCTGCCCGACCGTGGGCACGGTGCACGATTTCTCCAGTCTCCACGTGGAGGGCAAGTACGATCCGGCGCGAATGTTTTACATTAGCCGCGTGCTGCCGCCGCTGATCCGGAGGCTCACCCGGGTGATCACCGTGAGCGAAAGCAGCAAGAGGGATATCGTGGAGCATGCTGGGGTGCCCGAGGAGCGCATCACCGTGACTCCCCTTGCCGCAGATTCGCAGCTCTACTTTCCGCGCGACAAGGAGAATGCCACTTCCCGCATCCGCGCTCGGTATGGCGTGCAGCCGCCATATATTTTTTATCTTTCACGCATCGAACATCCCGGCAAGAATCACGTGCGGCTGATCCGCGCCTTTGCCCGCTTGAAAGCGACCAGGACTGTACCACATCAGCTGGTCCTGGCCGGAAGTGACTGGCTGAGGGCTGACGAGGTTCACCGGGCTGCGGCTGATTCCGGCTGTGCCGCTGAAATCCTCTTCACCGGCTTCACCCCGGCGGAGGATCTGCCCGATCTATACTGCGGCGCGGATCTTTTCGTCTTTCCCTCCCTTTACGAGGGTTTCGGCTTGCCGGTGCTGGAGGCCATGTCTTGTGGTGTCCCGGTGGCCTGCTCCAATCTATCCTCAATGCCCGAGGTGGCTGGAGACGGAGGGCTGCTGTTCGACCCCTACGACGAAGAAGCCATGGCGGAAACCATACGAAGCGTGCTTATGGATGCCACTTTGCAGAAACACTATGCCCGACGCGGCCTGGAGCGCAGCAAGGAGTTCTCTTGGTCCAGGACGGCGGTGCGCACCCTCGAGGTGATCCGGGCCGCTGCTGAGGAATACCATTGATCTCCGGGGAACCTTACATGATCGGTATTGCAGGTGGATCGTGCTCTGGCAAGAGTTCTTTGGCCAAACAGGTGGCCGGGCTGCTCGCAGAAATGTCGCCGGTGCGAGTTTCCCTGGATGCTTATTACCGGGACCTCTCCAAACTGCCCCGGGCAGAGAGAGAGCTGAGCAATTTCGATGTTCCGGAGGCCTTGGACCACGAGCTTCTCAGCCAACAACTGAAGGAGTTGGCGCAAGGCAAAAAGATCGAAAGCCCTGTTTACCGGTTCTCAACCCATACCCGGGCCCCTGAGACCAGGCAGGTCAGACCGGCAGGATGTGTTATTGTAGAAGGACTGTTCACTTTTTATTGGCAGGAGATACGGGATCTTTTCCAGACGAGGGTCTTTATCGAAGTTGATGAGCAAACCTCCCTGTCCCGGCGGCTGGAGCGGGACACCCGCGAGCGCGGCCGCACCCCGGAGTCGGTCAGGGCCCAGTACCAGAGAAGTGTGGGCCCCATGTACAAACGATATATTCTCCCCACGCGGCAGTTTGCTCACCTGGTGGTCTTCGGCGAGGCTCCAGCGGAACGCTCTGCAGTACAGGTCGTGACACAGGTAGAGGGGAGCTAAAAATAGAGGATGAGTGTGACTGAAAGAGCAGCATCAGAGGAAGATGGAAGTCGACGACCTGAGCTCATAGAAGAGCTCTATCTGAGATATGGCCGGGGCATGGGCGGTCCCGGCGGCTTGGCGCGGCGGTTGCGCTTCTGGCAAAAAAAGTATGCCTGGATTGTGGTTGTGGGTGGAGCCAAGGTGGTGAAACGGACCATCGACATTGTGGCCTCGGCAACCATGCTGCTCTGCCTTTTCCCAGTTTTTCTGGCAGTGGGCTTGTCGATCAAGTTGACCGATGGCGGCCCGATGCTCTTCTGGCAAACTCGGGTGGGGCGCTGGGGTCGGGAATTCCCCTTTCCAAAGTTTCGCTCCATGGTGGTCAATGCAGAACAGCTCAAAGAATCTCTTGCCGATCAGAGCCACCACGAAGAGGGTGTCACCTTCAAAATGAAGAGAGACCCGCGGGTGACCTGGATTGGGCGAATCATCCGCAAGTTGAGCATTGATGAGCTCCCTCAACTTTGGTGCGTGCTCAAGGGAGAGATGTCTCTGGTTGGGCCGCGACCGCCCATACCGGGTGAGGTAGACCAATATAGCTTGGCGGATCGTCGTCGGCTCGATGCAGTGCCTGGACTCACCTGTATCTGGCAGGTGAGCGGTCGGGGCGACATTCCCTTCCCGGAGCAGGTGGAGCTGGATGTGCAGTACATCGAGAGTCAGAGCCTGTGGCTGGATATCAAGCTCCTGCTGCAGACTGTTCCGGCAGTGTTGTTGGGCAAGGGAGCTTACTGAGGGTCGAATCCAGATGACAAACGAGGCAGAAGGCAGTGGTGCTGAGAACAGAGAGGCGGAAGAACTCCACCGCCGCTACTCGAGGCGCGGCCGCTGGCGACAAAACCTGAAGCGGCTCGTCAGGCTGTTTAACTGGATCCTGGTTGTACAACTCCTGTCTGGAGCCAAACGTTTTTTGGACATAGCCGGTGCTCTCGCCCTCTTGTTCGCTCTTTCACCGGTTATGGCCCTGGTTTCTGTGGTTCTCGCTCTCCAAGCGAAGGTGCTTCACCGCACCCCGAGGGTGGGGAGGTGGTGTGAGACATTCCAGGAGTATTCATTCAGCGCGCCGGAGACAACGGTGGGCAGAGTGGTAACCGGGCTCCGCTGCAGGCGCCTGCCCGTGTTGCTGAATATCCTCAAAGGCGACATGTCCTTTGTGGGACCCAGCCTGATTTCTCCCGGGGAGCTGAGTCCGCGGGAGCGGGCGGTGCGCAAGCGTTTCAACGTGAGACCGGGGCTCATCTGCCTGTGGTGGATCCGACGGAGGGCGAACATCGCTTACGGTGGCGAGGTGGAATCAGACGGAGAATACGTGGACACGCACACGGTGCTGGGAGATATCGGTATAGCCCTTCGTGCTATTCCGGCCGTGATCTACGGCGAAGGGGTGGCCACGGCCCCAGATCTGGTAACTATCCTGGGAATTCGCCTCAATAATGTGACCATGACCGAGGCCGTGGAAACTATCGTGGAGAGAATGGGCGGCAATGGCTCCCAGCAGATCTGTTTTGTCAACGCCGACTGTGCCAACATTGCCTACCGTGACCGCGATTACCATGAAGTTCTACAACAGGCGGGGCTGGTGCTGGCAGATGGGATCGGTCTCAAGCTGGCGGGCAAATTGCTGGCCCGGGACATCCGGCAAAATGTCAACGGAACCGATCTCTTTCCCCGGCTTTGCTCGGCCCTCTCCTCCTCCGGCATGGGTCTTTACTTGTTGGGCGGCAGGCCCGGTGTGGCTGAGGGGGTTCGTGACTGGCTTGCCCGGGAGCATCCAGATGTGAAGGTCAGTGGATACCACCATGGCTATTTTACCCCGGAGGAGGAGCCCGAAGTGATTCGCCACATAGCGGACTCCGGCGCCAGCCTTCTTCTCGTCGCTTTGGGAGCCCCGCGCCAGGACATGTGGATCAGCGAAAACCTGGAGCGAACGGGAGTGCGGGTGGCCATGGGCGTTGGAGGTCTCTTTGATTTCTACTCGGGTCTTACACCCCGCGCTCCCCAGTGGATCAGGGAGATGGGGTTGGAATGGCTCTACCGGTTCGGGCAGGAACCGGGGCGGATGTGGAAAAGATATTTTGTGGGCAATGCTCTTTTTTTGATCCGGGTTATCAAGGCAAGGTTCAAATAATGTGCTGAACCTGGAGGTTCTCCCCGGGAAAGGAAACCGAGGGCAAAATGACCACAAAAATGCAGCACAGACGGTGAAGATCAAGGTAAATGGATATTTTGCTGGTTTTCTGAGCCAGAAGAGGAGTTAATCTCAACACAGTCGCTCATTGGCTGTCTGCCCATGAGTGATGGCAAAGGTTGCAGAATACAATGAGAGCAATCGTTATCGCGACAGGAGAAGCTCCCGACATGACCGGGCTGAGCGAGCGCTACCCGGCTCCGATGCTGCCGCTCGTGGATCGGCCCTTCATTCAACATGTGGTGGAAATTCTCGTGGACCAGGGCGTGACCGTTTTTGATTTCGTCTTGAGCCATCAGCCAGAGAAGATCGAGGAGGTGCTGGGAGACGGCACCCGTTGGGGCAGCACCTTCAGGTTCCACCTGGCGCGAGATCCAGCTCGGCCATATAAGGTGCTGAAAGGATTAGAATTCGAGGACGAAAATGAGCCGGTGCTGCTCGGGCACGGGGACAGACTCCCTGAAATCGACTTTGTGGCCAGCGATCAGGCACCTCCCACTACCGCACCGGTCTTGTTTTGTTGGCGCAGCCCCGCCAAAGGGGAGGGTGACGAGGAGCGGGAGTGGACCGGCTGGGCCAGGCTCTCGGGCACATTGATTGCCAGCTTGCCTGGAGATCTGGAGCAAAAAGATCTCGCACTTCATTTGTTCGAGGTGCTCAGCAGCGATGCTGAAGTTGTCGAAACCCCACGGCCCATAAGCGTCCAGTCTTATGAGGAGTTGCTTTCCTCCCATCGCCGGGTTTTTGACAAAGAATTTTCCGAGCTCATGCACAAAGGCAAGGAGACGGACGAAGGTATCAGGTTGGAGAGAAACGTCAGTCTGCACCCAACGGCCAGACTCATCGCGCCGGTCTACGTTGGCGAGAACTGCCGGATAGGCAAGGGGGTCAAACTCGGACCCAACGCGGCAATCGGCCGTGACTGTGTCTTGGACACCCGTTGTACTGTTGAAAATTCTATTGTCTTACCGAAAAGTTATGTGGGTGAAGCCCTGGAGCTGGCGGATGTCATTGTGGACAGGAACCGGTTGATTAATGTCAGGCTGGGGGCGGATGTTTCTGTCGCCGATGATTTTATCCTGGGAAGCCTCTCCCGGAGACTCGTTCGCAACTGGTTTGCCAAAACTTTGGCGAGGCTTGCGGCAATTGTGGTGCTCCTTTTTACCTGGCCACTCCTGTTGTGCACCGCCCTGTGGCTCAAGGTGCTGCGGCGCGGCCCCGTACTTATTAAAAAAGATGTAGTTCGCCTTCCTGCTCCGGGCAGTGAATACGAGTGGCGCACCTTTGAACTTTGGAGCTTCAAGCCAGAGGAGGGGCAGAGTGGAGGTGAGAGAGGACACCGATTGGCCGGAATCTCTCACTTCTTGCTTCGCTTTCTGCCTGCCATGATTAATGTGGTTCGAGGTGAGCTGCGTCTTGTTGGGGTTCAGCCGCGTTCAAGAGAGGAAATCAAAACCCTCACTTCAGACTGGCAAGCCCTTTACCTGCAGTCCAAAGCCGGGGTCGTGACCGAGGCTTTCGTGGTCTATGGTTTGAACCCTACCGGGGACGAGCTCTACTCGGCGGAAGCTTTCTATGCGGTGACAGCTGGAATGCGTCACGATCTGAAACTCTTGTCCAGATATTTTCTCCGGGTGTTGAACATCTTCTCAGGTGCGAGATAGGGGGGGCAAAACCTCTGGCTGACGTTAACATGGCATGGAAGACGTGCGACTAAAAAGAAAATCCATTGAGCTGGGACACCTCGAGGCCTGGCTGACCAAGGGGAGGGGTTCCTTTCATTTTGAAAACCTCACCGGCTTGCACTCTCTGTTGGCAGGTGTGCTCTGGCTCACTGGCCTGCGTCGTAGAGGAGAAAGAAACGCCCTTAAACCTGTGATCAGGGAAACAAGATTTTCTTTTGCTTCCCTGCCCCAGAGATTCTCCGGCTTCAAGATCTTGCACCTCTCCGACATTCATGCGGACGGGCTTCCCGGCCTGGCCGAAAGAATTTGCCAGACGATAGACGGCCTGGAGGTGGACCTGTGTTTGTTGAACGGTGACTATCGTTTCGAGGTCTACGGCCCGAGTCACAATGTCTATTACAATATGGAAAAAATCTTTTCCCACATAAAGTCTCGTCACGGTATCTATGGGATTCTTGGCAATCACGATTTTGCTGAGAAGGTTCCAGTACTGGAACAGATGGGCGTCAAGATGTTGATCAATGAGTCGCTGGAACTGCAAAACGGGCAAGATAGGGTCTGGCTCGTGGGCTTGGATGACCCGCACTACTATGGCTGTGATGATCTCCCTGGAGCACTTGCAGGTGTTCCCGAGGACGGGTTCAAGATCCTCCTGGTGCATACGCCCGAGATGATCAAAGAAGCTGACGAGCAGGGGATCAACCTCTATCTCTGCGGTCACACCCACGGTGGCCAGATTTGCTTTCCCCTCATCGGCCCGTTGTGGCTGAATGCCAATTGCCCCAGGAAATACGCCCGGGCTGGGAAGTGGCGCTACGGAAATGTCCAGGGGTATACCAGTGCCGGTGTCGGGAGTTCCTGCGTGCCGGTAAGGTTTTTGTGCCCTCCTGAAATCGGGCTGATTGAACTGCAGCGGAGAGAAGAATAGGGAGGAGAAGCAGAGAAAGGTGGCCAGGGAAGATTTTTTTGATCTGGCCGAATTCGCTTTCGTGAGGCGTCTGGGGGTCCAGACCGAACAAGTTTTAACTGAAAGGAAAGATAAGGTGACGTAAGGAGATCGCAGCAGAAGGGGAGTGCTATGGTTACCATCGAAAAGTTGATGTCGGAAAAAGAGGTGCCGGTGGTCATCGCCGACCACCAGGGGATTATAACTCATGTAAATGAGGTGTTTACAGAAACATTCGAATGGCGGGCGGATGACTTGATTGGCGAATTGATCACCAAGATCATACCGTCTACCCTGCAGGACGCACACCATCTTGGTATTTCCCGATTTATGACCACGGTAAAACCGACTCTGTTAAACCAACCGCTTGATCTGGAAATCATGACCGCAAGCGGGCGCATAGAGAAGGCCCAGCATTTTATTGTGGCCGAAAAGAGTGACGGCAGCTGGGTATTTGGCGCTAAGATTATGTTAGTCTAAAAGAAAAGAAGAAAGAGGTAGTTTTGGCCATGAGCAAAAACCTGGAATTGGCCCTCTCCCACCTCCGTTCCACAATGGGCAAGATGGAAGTTGCCTTGGGGTCGATAAACGAAGCCATCGTCTGGACCAATCAGTCAGGAAAAGTCCAGTGGTGCAATGCCGTCTTTGATAGTTTGGTCGGTCGGCAACACATTCAGATCTTGGGGCAAGATCTGGCCGCCTTGCTGCCACTGGAAGAAGGCGGGATTTTACTTCCTGGGGAGGCATATCCGGGTCGGGTCATTCTAGATACTGCCTCTGATTTTGCCGGATACTACAAAGTATCTGACCGGGAGATCTACCTCGAGGTTAGGGGCAAGCATCTCGACCTCGGTGAATATGGTCGCTCTGCAGTGCTAACCATCCGCGATGTTACCGAGTCCAAGGAATTAGAACAGGTTAGGCTTTTAGGTGTTGCTGTTCAGGCGGCGGCCAACGCCATTGCCATTACTGACCGGCATGGAAAAGTGATCTGGGTAAACCAGGCATTTACCACTCTGACCGGTTACACCCCGAAGGAGATTCTCGGTCGAGATTTGCGTGTGCTCAAGTCCGGCGAGAACGATCCCTCTCAATACAAAGAACTGTGGAACACCATACTGGCCGGTAAGGTGTGGACCGGGCGCCTGGTAAATCGCAAAAAGGACGGCACCCTCTATTCAGAAGAACAAACCATCACTCCGGTTCGCAACGCCGAAGGCGAAATAGCTCACTTTGTTGCGATCAAGCAAGATGTCAGCGAGAGAGAAAAAATCAGTCTCGAGTTGAGCAGCACGAATAAGCTTTTAAGGGCGGTCAGTGAGGCTCAGTTGAAATTCATTGCCCGGGCTGAAGTAAGAGAACTGTTTGAAGAGATGCTGGAGCAGTTGCTCGCTCTGAGCGACAGCGAATATGGCTTTGTCGGTGAGGTGCTTTACAAAGAAGACGGAGCTCCTTTCCTGAAAACCTACGCCATTACAAACATCGCCTGGAATGAGGAAACGAGAGGTTTTTACGAAAAGTACGCTCCCACGGGGATGGAATTCTATAACCTGAACACCCTCTTTGGCCATGTGATGACCACTGGAGAGCCGGTGATCTCCAACGATCCAGATAGCGATCCTCGGAGTGGTGGACGCCCACCCGGACACCCTCCCTTGCGAGCCTTTCTCGGTATACCCTTGTCTAGTAGATCGGAATTGATCGGCATGATTGGCCTGGCGAACCGTCCTGATGGGTACGACGAATCAGTCATCAACTTTCTGGCACCCTTTCTCAGCACCTGCACCAGCATTATCGAAGCATACCGTACTGACACCAAAAGACAGGAGGCCGAAAACCGTTTGCAGGATAGTGAAGAGAGAATACGGGCTGTACTGAGCACCGCCGCTGATGGAATTATCACAATCACGGGGGAGGGGGTGATCGAGTCAGTCAACCCGGCGGCTGAGTCAATTTTCGGTTACGACAGCCAACAGTTGATCGGCCAAAAAATCAACGTCCTGATGCCGGAGCCCTATCGCAGTGAACATGACAAGTACATAGAACGTTACGTGAGAACAGGTCAGGCGCGGATCATTGACATTGGCAGGGAAGTCGTAGGCCAGCGCAAGGATGGGACTGTTTTCCCCCTGGATTTGGCAGTGAGCGAAGTTTGGCTCGGTGAGCGGCGGCTTTTTACTGGAATCCTCCGCGATGTTACTCAGCGCAAAGAGGCAGAGGAGACACTTGCCAGGCAAAACATGGAGGCCAGTCTCCTTTTCGGCGCCACGGACATAGGGTCTGAGGCGGCTTCCATTGAAGAGGCTTTTCAAAGGTGTGTCAACCTCTTGGGTGAAACAACGGGATGGCCTGTGGGCCACGTGTATCGGCTGGCCGAAGATGGAACAGAAGAGCTCTACTCTACTGATATTTGGTACGAAAAAGACAGAGAGCAAAGCGCTGTTTTCCATAAAGTGACCGAGCAATCAAGGTTTCCTCCGGGGCTCGGGTTGCCGGGTCGTATCCTGAGCTCCGGTGAGGCTGCATGGATCACCGATGTCCAGCATGACCAAAACTTTCCCCGAGCCCAACAAGCTTTCGACATCGGGGTGCGAGGCGCCTTCGGCTTTCCGGTAAAAATTGGCGGTACGACACTTGCGGTGTTTGAATTTTTCTCCACCGAACCGATGGAGCCGGACGAAGGTTTTTTGAACATTATGCGGCGGGTTGGGGATCAGATGGGGAGAGTCCTCGAGCGAATGCTGGCCAAGGAGAAGGTGGAAGCCGCCAGTAGCGCCAAGAGCGAATTTCTCGCTGCAATGAGCCATGAGATACGCACGCCGATGAACACCATCATCGGCACGGCGGATCTCCTCACGGAGACCACTTTGACTCCTGAGCAGGAACGCTATGTCCAGGTGCTCGAGTCATCTGGAATAACTCTTCTGAGTCTTATCGACGGCATCCTCGACCTTTCCAAAGTGGAGGCAGGCCATCTTGAACTGGAAAAGGCTGACTTTGATCTCGCCGAGCTTGTGCGCGAGACATGTGGGCTTCTCTCCAGCCGGGCTCGTGTCAAAGGTCTCGATCTGAGGTGTCAAATCTCGCCCCAAGTTCAAACCCATGTGGTGGGTGATCTAGTGCGCCTCAGGCAAATTCTCCTGAACCTCATCGGCAATGCCATTAAATTTACCGAGAGCGGGGAGGTTGTCGTCGAGGTCAAGGAAGTCCAGCCGGAAGTTAAAGAAAAAGAGACGGTATCCCTTCTTTTCACTGTGACTGATACTGGCATCGGTATTCCTGCGGACAAAATAGACATTATTTTTGACAGTTTTTCGCAAGCCGACTCATCAGTTACCCGGGAGTACGGTGGAACCGGCCTGGGGCTGGCCATAAGCAAGAAACTGGTTGAACTCATGGGGGGCAACATTTGGGTAGAGAGCGCAGTTGGCCAGGGAAGTACTTTTTCTTTTACCGCCCGGTTTGAAGTTCAGGCCGAACCCGGCAGGGCAATTGAACCGCCGGAGGGGTTTCTCTTTGAGATAGAAAATCTTCGCCCCTTGCACATCTTGTTGGCAGAGGACTCCGAGGATAATCAATTTCTTATCCAGGCCTATCTCAAGAGGACCCCTTATCAGCTGGATGTGGCAGAAAACGGGGCCATCGCCTTGGAGAAGTTTAAAGCCGGCAGCTATGATGTAGTGCTCATGGATGTACAGATGCCGGTGATGGACGGCTATACGGCAACCCGGGAGATCAGGAAATGGGAGGGCGAGAAAAAGATAAAGGAGACTCCCATAATAGCTTTTACGGCCCATGCCATGAAAAAAGACATGCAGAAGAGCAGGGAGGCGGGGTGCAACTTTCACCTGACCAAGCCGGTGAAAAAGGGTACTCTGCTCAAGATCATCATGGATTATACCGGAGAGCCCGGCACCGTACGCAGCCAGGGAGAAGAGAAAGAGGAGATTGTGGTCCAGGTGGACCCTGATCTGCAGGATCTCGTACCCGGGTACCTTGAAAACAGGCAAAAGGATATCGGTTCAATCCGCAATGCCCTGGAGCAGGGTGATTATGAAACCATCAGATTTCTGGGGCACACCATGAAGGGATCCGGCGGAGGCTACGGCTTTGACACCATCAGTGAGATAGGCCAGTTTCTCGAAGAGGGTGCCAAGAGGAGAGACGTCCAAGAGATCGAGAAATGGTTGAACAGGCTTTCAACCTACCTTGACAGTGTGCAGGTCGCATACAAGTAGTGGATAGAGGCTTTTGCGGCGGCAGCTTTCATTAGGAGGTACAAAATTAGATCTATCATTATTCAGAACATATTGGAGAGCGTACCCGTTGGCCTGCTGGTGGTAGACCCGGATGGGGAAATTATACTTTGCAACAGTGCCGCCTCCAGGATTTTAGAATATGAGCGGCAGGCAATTGAGGGTAAGGGTTGGGCAGAGATTTTCTTCGATAATGAGGAGAATACCGCTTTTAACGATGTCATCGTCGATGTCATTTGGAAACAAAGGGTAAACCTCCGCAGAGACGTTAGTTATCTAACGCCAACAGGCGCAGTTCGACACCTGTCCACGACCTCGTCGTTTCTGCTTAAAAATGATGAAATTGCCGGTATCGTCATTCTTCTCGATGATGTCACTGATATCTACCAGATGCAACAGCGAGAAAAGGCAATGCTGGAGGAGAAAAACCGGATCCAAAGCGAGAGAGCGGAGAGTCTAAAAAAGCTGGCTCTGGGAGTTGCCCACGAAATACGAAATCCCACCGTTTTTATTGGCGGTTTTGCCAACCGTATGCTCAAGCAAACGGACGAAGGAAACCCCTTTACAAAATACCTCGACAATATCTTGAGTGGGACAAAAAGGCTGGAGAATATCGTAGTGGCGGTAAGGGATTACGCCGATATCTCTGCAATTGCGCCAACAGAGGTTTCGGTCACCGACATTTTGGAAAAAGCTCGTGAAAACCTGAAGAAAGAGACAGCTCTCCTCTCAAAGAAGATAGATTGGCGCATCCACATTGAGCCTGTCGAACTCGTTGCTGATCCTGATCTTTTGGCCGAGGCCCTAGGTGAGGTTCTGCGGAATGGTCTGGAGTCCATTCGCCATGAGCCAGGAGTTCTCGAGATTAACACCGGGCATGAGGACAATTACACCTATATAGAAGTTTCGGACACGGGAGCTGGTATCTCCGAACAAGATCTGCCTTTTGTTTTTGATCCTTTTTTTTCCACCAAGGCAGATGGAATCGGGATGGGATTGCCCAGCGCCCAACGGATCATGGCCGAGCACGGGGGCGAGATAAGAATCGATTCCACCCCAGGGAAAGGGACGAAGGTAAGGCTCTCTATTCCTGATCACAAGAGAACCGAAAAGGTAGCCGAAGCCGGGTGAGATCGGAAGCGCACCTTGCTTTATTTTTTTGTAATCCGGAAAAAGAAGACTCGACAATTTCAGGTACCTCAGGGAGAGATTTCCATCGGGTTCGACATCTGCACCTTAGCGGGACCTAAAGCAAGATCACGCCCCTTTCCCCTCATTATCCTAACCGCGCAAAGGGATTTATAGATGAACATCCTCCAGGCGTTGGGTCTTGGTGTATTGCAAGGGCTTACTGAATTTCTGCCGGTGAGCAGTTCAGGGCACCTGGTGCTGGCCCAGCATCTCTTTGGTTTGAAAGAACCACAGCTCTTCTTCGATGTGGCTGTACATGGTGGCACCCTTATGTCGATCTTTGTGGTCTTCCGCTCCGACATGCGGCAAATACTCAAAGACTGCTTGACCTTGCTGCACTCGCCTCGCCAAACCTTGGCTTTTAACCCCACCACTGAGGCGACTGCCGGGGTGAAAATGGTCCTGATGATCTTCGTGGGATCAATCCCCACGGCCCTGATCGGTCTTATCTTGAGAGATTTCGCCGACCGCTTGTTTGCCTCCATTACCGTGGTTGGAATCAGCCTCTTGGTAACGGGGCTGCTTCTTGTCTGGAGTCGGTGGTCCCGACCGCACCGCAGCAATCTGAGCACTCCCAGCCCGGTGGATGCTCTCTTAATCGGCCTGGTTCAGGGAGCAGCCATCACTCCAGGGTTGTCGCGCTCAGGAGCAACAATTACCGTTGGCTTGCTCAGGGGTCTCAGGCCGGAACTGGCCTTCCGCTTCTCCTTTTTGCTTTCCATTCCCGCTATTCTCGGGGCCACAGTTCTTGAGGCCCTTCAGGCCGGTTCGGTTAATCCCGGCTGGCATGTGGTTGGCGTCGGCTTCTTTTTCGCTTTTTTGGTTGGCTGGGCGGCGTTGCGGCTGCTGCTGGCGGTGGTGGGACGGGGGAAACTCTTCTCCTTCGCCCCGTACTGTTTTGTCTTGGGTACCGCAGCCCTCATCGTTGGGCTCTAGCGGTACACGTATTGGCAACCATAGATAGGTGTATGGACAAACTCATGTCTCATAATTATTTGATAGGAAGGGTCTGAACGTTGCCTGGAGAATTATAATAATTTGATAATCTGCCAGTTAGGGCCACCATTTTCATTGCCGGGGGTCACAGCGCCGGGATGAATGGGAGGATTCCATAATGAAACTTACGAGAGGGGGATGAGTATGAGTGGTGAGGAATTCACTCCAGCGGATCTTGAGCACATGGAGCGCTTGGGTATCACCGAGGCCGAGGCCAGGAGGCAACTGGCCATTTTCAAGAAAGGTCCACGGAACCCGCGGCTGCAAAGGCCGTGCACTCTGGGTGATGGCATTGTGGTGCTCGACTCCAATGACCACGAGCGCCTGGTCGCCCGCTGGGAGAAAGCGGCAGCCAAAGGCCGCCTTTCCGAGTTTGTCCCGGCCTCTGGTGCGGCCACGCGAATGTTTGCCTTTCTCCAGCGTGTCCGGAGCCGGCTGGCCAGCACCCCCCCCGCCAGTGGTGTCGAGGGCGACATTGAAACAGACGGTGACAAAGAGGACTTTCGATTGTTTATCGATTCCCTGAGAGAGTTTGCTTTTTTTGAGCCCCTCGCCGAGGCGCTGGCCCAGGCCGGCATCTCTTTGCACGATCGAATGGAAGCCGGGCACTACAAAGATATCCTGGACTATCTCCTTGACGCTCAAGGGCTGAACTATGGCTCTCTACCCAAGGCTCTGATCCCATTTCACCGCTACCCTGATCACAGTCGTACCGCCCTGGAAGAGCACCTGGTTGAGGCTACCCACACGGTGCAGGACTCCAGCCAACTCTGCCGTCTCCACTTTACCGTTTCCGCCGACATTGAAGCAGAGGTGGTCGAGCAGGCCCGGCGGGCAGCGGCGGATTATGGTGACCGCTTCGGTGTTCGCTATGAACTCAGCTTCTCCATTCAGAGCCCGGCCACCAACACAATGGCGGTGGATCCGGAAAACCGTCCTTTTCGCCAGCAAGATGGAAGCCTCCTCTTTCGGCCCGGGGGACATGGTGCTCTGCTGGAGAATTTGAACCAACTCCAGGGCGATATCGTTTTCATCAAGAACATTGACAATGTGGTGACTGATGACCATCGTGGCCCGGTGCTTCGCCATCAGAAAGTTCTGGCAGGGATGCTTTTGGAGCTTCAGGACCAAGCATTCCGCTACCTGCACCTGCTCCGCTCGGGTTCCATAAAAGAAAAAGATCTTGATGAGATGCTTGATTTCGTCACCAACGATCTCAGTACATCCCCAGCCGAGAATTTTTCGCGTCTCAGTGTGGAGGAGAAGGCAGCGAGCCTGTTCCGGCTGCTGAACCGACCTTTTCGGGTTTGTGGCATGGTAAAGAACCGAGGCGAGCCCGGGGGAGGACCCTTCTGGGTGCAGGAGCCTGCAAACAAGTCAAGCCTGCAGATCATCGAGGGGGCTCAGGTCGACCAGAGCTTGCCGGAGCAGGTGGCCGTTTTCAACGACTCCACCCATTTCAGTCCAGTGCGGCTTGTTTGTGGCCTGCGCGATTTTGAGGGCCAACCCTTCAATCTGCAAGAATTTGTAGATCAGGAGGCGGTATTCATTGCCCACAAAACCGACCATGGCAAAAAGTTGAAAGCCCTGGAGCTTCCTGGTTTGTGGAACGGAGGAATGGCTGACTGGAACACAGTTTTCGTGGAGATTCCCGAGGAGACATTCAACCCGGTCAAGACGATCAACGACCTGTTGCGACCGGCTCACCGTGCCAAATGACACCGAGACAATGCAAGGCGGGATGTTCCGTTTCTATGTTTTCTTTTTCAACGAACAAGAGCCCGCGTGTTCTGTCAGTGGTCAGGGGCGAACCAAGAATTCGTGAACCGCGAAGACCCGGCGGCCGTCAGGCCACAGGGCTTCTGCCTCTATCCACTGAGACCCCGCCCGGTCAATGGTGAAGGAATACCTACCTGCGACCCTCGGTTCCTGGCCCGAGGCTTCCCATACAATGATGGCGCCACCTGGATCCAACCCTTCAACCTTTAAATCGGCCGTAACCTGTTGGCCGGCTTTCACCTCAGTGGGGACACCTCCTATCTTGCCTTTTGCCCCGGTCCAAGTCTGGTTCTTGAGGGGTGTTCGCCCCATCAGCCAGGCCAGGGTGGCCAAGCTTCGGGCCTGGCCCGCCGTGGTTGCTTCGGTGCCAAGGTGATAGACGTCAGCCCAGCGGTCATACATGGGGTAATGATCCTCTTTGCTCATGTCATCAGGAGGGTAGCTCAAAATAGCGAATTCACCGCCGAATCGGGGCACTCGACCAAAGCCGTCCTGAATACTGCCGACGGGGAGCCCGGATGGGGGCAGAAGCCGGCGGTCGTTGAGGGCGTATTGATGGACAATCTGGCGGGGTCTCTTGTTACCCAGGCCGTTGATAAAGACCAGGTTGTTGGGATTGGCGCCGGCTTGAAAATTTATATTGCTGATAATAGCCTCAAAAAATTCAGGCCGAGGCTCGAGTTGGTAGGCAGCTGCCAGGTCGAAGGCCCACTCGAGAGGGAAATACCAGGCAGCTCTCTGGTGCCGCTTGCTTTCGAATGGGAAAGAAGTTCCATAGGCAGACCCACGGGCATACTCGGACAATTGCCACCCGGCAGCCACAATTTCGCCGCTGCATCTCTGGAGGTGCTCTGGGTCGAGCTTAGATTCTGCTATTCTCCCGGTTCGTCCTGCGAATGCATAACTTCGCACGGCGCTGCCGTAGCCCTCGAACAGCCTCCACCAGTGCCACTTTCGAGCTGCAACCGCCGACGGATCAAACTCTGCTAACAGCTGCTGATGATATCTCTCCTCCCCGGTTGCCAGGAACATTTCCGTAGCCGCCCAGGCGATTTCATCTTTGTCGGCGAAGGTGTGCCCGTAATGACTGATGGGCTGGTATGCTCCCTCTCGGCCATGTTTGAGCCATGCAGATTCCAGAAAGTCCCACCCTCTTTTTGCTTTTTTCAGATAGGAAGCCGCCACCTTCGGGTAGTGATTTTTGAAAGCTCGGGA
>Ga0255045_10000011_pt1 | contig 34161 bp, 28 predicted proteins | sample BC1_12_23_MG_FD_183652 | JGI IMG/M metagenome (GOLD analysis project Ga0255045, IMG submission 183652) | Seawater microbial communities from Strait of Georgia, British Columbia, Canada - BC1_12_23 | ecosystem: Environmental > Aquatic > Marine > Strait | place: Canada: British Columbia...
GTGGAAGCCGGATTCTCTTCCTCGTCGACTCGTCGGCGAGCATGCTCGGCAGCACCATTGTCAACGTCATCCGTCGCCGCAACCTGGCCGACAGTGACAAAGTGCGTGCGGCAAAGTGGCGCCAGGTACTGGCCACCGTGGATTGGCTGACAACCCAAATTCCACGGGACAGCCGATTCCAGATCTACGCCTTCAACACCGCCGCACGACCGGTAGTTCCGGACACCGGGGGACAGTGGCTCGACGGCTCTGATCGCGAGGTGCTCGATGGCGCTGCGCGGCGGATGAACGACATCGTCCCTGCCGACGGTACCAGCCTCTTCCACGCCCTGGCGGTCGCATCCGAGCTCAACCCGAGGCCCGACAACATCATCCTCTTGACCGATGGCTTGCCGACCGTCGGCAAGAGCCCCGCGCGGGCCACCACGATCACTGCTCGGCAGCGCTCGAAGCTCTTCAACCGTGCCGTCGATCAGCTGCCATCCGGGATCCCGGTCAACGTGATTCTCTTCCCGATGGAGGGCGACCCGGAGGCCGCCAGCGCCTTCTGGAAACTGGCCATAAATACTCGCGGGTCCTTCATGAGCATGGCGGAGGACTGGCCATGATCAGGCGCAATCGGGATTTCCAGACCTTCTCGCTGTCGTTCCTCGACGTCATCTGCTGCGGTTTCGGCGCCATCATCCTGCTTCTCGTGCTGACCAAGTTCGGCGAACCGCTGGCAATCGAAGAAGCCCGCCGCGACCTCGACCGCCTGCTGATCGAGCTCGAGGCCGAGCTCTATGAGATCAGGGGTGAAACTGCAATCCTCGACCGCCGCCTGCGCACGAAGGTGCAGCAACTGTCGGAGGAACAGAGCCGAATCGCCCGCCTACGCGGCGATCTCTCCGAGATTCGGGGTGAATACGCCGCCGGCGAAGAGCTTTCCGAGGTCCAGGACATCCTCGAGGGGCGCATGCTGGCCGCCCAACAGGAGCTTACCGACGAGATGCGCCGCCTTCTCGAGCAGAGCCGACGGCGGCGCGAGCCTGAGGCCATGGTTGGCGGCATCCCGGTGGACAGCGAGTACATCATCTTCGTCATCGACACCTCGGGCTCTATGTTTCACTACGCATGGCCGGCTGTAGTAGAGAAGATGACCCAGGTTCTCGACACCTATCCACGGGTCAAAGGCCTCCAGATCATGAATGACATGGGCCAATACATGTACTCGCAATACGCCGGCAAGTGGATCCCTGACACCCCCGGTCGACGCAAGGCGGTGATCGCCCGCCTCCGGTCGTGGAGCGTCTTTTCCAACTCGAGCCCGGTGGAAGGCATTACCCGGGCAATCCGCACCTTTTCCAGCCCGGACCGGAGGATCTCCATCTACGTCTTCGGCGACGAGTTCACCGGTACCTCCATTGACGAGGTCATCCGCGAAGTGGACCGGCTCAACACCCGTGGCAGCGACGGCGAGCGCCGGGTGAGAATCCACGCGATCGGCTTTCCGACCGTTTTTTCGGTCGCCGGCGCGGGACAGCACACCGGGGTCCGCTTCGCCACCCTCATGCGGATCCTCTGCCGCCGCAATGATGGGACGTTTGTAGGCCTGAATTCCACAAGTCCCTAGCTTCGAAAATCACCCGCCGAACAACGCAAAGCTGAGCAGGAGATACAAGATACAAGATAGCGGCCTGCTCGCGGGGCGGTTGGGGGGATCTTGCATCTTGGATCCTGCATCTTGCATCTGGTTGAGCGGCCGGGGGGTTACAATTGTAGGAGTGAACGAATCTCAATCCACATCCGAGCCGATCCGGCTTCTGGTTGTCGAAGACGACGAGCCGCTCGCCGATGGTCTCTGTCGCAACCTCGAGTTGGAGGGATTTGCGGTGCACCACGTGGGCACCGGCGAGGCCGCCCTGGTCGAACTCGCTGAGCGCTCCTCGGACTTCGATCTACTCATCCTCGACATCATGCTGCCCGGAATCGACGGTTTCGAAGTCTGCCGCCGTTTGCGCAGCGACGGCAATCTGATCCCAATTCTCTTCCTCACGGCGCGAGGCAGCGACGCCGATCGAATTCTCGGCCTCCAGCTCGGCGCCGACGACTACCTGACCAAACCATTTTTGGTCGAAGAACTCGTCCTGCGGGTGCGTGGAATCATGCGTCGGGCCGAGTGGTCGCAGACGCCGGCCCGAACCGGTCCGGTAGTGCACGTGGGGGCGAGCGAGGTCAACCTGGATACTATGCGGGCCAGCACACCGGAGGGCGCTGTCGCGCTCACCGAGCGCGAGGTGATGCTGGTCCGTTTTTTTTCAGAAAACAACGGTCGTGTCCTCACCCGCGGCGAGCTTCTCGAGCGGGTCTGGGGATACACGTTTGACACCTCGACGCGGACCCTCGACACGTTCGTCCACCGACTCCGCAAGCATTTCGAGCAGGACCCCCGGAACCCGCTCCACTTTCACACCGTCCGCGGGGTGGGGTATCGGTTCACGACCGAACCGGAGGAGTGATTCCACCCGCACACCCGGATTCAGGATGCTGGATGCTGGATGCGAGCAAATGACTTCTCACCTCGCAGACGGCCTGAAAAGAACACTATCCACAGATCACACAGATGAGTCTTCCCGCGGGGATCTCGGTCAATCGGTGTGCGTCCTGGGCTGCTGTGGGTGGGTGGGCGGATCCAGCATCTAGTATCGAGCATCCAGTATCGGGCGGGCGGGACGGGTCTACGAGCCTTTCTCGATGCCCAGGTCCTTCATCTTCCGCCACAGGGTGACGCGTGAGATACCGACGCGGTCAGCCGCCTCCTGCATTTTCCATCCGCAGCGCTCGAGCACCTCGCGGAGCAGCCGTTCCTCGAGGGCTGCAAGAGGTTTCGGCGACTGCAACAACTCATCGACAAGGGCGGTTTGGTAACCGTCGACCGGTAGATGGTCCTCTTCGATGCGCTCCCCAGCGGCCGCCAAAGCGGCGGTGAGAACGCCCTCGAGTTCTCCGAAACCCCGGTCTCGCGCCATCCGAGTCAACCTTTCGAGAGCCGCCGGTACAACCCGAGTGCGTGGGGCAAGCTCCTCGATCCAGCTGACGATCATCTGCGGCAAGTCCTCTTTCAGCTCCTGGGTGGACGGTAGCTCGAGAGTTTCGAAAGAAGATCCTTCAGGATCGCTCGACGCGCCGACAACCACCCGCCAACCCTCTGGCCGATTGGACTCAACCAGGCTTTCGGCATCGCCTTCGCAAGCGTAGACGGTCCCGGGCGGCCACGGATTGATGGTGTCCCAGCTTCCGGCCCATGTCAGGAACAGGTTTTCCGGCATGCCCGAGAATCGGTGCAGGGCGCGGGCGACGTCACGACACACCGGCGGCTCGGCGACAATGCAGATATCCGCACGAGTCCGAGCGAGGATTGCGACACGCTCTCGGAGAGCATCGGCCGCCACCGATGAGCCAGCCATGAAAAAGCCCGGATTCGGTTCGGTGGGTCGAAGAATCTCGACCGCGCCCTGAAACCCACCCTCCTCGTCGGACAACGGAATAACGGTTATCTTGAGCGGAAGGGCGCGTCCATCTACCGTTTGGTAGACTGTCGCGAAATTTTCGACTTTTCCGAGATCGTTGTTGAGAGCGAAGGTCAGTGGGCATGCGTTCTCACAGTCGACCCCGCGGGTTGTGAGCTTGCATCGGCCCCCGATTTCATGCCCCTCCTCGTACCCCAACAGGCGTCGAGCCGCGTCGTTGACGTGTCGGAGGGTTCGCTGATCGTCGAGGACGATGACCGCCTCGCCAAGCTGATCGAGCACCTCGATCCATGCCCCCCCGAAAATATCTTCCTTTTGCAGAGCCACGCTTCTATAACAGCGCGATTGACTCGGTTATTCGCAGTGTCGGGGGGTTTGGCACGGCCCGGCTCAACGCTCGATCTCGAAGCCCTCCTCGGGTTCGGGCTCGGCATCGGCAAAGTAGAGAGCGGTGTGCGCAATTGGCAACAGCATCACGTGGGTGTGGCCCTTGATGGCAACCTCGACGTGGTAGTAGCCATGATCGTTGACGGCCACCAGTGTCCCCATGGTTCCTTTGGCTTCGATCAGTGGGCAGTAAAATGAAACCTTGCCGGGGATTTCCATCGTGAGCTCCTTTCCAGTCCTCTGAGTTTATCACCCTGGAGAGGATGCCAGGCACGCCGATTCGCGGCGAATCGGGATGCCAGGCACCTCCGGTCAAGGCGCCCATCTCGGGAGGGTCAGGCGGGTGGCTGCCGAATTCGCTAGTCCTCGCTGTCCAACTCGCCGTTCTCTTGGGGAGCGATTTCGCCATACTCCTTGAGCTTGCGCTGCAAGGTCCGGAGCCCGATCTCCAGGAGGTCGGCCGCGCGCGCCCGGTGGCCACCGGTCTGCTCAACGGTTCGCAGAATGGCTTCTTTCTCGATCTCGGCCATCGACCGCAGCCGCCACTTGGTGGGCTCCGCCGACACCGGCGGCTGGCTGGGCGTCCGGTACTCGGCCGGAAGATCTTCGAGGACGATCTCGCCGGCGCGGGCGAAAAGCACCGTCGACTCTATGAGGTTGCGGAGTTCGCGAACGTTGCCCGGCCACGGCTGCCGCTTGAGGGCGGCCAGCACCGCAGGATGAACTCCACCGATATCGCGCTCCAGCTCTTCGTTGAAGAACTCGAGAAAGTGCTGAACGAATAGCGGGATGTCCTCGGACCTCTCTCGCAGGGGTGGGATGTAGAGTTCGACAACCTTGAGGCGATAGAAGAGATCCTGACGGAAGCGACCGGTCTCGACCCATTGGACGAGATCTCGGTTGGTCGCCGCCACGAGCCGAAAGTCGACCGGGATCTGGGTCGCTCCGCCGACACGCATGATGTGACGTTCTTCGAGCACCCGTAGCAGTTTCACCTGGAGATCGGCTGATAGCTCCGAAATCTCGTCGAGGAAAAGGGTCCCGCCGGAGGCGCGCTCGATCAGCCCGATGCGACGCTGGTGAGCTCCGGTAAAGGCGCCCTTTTCGTGGCCGAAGAGTTCGGACTCGAGAATCTCACCGGGAATGGCACCACAATTGATGGCCACGAAAGGTCCCTGGGCTCGTGGAGAGTTCTGGTGGAGGGCGTTGGCGACCAGCTCCTTGCCGGTGCCCGACTCGCCGACGATGAGCACCGTCGATCGTGTCGGCGCCACCACCCGCAACCGCTCGAGCAGCTCTTCCATCGCTGTTGAGTGGCCGACGATGCCCTCGAAACCAAAGCTCTTCTCGAGCCGTTGGCGTAGCCGACGGTTTTCATCCGACAAGACCCGCCGTTCAAGTTGCAGCTGCACCCGCTTGCGTAGCTCCTGAACCTTGACAGGTTTTGTGAGGTAGTCATCGGCACCCTCCTGGAGCGCCGCCACAGCATCCTTCACATCGGCATAGGCGGTAACGAGGAGGAACGGCAGGTTGGGGTGCTCCTCGCGCACCGCGCGCAGAAACTCGTAGCCGTCCATGCCTGGCATCCGCACATCGGAAACGACCGCGTCCACCTCCTCGCCTTCACCTAACCGTTCGAGGGCCTCCTCCGCAGAGGCGAAAGCCCGCAGCGTATATCCCACGCGCTCAAGGGTTCGGGTCATAGCGTCGCGCGACCCGTCGTCGTCGTCCACGAGAAAAATCACTGGCGCCATGACATCAACTCCCCAGCATCTTTTCCAGCTCTGCGTCGTCGATGACCTCGACTCCAAGCTCACGTGCCTTGGCCAACTTGCTACCGGGGTTTTCTCCGGCCACCAGATAGGAGGTATTTCGCGACACCGAGCCCGCAACCTTTGCTCCCAAGCGCTCCAGCTCTTCCTTGAGCTCATGCCGCGACCGCCCCAGGGTACCGGTGATGACAAACGTCCGGCCGTTGAGGGCAGCTGCGTCAGGCCTGGCATCGACATCTTCACGGGGATCGATACTCCGTTCGGCCAACCGCTCCGCCAGTGATTGATGACGCGGATCGGCAAGCCACTCGCCGAGCGCAGCCGCAATCACCGGACCGATACCTTCAATCTCCTCGAGCGCCTCGGACTTGGCGGCGGCAAGGGCCTCGAGGCTGCCGAAACGCCTCGCCAATAGCTTCGCCGCCCGTTCCCCGACGTGGGGAATGCCAAGCGCGAAGAGCAGGCGGTGAAGCGGCCGGTCGCGGGCTTCCTCGAGCTCACCGAGGAGGTTTGCCGCCGACAATTCACCCCAGCCGGGGAGCTCGGCCAGGGTCTCGGCCTCGAGGTCCCACAACGAAGCCTCGTCAGTCACCAGACCGGCCTCGACCAGCTGTTTCAGCAATCTGCCCCCGAGTCCTTCGATCTCCATCGCACCCCGGGCCACGAAGTGGCGAAGCCGTGCCCCCACCACCGCCGGGCACTCCAGGTTGGGGCAGCGCAACGCAACCTCCTCCACCTCCCGCACCACCGTTGTCCCACACACCGGGCATATCTCCGGTACGGCGTAGGGCTGCGCCTCGGACGCGCGCTCTGCGGTCACCACGCCGACCACCTTCGGGATCACCTCTCCACCCTTGGCGATCCACACCGTGTCGCCGACTCGAACATCGAGCCGCATGACTTCATCGAAATTGTGAAGGGTTGCGCGTGAAACTGTCGAGCCCGCCACCTCCACCGGTTCGAGCACCGCGACCGGCGTCAGTACGCCGGTACGACCGACCTGAACGACGATGTCGAGGAGCTTCGTCGTGCGGCCCTCGGGCGGGAACTTGAAGGCCACGGCCCACCGCACCGATCGCGAGGTGCTGCCCAGGACGGCGCGCTCCGATCCGCGGTCGACCTTGACCACAATCCCGTCCGTGTCGTAGTCGAGGTCATGTCGCCTTTTCTCCCAGCGATCGATAAAGGCCTCCACTTCGCCGAGGCCAGAACACAGCTCGAGTCCCGGACTGACCGGAACTCCGAGCCCTCGCACCCACTCGAGCGAGGCAACGTGGCCGTCCTCTTCAAGACCCTCGGCGCGAGCGACCTGGTAACACCACAGTCCGAGACGCCGTCGCGACGCCTCACGCGGGTCGAGCAACCGAATGGCGCCGGCCGCGGCGTTTCGCGGGTTGGCGAACTCGCGTTCACCAACACGGCTGCGCTCGCGGTTCAACTCGGCCATCACACTCCGCGCCAGATATACCTCGCCTCGGAGCTCCAGGAGCGGCGGCAGAACTTCCATTTCAAGCGGAAGCTGCCGGATCGTCCGTGCGTTGGTGGTGACGTCGTCACCCACCGTCCCGTCACCACGAGTCACGGCGCGTTCGAGCTTTCCGTCGACGTAGACCAGCGAGATCGACACACCATCAATCTTGAGCTCGGCGGCGAGACCTTCGGGCTCGCGTCCGAGCTCCCGGCAGAGCCGCGCGTGCCACGTGTGAAGCTCGTCCCGCGAGTAGCTGTTGTCGAGGGAGAGCATTGGAACTACGTGTTCCACCTGTTCCAGGCCCGGTAGCGGTTCATCCCCAACTCTTTGGGTTGGAGAGGTCGGGCTCTGAAGGTCGGGGAACCGACCCTCGAGGTCCTTGAGCTCGGCGAAAAGTTGATCGTAGTCGAAATCCGAAATCTCGGGATCGGCGAGGACATAGTAACGGCGGTCGTGGTAACGCACCAGTTCCCGCAGTTCCTCGACTCGGCGCGCATCCTTCTTTCGACCAGCGGGCACGGTCATCTCCTCCGCCTCGGACGCCGTCGCGGTCGTCGTCGCGGAGGCTCTGGCGCCTTTGTTGGAGCATCGTCGTCTCGGTCCTTGGCGCCGACCTTGCGCAGCGCGCGCATCCACCCCTGATAGGCCTCGGGCGAAATATAACCCAGGGAAACAGCAAAACCGTACAGGTCCCACGCCACCTGGAAGTAGTCCTGGCGAGCGAGCTTGAGGACCTGGCGCCCACGCTCCGGCGGCCGCCGCATCTTGGTCAACGCGAAAAGGCCCTGGTGCAGCAGATGCAGGGTCTGATTCGAAAGATGCATGCTCGTCGAAGCCGGTTCGAGCGAATCTCGGAGCCGTCCCAAAACCTGGGGGTTGTCCACCCGACCCGCATCAGAAGTCTCCTCTTCGGCGATGGCGAGAAAACGGCCCAGGAAATAGCTCCCGATCAGGCTCGCATCCGAGACCTCGCGACCGGACTCGATCTCCTTATCGACCATTTTGAGGACGCGCATGCTCTCGTCGGTATCAACAGGAAGATCCGGGAACGCCCGAGTGAACACGCCCGCCCGCCGCCAGGCCTCGTGAATGCCGGCGGCACGACCCGAGCGAAGGGATTCCAGGAGCTCGTAGGTCAAACGCGGCGCCGACGCCTCCGCAATCAACTCCTTCTGCGCGTAAATTGCAGACTTGGTTCGCGGGTCAATCTCAAACCCGAGGCGTACGCCGTACTCCAAGGCACGCATCATCCGTACCGGATCCTCGATAAAGCGCTGGTCCGGGTCTCCGATTGTCCGAATGACGCCCCGATCGAGATCTTCGATACCACCCACGTGATCGATGACCGAAAAATCCGCGATGTTATAGAAAAGGGCGTTGACCGTGAAGTCGCGGCGGCGGGCATCTTCGGCAGGCGTGCCGTAGACGACATCATCGGTCGCTGGTTGCGGTCGATCGGTGGTGGCATTTTCCTCGGCCTCCTCGGCCACCGCCTCCTCCCAGTCATCCGGAGACTCCGGAGGTTCCGGGCTGGCGCGGAAAGTGGCCACCTCAACGATGTCACCACGGAAGAACACGTGCACGAGCCGGAACCGTCGACCGATGATGCGCGAGTTGCGGAACAGGCGTCTGATTTCCTTTGGGCGCGCATTGGTGGCGACGTCGAAGTCCTTGGGTCGCTTATCGAGCAGGAGGTCACGGACGCTCCCGCCGACCAGATAGGCCGCATATCCCGATCGGTGCAGTCTGTAAAGGACCTTGAGCGCCTCTTCCGACAAGCTGCCCCGCGAAAGCCGGTGCTCGGGCCGTGCCAGCACTTTCGGAGAGAGGATTTCGGTCGTCGGCGTACCCATGGCTTCAATCACGCTGGCCCACATTCTGGGTCTCGAATCGGAAATATTTGGCGAGCCCGCGGTTTACGACAGCCGGCTCAGCCATCGATGGACAGCACGATCTTAGCAAATTGCCCCGCTTGCTCCATCCGTTCGTACGCCGCCCGTCCTTCGACCAGCGGCAGGACGGTGTCAACAACGGGCTTGATCTGGTGCATTTCGACCGCCGCGACCAGCTCCCGCCAATCCTTGCGCGAGCCCATGGTCGAGCCAATGATGCTCAGCTGGTTCCAAAAGACTTGCCGGAGCTCTTCCGTTGGGTTTGGTCCCGACGTGGCGCCGCAGGTCAGAATCCGTCCCCCCTTCGCAGCAGCCTTCAGAGACTGCATCCAGGTCGCCTCACCCACCGAATCGACGACCACGTCAGCGCCGCGCTTACCGGTCAGCCGGCGAACACCACGAGCGACGTGATCGTCGGCCGGCAGGGTCTCGTCAGCACCCAACTCGACCGCGCGTCGTAGCTTTTCCCCTGACCGCGAAGTCACGAAGACACGAGCTCCCATGAGTTTGGCCAATTGTAGGCAGGCCATCGACACACCACCGCCGATGCCATGGATGAGTACCGTCTCCCCAGGGCGCAGGCCGCCCCGGTTGATCAACATTCGCCACGCGGTGAGGTGGGCGAGGCCAAATGCCGCCGACTCTTCCCACGACAAATGAGTCGGTCGCGGGGCGAGCGATTGGGCAGCCACCACCACAGCCTCGGCAAAGGTGCCGTCCGAGTGTTCTCCCAATACTCCGAATGTGAGGCACAGGCTGTGTTCGCCTGCAAGGCAGAACTCACAATGGCCGCACGACAACCCGGGATCAAAAACAACCTCGCTTCCGATCTCGACTCCCTCGACGGCGTCCCCTACCGCATCTACGACTCCGGCGCCATCGGCCCCGCCGATGTGGGGCAGTCCAATCGGTATGCCAGGCATTCCGTGGAGGACGAAGACGTCGAGATGGTTGAAGGCGGCCGTCTTCAGCCTCACCCGGACCTCGCCCGGCCCCGGCTCTGGTTCGGGCCGGTCACCGTAGAGCAGCTTGTCGGTCCCGCCATGTTCCTCGAAATAGAGAGCCTTCACATAACCTCCTGTGCAGCGACATTGTAACTGCGTTCGTGCCACATTGGCATTCGGACAGTTGGGCTTTGGGCTATGCGCTATGCGCTATGAGCTATGAGCGCACCGCACGTGCTGCTACCGGGCCGCATTCACCGGTCAAAATCGGCATGACCCCATAGCCTATAGCCCATAGCCCATAGCCCAGGGTGGGTGGGTAGGGTGGGAAAACAACAAAACCCCGCCGAAGCGGGGTTCTGCGGTTCCACGGATCGATGAAGATTCAGGGACTCTGGTTGTCGAGGACGAAGCGACGCTCGCCGATGATGGTCCGCCCGTCGCGGTTGTCATGGGTCCACACAATCAGGCTGTGTTCGCCGTCGGCGAGATCCTCGGCAATTGTGTCAAGCTCATAGCTGAAGCCGGCGTTGCTTGAAAAGGTCGGCGGCATCCACGGATAGAGTTCATCCAGATCCGGCGATGGAAGGCCATGGTCGGCTTTGTCGATGTACAAGCCATCAACCCAGATCTCGACCTGATCGAAGGACCGCGAGTCCATAGCGAACCCGGTCACCTCAACCACCCCCGCCACCAATTCCATGTGCTCCGGCGTCCAGATATCGCCCCACGAGGGTTCATCTTCGTCGTCGTCGCAGTCGAAGATGACCGGCAGCTGGGCGATGTCGGTGACGTTGTTTTCGCGATCACCCGCCCGCACCTTGAACAGGTGCAGGCCCTCACTGAAGCCACGAGCGAGTCTCAGGTAATTGACGTCGACCAGGAACGAGAAACCGCTATGCTTCGAGTTCGGCACATCGACATAGAGATTGTGGATGTCCATCCGTGGGTGGCCGTAATAACGGAAGTCCCACTCCGCGGGTTCCCAATAGAAGCTTCCTTCGTTGGTGTCATCGATGATGACGCCATCGAGCAGGAGCTGGATGTAGGCGACACCACCCATATCGACGCGCGAGCCCACATCGAGCGCCCAACCAACGATCATGTCGACGTTGTCCGGATCGTCATAAACATCTCCAGACCACGGAGGGAGTTGCCCGTTCTCTTCCTCACAATCGTCCGCAAACATCGTGTGGTTGTCGATCGGCCAATCGATGTCGCCGAAAGGCGGCAGATTGGAGCCCGTGTTGAAGGTCTGTACGAAACGCCGTCCGATCACCCGCGAGGCGCCTTCGTTGTCGACCACGCGCACCGCGAGCACGTGAATCCCGTTGTTGAGCACGGTGGTGTTGAGCATGCGCACAAAACCGGAGTCCTCGGCGTCAGGATCGCTCGGGAAGCGATTCCCGATGTCGGGCCGGTGAACACCGGTGACCGCGTTGCCCATCGCCAGACCGTCAACCATGATCTCAACGTAGGCCACATCCTCGTCATCCAGCGCCCAGCCGGTTACCGGAAAGATCCCGTTCATCGGCTGGTTCGAGCCCGGGAGTTCGAGCTCGCCCAACGGGGCCTGGTTGAGATCGTTGTCGACGTTGATGGAGCGCAGGCCGTATTCCTCGGACGTCGAATCGCTGAAGGTGACGAGCATATACAGCGTATGCACCCCGTCGGAGTAATCCTCCGAGTTGAAGGATGTGGCAAATCCGGGACGGGAGTACGGCGTCCCCGCGTACCACGGATAAGCCTGGAGAATGTCGTAACGAGGCTGATTCAGGTCGGCCGTGGCTACAAACTCGTCGTCGACGTAAAGGTCGATTTTGCTCACCAATGCTTCATCCCATTGACAAGAGTGCCACGTCCACTGGGGGCCGCACTGCTCGCCGTCATCGACGACAAAACCGTTGACCTCCACGAGACCGAAAACCGTCGCCCCATCCGCCGGCGTATCAAGCCAGAAAATAGTCTCGGCAACTGCACTTATCGGCAGCAGGAGAGTCAGCAGTACAAGCGCTCCGACGGTTCCTTTGTAACGCATTGCGTATCCTCCTCTGGACCGAAGTTCCAGACAGACAATTTACGATCGTAATTATGATATACCAAGGCATATCTACGGTCAAATAAAAGATGGAAAATGAAGGGGTTTGGGACCGTAATTTGTGCCAAAGAAGTGCACGAACTTACATTCTCCGTGATGTAGATCACCAATCCTATGGGCAATCTCCGACGGATTAATCGATCGACGTTTTTGCTAATTCCTCGACGTGAATACGAGCAGATTTTGCCAGCGCTTCGAGCTCGAAACCTCCTTCGAGAAAGGACAAAACACGACCATCCGCCCATCGTTCCGCAGCATTGATCGCAGCAACGGTCAAACGACCGAAACCCGAATCAGACATCTGCATGCCGCCCAGGGGGTCGTCGCGGTGCGCGTCAAAACCCGCCGACAAAACGATCGCCGCCGGCTGGAGACGCCGACACATCTCGTTCAGAGCATCCTCAAACGCCGCACAAAAAACCTCGTCCCCGGCGCCCCCCGCCAATGGCACGTTGCGGGTTGTTTCCCGCCCCTCGCCTTCGCCAACCTCGTCGGCCCCGCCGCTCCCTGGGAACGCCGGGTAACGATGGACGGACACGAAGCCGACATCAGCACGCGAAAAGAAGTGCTGTTGGGTGCCGTCACCGTGTAGAGCGCCGAAATCGGCGATCACCACCGGTCGGTTCCAGCTGCGAACCACCACTTCGGCCGCCAGAGCCACCGAGTTGAAAATGCAGTAGCCAGACGCGCGGTCTCGGCCCGCGTGGTGAGCCGGCGGACGGATGACCATGAATGCGCGCTGCAGCCGACCATTCACCAGGTCGAGAGCTGCCTGCATCGCCAAACCGGCGGCAGCCACCGAAGCGTCGAACGTCCCCGACGAAACGCCGCAGTCGTGCGAGTCGAGCCAGCCACTGCCGACTTCGGATGCCTCTCGCACTCGCTCGATGTACTCCGGGTCGTGGATCCAGGCGAGAGCGCCGATCGTGTCCTCATCGGGAGGCAGCTGGCTATCGCGATCCACCACCCAGCGGCCTTCGGCTCGTGCGGACACCGCATCGAGAACCACCTGCGCCCTCTCCGACCTTTCGGGATGGCCGAGCCCCGGCTGATGCTCAAGGCACAGCGGATGCGAACGCACGCTGAGAGGCATATCCGAAGTCGATTCGTTCACACTCGCATCATAGCGAACTGCAACTCGTGAATGAGGAATTAGGAATGAGGAATTAGGAATGTCGCCCACCCACCCACTCCGTTCATGGGGGGAGGGGTGGGAATTCCTAATTCCTAACTCCTAATTCCTAATTGGGGCGAGGGTAGCAGTTGCCAACTGTGCGGCGTCCGTGTTGTGAAGCCCGAGACAAGCAGCTACCCTAGGGTCGATGACGAAGAAGGCAGTCCGAATCGGTGTGTCGCTGGCCCTGATGGTCGTACTGTTGGCGGTTTTTCTGTGGAACGTGGATTTCGCCGAGGTCGGCCGTTCGCTCGCCGGTGCCGATCTTCAGATGCTCGTCACGGCCTCGCTGGTGGCGCTCTTGGCCTATTGGCTGCGCGCTCTGCGGTGGCAGTTCATTCTCCTGCCGGTAGGCCGGGTGCGCCACTCGAGTGTGTTGCTCACCACCGCGGTGGGTTACGCCGCACTCTCCCTTTTGCCGGCCAGGATGGGTGATCTGATCCGCCCACTGATTCTCGCCCGAAGGGAGAAGATTCCCGCGTCTGCCAGCCTCGCGTCGATCCTGACCGAGCGTGTCTTTGATCTCTGGTCCGTGGTCTTTTTCTTTCTCGTCTTCATCATCTGGCCGCCCCGCATGCCGGAACTCGACGAGCAGGCCCGAAACAGCCTCGAGATACTCTCACTCAGCGGCTACGTGGCCGGCGCCGGTCTCTTGATCGGAACCTTCATCCTGCTCGGTCTCTTCCGCTACCAGGAGCGTTTCGTCGAGCTGTTGACGCGGCCGGTCGGTTGGATCAAGTTGTCGTGGCGGAAACCGGCGACCAACTTCTTCAACCACTTCCTGGACGGACTGCGCGTGCTCCAGCGCCCCCGGGATCTCTTGATCACGACCGTCGCGTCGTTGATCATGTGGTGGGTCATCTGCTGGCAGGTCCGCTTCACCCTGCTCGCCTTCGACGTCGACCTCCCTCTGCGGGCGGCCTATCTCATCGTCACGATGGCCGTGATCGGTCTCGCCGTACCGACCCCAGGTGGCGTCGGCGGCTTCCATAAGGCGACCCAGGTCGGCATGACTCTATTCTTCGGAATCGGACTCAACGAAGCAACCGGCATCGCCATCGCCTATCACGCCATCTGCTTCGTCCCCATCACCATCATCGGTCTACTCTGCCTGCCCCTTCTCGGGATCAACCTGCGCGAGGTGAAAACCACTTCACCCGAGGCCACCGAAGAATGAACTGCCCCTTCTGTGGTGATTCCGACAACCGAGTGGTCGACTCCCGCGACGTCCGTTCGGGTCTGGAGGTTCGGCGCCGCCGTGAGTGCTCGGAGTGCGGCAAACGATTCACGACCTACGAGCGGGTTGACGAGCTGCCGACAACCGTTGTCAAACGCGACGGGCGTCGGGAAAGCTTCGATCGCGAAAAACTGCTCACTGGTCTCCTGCGGGCGTGCGAGAAGCGGCCGGTTCCCCGGCGCGACCTCGTGGCAATCGTCGATGTCGCGGAATCGAACCTCGCGGCCCGCGATGTTCGCGAAATATCGACCGAAGAGATCGGCAATATGGTCATCGAGGAACTGCGCCGTCTCGACCAGGTTGCCTATGTTCGCTTCGCCAGCGTCTATCGAAGATTCGAGGACGTCAACCAATTCATGGACGAACTCAAACATCTGCTCATAAAAGAGAAAAAGACAGACTCCTGACCGATGGCCGAACACCCGGAATTCCCCGACCACGAGCTCCCGCCTCAGGAGGCGATCAGCATTCCTGACGTGCTGCCGGTGATGGCTCTGAGGGACGCAGTCCTCTTTCCCTACGCCATCATTCCTCTGACCGTCGGGCGCGAGATTTCGGTGCTGGCAGTCGATGAAGCTCTGTCCGGGAACCGTCTCGTCCTGGTCCTGACCCAACAGGATCCCCAAGTTGAGAACCCACAGCCCGACGAGCTCTACCAGACCGGATGTGTCGCTCTCATCATGCGCATGCTCAAGCTCCCAGACGGCACCATCCGAATTCTCATCCAGGGGTTGTCGCGCGCGCGGGTCGACTACTTCACCCGCACCGAGCCTTCCCTTGAGGCCCGACTGACGACGGCCGAGGAGCCCGACCCGGGCCCAGAAGAGCTCGAGGCAAAGGCGTTCGTGCGCTCTATCAAGCAAGGCCTCGAGCGTGTGAGCACGATCGGCAAACAGATCTCGCCGGAGGTCATCCTTATCACCTCGAGCCTCGAGGACCCGTCGCGGCTGGCTGATCTCGCGGCCTCAAATCTCGGTCTCGAGGTCGCCGACGCGCAAGACGTGCTCGAGACCATCGACGCGATGCCGAGGTTGCGTCGGGTCCACGAGCTTCTCGAGCGGGAGCTCGCGCTGGCCGAGATGCAGGAGCAGATCTCATCGCAGGTCCGAGGTGAGATCGATCGTAATCAGCGCGAATTCCTGCTCCGCCAGCAGCTGCGGACGATCCAACAGGAGCTGGGTGAAGTTGACGACGTCGAACACGAAATCGCGGAGTACCGCGAAAAGGCGGCGGCCGTCGGGCTGAGTCAGGAAGCGCGGGAGGCGGTGGATCGCCAGCTTCGGCGGCTCGCCTCGATGCACCCGGAAAGCGCCGAGTCATCGGTTGCGAGGACCTGGCTCGACTGGATGACCTCTCTCCCCTGGGCAACCGTCAGCCAGGACAACCTCGACATCGCGGCCGCACGCACAATTCTCGATGAGGACCATTTCGACCTGGACAAGGTCAAAGAACGGATCCTCGAGTTCCTCGCCGTGCGCCAGCTCCGTCCCGACGGCAAGGGCCCGATCCTGTGCTTCGTGGGTCCACCCGGAGTCGGGAAGACTTCACTCGGCCGCTCCATTGCTCGCGCGATGGGCCGAGAATTCGTTCGCTCGTCGTTGGGCGGGGTGCGTGACGAAGCCGAGATCCGCGGTCACCGGCGGACCTATGTCGGCGCGCTGCCGGGGCGAATCGTCCAGGGGCTTTCCCAGGCCGGCACATCCAACCCGGTCTTCATGCTCGACGAGGTCGACAAGCTTGGAGCCGACGTTCGCGGCGACCCGTCATCCGCACTCCTCGAGGTCCTCGACCCGGAGCAGAATGATAGCTTCCGGGATCACTACCTAGGCGTTGTCTATGACCTCTCAAAAGTACTTTTCATCACCACCGGTAACGTCACCGACACCATCCAGCCGGCTTTTCTCGACCGTATGGAGGTCATCCGGCTCTCGGGTTACACCGAAGAAGAAAAGCTCGAAATCGCGCGCCGCCACCTCATCCCACGTCAGGTCGAGGAGAACGGCCTTTCGACACATGGACTCGAATTCACCACCGGTGCCCTGCGACGGCTGGTAGCCGATTACACACGAGAGGCAGGGTTGCGCAACCTCGAGCGCGAAATCGGCTCGGTATGCCGCAAGGTGGCAGTGCAGGTGGCCGAGGGACGGCGGCCGGTCCGTCGCGTCAGCCCAGCCACCGTCGAACGACTGCTCGGGCCGACACGACATGTGGCGGACCGCCCGCTCGAAAATGATCGGATCGGCGTAGCCACCGGTCTCGCCTACACGCCCGTCGGAGGAGACGTGCTGCTGGTGGAAGCGATTCCACTGACCGGCAAGGGAGATCTCAAGCTCACCGGGTCCCTTGGCGAGGTGATGAAGGAGTCGGCGACCGCCGCGCTGTCATTGGCCAGGGCGCGTGCTGCGGAGCTCGGGATCGCGAACGACTGGTTTGCGAATCAGTCCTTACACGTCCATGTACCGGCGGGCGGCGTCCCAAAGGACGGGCCTTCGGCCGGTGCAACCATCCTGTCGGCCATCGTCTCCGCCGCCTCCGGTCGTCCCATCCGTCACGACCTCGCGATGACCGGCGAGATCACCCTTCGCGGCGATGTCCTACCGGTCGGTGGTGTCAAGGAGAAGGTCCTGGCCGCCCTCCGCGTCGGCATCACCGAGGTCCTGCTGCCGGCTGAGAACGAACGCGACCTGGCTGATCTTCCGCCATCGGCCCGCAAGAAGCTGCAATTCATCTTTGTGAGAACAGTGGACGAGGTGCTGGAGGCGGCGATTCGCTGAGGACGGGCTTTACGGCTTTACGGCTTTACGGCTTTACGGCAAAACGATCTTTCCTGGCGACTGCGTTGTCAGGAGTTTGTGCCGTATAGCCGTGGGCGGGTGGGCGGTGGAAGCCGAAAAGCCGTCTGCCCTTGAGGCAGGCGGCGGCTATACTTGATTTCCTAGATGGGGGTGAGATGACGCAAAAAAAACGAGCTCTGGTGACCGGTGGCGCGGGATTCCTCGGTTCCCATCTGTGTGGACGTCTGATGGACGAGGGCCTCGAGGTTGTGTGCATGGACAATCTCATCACCGGTTCGCTCGAAAACATCGAAAGCTTCTTCGGTCGGGACGGATTCACCTTCGTCCACCACGATGTCACCAACTTTATCCACGTCCCGGGGGAGCTCGACTACATCCTTCACTTCGCATCGCCGGCATCACCCATCGATTACCTCAAGCTGCCCATCCAGACCCTCAAGGTAGGATCCCTCGGCACCCACAAGGCCATTGGCCTCGCCAAATCAAAAGGGGCTCGTTTTCTGCTCGCATCGACCTCGGAGACCTACGGTGACCCGCTTGTCCACCCGCAGCCGGAGGACTATTGGGGAAACGTCAATCCGGTCGGTCCGCGTGGTGTCTACGATGAGGCCAAACGATTCGCCGAGGCCATTACCATGGCCTACCACCGGCACCACGGGGTCGACACCCGCATCGTTCGAATCTTCAACACCTATGGACCGCGGATGCGGGCGGGTGACGGCCGGGTAGTGCCGGCCTTCATCTGCCAGGCGTTGGCGGGCAAACCGCTCACCGCCTTTGGTGACGGTTCGCAGACACGGTCATTTTGCTTTGTCGCCGACCTCATCGAAGGCATCTGGCGGCTGCTGAACTCGGATTACGTCGATCCCATGAATATCGGCAACCCGGCCGAGATGACGGTCCTCGAGTTCGCCAAGGAGATCATTCGGGTCACGGGCTCATCCTCGGAAATTGTCTTCGAACCGTTGCCGGAGGACGACCCCAAGGTGCGCCAACCCGATATCTCGTTGGCTCGACAGGTCCTCGACTGGGAACCTCAGGTCCTGCTGGCCGATGGGCTCAAGGAGACCATTGAGTTCTTTGCCGGCTGACTGCCGTCCGCCAACCCAGTGATCAGTAGTCACAGATCAGAGATCAGTTCCAACCACCCCACCCCCCGGACTCTCTGACTGTTACTGATAACTGATTACTGGGCGGGAGGTTGGGACTGGTTAACCTGCGATATCCTTTACAGTTCCGAGGATGAGGGTTGGTGACTCGACAGGATCCGGGCCGATTTCGAAGGCCTCTGCTATGCGGTTCGTGAGAAATTCCTGATCGACCTCGCGCTCACCCAGCATCAGGGTCGCGAGCGGCTGGCCTTTTTCGACTCGATCGCCGATGCGAGCGTGAATCATGACCCCGGCACCGTGCGCCAGATCCTCGTCCACCCGCCGTCGGCCGGCGCCGACCTCAGCCGCCACTCGGCCAAGATCTTCGCCTTTGCAGGTGGTCACAAAACCTTCCGTCTCGGCCAGCACCTCGGCTGTGGACCGCGGGCGGGCAAGGAGATCGGGGTCCGGATTACCACCGTGCGCCACCGTGATCCGTTCCCAGGCGGCCATAGCGGAGCCGTCGGCAAGAGCTCCGGCCAACACGGCCTCGGCCTCGCCAGCGTTCCAGTTGCGCAGGACCATCGCTTCCCGGCACAACCTCAGAGTCACCTCGCGCAGGCAGGCATCGCCGTTGCCGGAGAGCACGGCCAGCGCCTCACGCACCTCGCACGCCGTACCGAGCGCTGGACCCAGTGGTTGATTCATATCGGTTATGAGGGCCTCGCAACGAACGCCGGTGTCGATCGCCACCTGTCGCAGCGCTACCGCGAGCTCGAGCGCCGAGTCCACCGTCTTGCGGAACGCGCCCGAGCCCCATTTGATATCGAAAATGACAGTGCCCGCACCGAGGGCAAGCTTTTTGGACCCGATGGATCCGACGATCAAGGGGAGAGAAGGAACCGTAGCCGTAATATCTCGCAGTGCATAAAGAGTGCGGTCGGCCGGTGCGATCTCATCGGTCTGCGCGATGATCGCCGCACCACAATCGTCGATCAGGTCCAGCGTTTCATCGCGGCCGCGGGTCGAGTCCCAACCCGGCACCGCGTCAAGCTTGTCGAGGGTCCCCTGCGAATGACCGAGACCGCGACCCGCCATCATCGCGACCGGCACTCCGACCGCCACCAACAGCGGAGCGAGCACCAGCGAGATCGTATCGCCGACACCGCCCGTGGAGTGTTTGTCCACCACATCGGGTCGATCGGTTGCGATGTTCCAGACTTCTCCCGAGGTCAGCATCTCCTCGGTCAACCAGCGGGTTTCTTCACCGCTCATTCCTTGGCAGCAGATAGCCATGAGCATTGAAGCCAGTTGCTCCGCCGGTAAAGAACCATCGCTCGCGCCTCGCACAAAGGTGGCGATCTGGTCGCGGCTGAGGCTACCGCCGTCTCGTTTTTCGGCAATAGCCTCGACAAAGCTCACCCCGAGAAGCTCCGGTTAGCCGATTTCGGCCAGCCGCTGTTGGGCACCGTTCAGAAACGGGGATTCCGGGAACTCCTCGACCAGCATTTCGAAGTACAGCTTTGCCTTTTCAGGCTGGTCCTCGTCGACAAAGAGCTCACCCAGCCGGTAAAGCGCCGCATCGCGCGGCAGACCGTTGGTCCGACCCGTCACCATCGCTTCGAGCTCGGCCGCCACTTCGGTGCCCTGGCCGGACGCGATCCGCAGGTTGATGAGATCGAGATTGGCGAGGCGACCTACGAGATCGTCGCCGTGCCTCTGTGCCAGCTCGACCAGGGCCGTCCGGGCCTCGTCCGTCTGTCCCCGACTGAGAGCGATGCGGGCCAGGTAGAGCCTCGCCATGTCGGCATGCTCCGAACGCCCGTAGCTGTCGATCACCTGCTGGAACTCTACCTCGGCGGCATCGATGTCGCCTGCCGGCACCAGTGAGCCCTCTACGGCTTCGCCCTCAAAGGTCTGCGTCGCGTGGTAGAGAAGCAACGACGCTTCGTCGACACGCGCACCTGTCCACAGGCTGACCGCCCACCACAGCAGCGCGGCCACGCATACCGCGGCAATCCCCGCAGCGAGGGGTTTCGCATTGTCCGAGACCCAGCGGAAGATTACCTCGGCCGCGGAGACGAACTCGTCGTCCTTCTTCAGTTGTTTGCGGGTAATTCGACGTCCCATTCAGCTCCTCCTGCCGTACGCACCGCAATCTCCGGGCGTACGGGGGCTCTAGCCCACACTCCTCACTACGTCGCTACTGCGGCCCGCGACATGCCGCAATCTGCAGCGTTTTCTCGCCTCGGGCTGCTCAACGTACCGTCAAGTACGCCTCCGCGGCCCTCAGGTCGAAAACGCACCATCTCACGACATCTCGCGACCCTCGCTACACGACGTAGTGAGAAGTGCGGGCATACTTTAGCACGCATGTCTCATAACGTCGCCAGAGATCGTCGATTCTCCGGAAATCGCCTTCTCAGGGTGTGGGCACCACCGCCACCGGAGCCGGCAGTTCGAGCTGCTGCAGGAGCGGGAACGCGTTCTCTGCGGTCTGGTCGAGACCCAGCGGAACGATTGTCACCCAGCCACCCACGAGCGCGTGGGAGTCGCCGCCCGGGGTCGTTTCCTTTGGCGGTCTCCAGCGGCTCGAATACCAACGCGTACCGTCGAAATCCGCGCGCTCCAGCACATAGCGCGCCTCCTCCGACAGATCGAGACCCATCCGGGCCACCCGGAATCCTCGCGCTGCCGTTGTGTCGATGGGTACGTTGACGTTGAGGTAAACCCCCGGCGGCAGGCCGTTGTCACGGACCGCATCGATGACCGGTTTGGCCCATCGCGCGGCGCCGGCGAAGTCGGGCTGTGGGTCGGACCAATCGAGCTGCAACGACACCGCCAACGAGGGAATGCCAGCGTAGGCTCCTTCGCGCGCGACGGCCACGGTTCCCGAGGACCAGGCGCTGAGACCGTCATTCTCTCCGCTGTTAATGCCAGACACAACCAGATCCGGCGGATCCTCCGCCAGCAGTGCTGTGAGAGCGATGCGGGCGACGGTGGCCGGCGTGGCGTCCACCGACCACGCGGTGCATCCCGCTACCGTCGCGTGCTCCAACACTTTCACCTCACTTCGAGTGATCAGACCGTGGCCCGACACACTCTGCTGTCGGGCGGGCGCCACCACCGTCACCCGGTAGGCGGGATCAGCGGCGATCATGGTCGCGATCGCCTCGAGGCCCGGCGAGTCGATGCCGTCGTCGTTGGCCACGAGGACGTGGACGGGCTCGCCGGCCGAAGCTTGCAAGGCCGTAACCAGCAGAATGCATACCAGGGGTTTCATAACTCTCGATGCTCTCATCGGGCCTCCAATTGGTCCGGGGGAGTGTAACCCAACCACCTCCGCGGAATTTCGGATTTCGGATTTCGGATTTTCCACCCACCCGGAGCAGTGGGGCACGGGAGCGGAGGGACGGGAGCGCTTGGGCCCGTTCACCGGAGGTGCCAGGCACGCCGCCATGATGTTGAGGACAACATCATGGCGGCGTGCCTGGCACCCTCTCGGGAAGCGCTCTGAGAAACGGGCCGCGTGGAATACGGTAGCTCCTCGCCGGAGCGCGGGCACAGATACGGATACGGAGACGGGCACGGGTCGGCCGTGCACGTTACACTCCATGGCAGAGGACTCGGTTATGGAAGGACATGCTCTAACCCTCGGCGCGCACCTGTTGCTGTGGGTCTTCCCGCTGGCGTTGGTCGTTCTGGTGATTGTGGAGAATCTCCTCAAAAAGCACACCCGGGAGCCTGGACGATGACGCCGGTCGAGGGTTCCACTCTCACGACCGTCGCCGTTGTAATGGTCGCCTATCTCGGAGTACTCCTCTTTATCGGTTGGCGAGCGGCGCGGAGGACACACGGTGGCGAGGACTTTCACCTCGCCGGACGTTCGCTGGGTGCATGGTCGGCGGGCATTTCCTCAACAGCGAGCTCCGAATCCGGTTGGGTCACCCTCGGTGCGGTCGGCATGACCTTCACCTACGGTGTCTCCGGTCTCTGGTACGCCCCGGGCTGTCTCCTCGGTTACCTGGTCAACGTCTACCTGATTGCGCCGCGGCTTCGGCCACTTTCCGCGAACCAGGGCTCGGTCACCCTCACTGACATCATCACTCGTCGTTGGGGGGATCCGCGCAACGTCCTGCGGCTCACCGCCACAACAATCATCCTGATCTGCATGATGGGCTATGTGGCGGCACAGATGACCGCCGCCGGCAAGGCCTTCTCCTCATCACTCGGTTTCGAGGGCAGGAGCGGCTACGTCCTCGGGGTAGTGATCGGCGCCGCGGTGATCATCCTCGTGACCTCGCTCGGCGGCTTCCGAGCGGTGGCCTGGACCGACCTCTTCCAGGGCCTTCTGGTGGCGATCGCACTCATCGCACTACCCCTCTATGCCATCGCTCGCCTCGGTGGATTCGGTGCTCTCGTCCAGGGTCTCGGGGCGATCGATCCCAACCTCCTCAGCGCCGGCGGCGGCCGCATCGGACCCGCCCTGTGGGGTTTCGTCATCGGCCAGCTCGGCATCGGTCTCGGCTACCCTGGCATGCCACACGTCATCACCCGCTACATGGCGACACGAGACGACCGTGAGGTGCAGCGGCTGCAGGTCATCGCCATGTTCTGGGGAGTGGCGGTCTTCTACGGCGCCGGACTCGTCGGTCTCGCTGGACGGGTCACACTGCCCGAGTTGGCGGACGGTGAGCAGGCACTGATGGCGTTGGCCCTCCAACTTGTCCATCCAGTGCTCGCGGGGCTGATACTGGCGGCGGTGATTTCGGCCATCCTCTCCACCGTCTCCTCGCAGCTCCTGGTCGCGGCGTCCGCGGTCTCCTACGACGTGGTCGAAGAGACCCTCGGCAGGGCGAGTGATGACCGCCGTAGCCTCGTTCTCGGCCGCTGGACGGTGGCGGTGGTCGGGCTCATCGGCATCCTGGTGGCCCTCACCGAAGTGCGCCTCGTTTTCTGGTTCGTACTCTTTGCCTGGTCCGGTCTGGGAGCAGCCTTCGCGCCGCTGATCCTGCTTGCACTCCTGCAGCGCGGCGTCAACCGCCACGGGGCGCTGGCAGCGATGCTCACGGGCACCGGCGTCACCGTCGCCTGGAAGCTGGGTCGGGACGCTGCAACCAACCCCGAAATCTTCGCCCGCGTGTGGTGGATCACCCTGCTGGTAGGTGCCGCGATTCTCGTGTTCGGACGGCTCGCCCACGCATTCGATCGGGGCGACCAGATCGGCGTCGTGGCCGCCGCATCACTCACCGTGATCAGCTGGTGGCTCGTCCAGCAATGGGGGCTTTCGAACCTCTACGAGCTGGTCCCTGCATTCTTCCTCGCCGCCTTCGCCGCCCTCGCCGTTTCTGCGATCACGCAATCGACGGGGGAAGGTAGCGGCTGAGCCTTTCTTCAACGACATCCCGCGGGTACTTCGCAAACGGCCGCCGGGAGGTCAAACACAACGCCAAGGCACGAAGGGCAAAATCATTGGACTCGTTGGACAGGACTCTTCTCAAGTTTTGGAAGCCATCGGGCGAAGAGATCTGTTCCAGATCGGCCTCAGAATCTGTCGTCGGTCGATGGCCAACTTGATCAAAACCAACCCGGCCACGACATTCAGGATTACGCCGACTGCCGACAGCTCGATGCCAAACACGCCACCGGTGAGCCAGATTGGTCCCGAGATCTCGGGATTTAACAAACTTGGCAGGACATCCACGCTGGAGTTGGGCATTCCCAGCACGCCGTCCTGGGTGAAATTCCAGCCCCAGTGGATGCCCCAACTCAGCCAGACCTTCCGCGTCAGCACAAAGGCGCCCGAAAGAACCAAATCCTGGAGTGCGATTGCCGCTGAAGAGAGCAAGGTCGCCTCTACGTGCACCAGATGGACCGCGCCAAACGCGACGGCCACCAACACGATGCTGAGCCATGTTCCCAGCAGCTCCTCAAACAGACGCAACAGGATTCCCCGAAACATCAGCTCTTCAAAAAACGCCAGCATGCCAAAAACGAAAAAAGCATGGATCAGGGTCACGCGAGCGTTGGCGCTCTCGATCTCGTAGGATGACCCCGCCAACAGGATGACCAGCATTGTGAGCACGACGAGCATCGCGCCGACCACGAATCCGATCCCGGTTTCGATTCCGCAGCCCTGGCGGCGTACCTCATGGGCTTGGCGTTTCTCCAGCAGCTTTACGTAGAACCGGTAGCAGTAAACCGTCAGCCCGACGATTATCACGGCTCCCATATCTCCTGGCCACGATGTCCACCGTGATTGAGGATCGATGAACCGGCCATACACCAGGTTGAAGGCGATGATCGCCGGGCTGAGAGCGAGCAGCGCGATCGCCATGCGCACCATGGGAAATTGAATCGCCCTCTTCAGGCGGCCCGAGCCATCATTCCGCGAGAACAGATCCGTTGGGGTGACCTTCATCATGGGTATTTGGAAAAGACCTTTGCGCCTTTGCATCGAATTTTGGGAATCGGGTGGTCCTCCCGGCTTGCGCCGAATCATCGCGGAGGCGGTGTCATCCCAAACGACAGCCGGACGTACTTGCGAGCCTCTTCCTGAAACACCGCCAGACGCGGCGAATCGCCGTTGACCACAAATCCGTGGCGTTCCAAATTGGGGTTCCGGCAGAACCCCTCGAGGGGCACGCCGCCGATCCCGGTCTCGAGGTAGAAGGCAACGGTGGGCGAGACCTCTGCTGCATCCGCGAGCTCACGGCAACGCACCGACAGCCGTGGATCGGCGTACATCGAACCCTCCCAGTCGAAATTCTGGGGATCCGGCAGAAGCGGCTGATCAGTGTCGAAGAGCTCGCGGTAGCGGTCGAAAGCCGCCGCCATCAGCAGGCGTCGGCGGCGTTGCAGATGGCGCCCAATGCGCACCTGCAGCTGGATGCGATGACTCGCGACCTCATCGTCGCCGAGAGCAAACGGCGCCAGCAGCGACATCATCACCGCCTGCATGGCGTTCGAGGGCCCCGCCATGACGTTCTGGGCGTAGCGCACGATCCCATCACGCAATGCTGACGACCGGGTCAGGATGGCCCCCGATCGCAGTCCGGTGACGCCGTGGGTCTTGGAGAGCGAGTCAATAAAAAGAATCGCCTCCGCATATCGTGGGTCCTCCTCGTACCAGTTGAGGAGATCTCGGTATTGCGGGTGCAGCCGCACGTAGACCGAGTCCAGGATCACCCCCGCGTGGGGCCAGCGATCGAGCACGGCATCGACGAAGGCGCGGAGTTGCTCGGGCGGCAAAGTGCGCCCGGTCGGGTTGTTGATCGGCATGAGGTAGACGCCGTCGATTTCGACATCCGCCGGCACCTGATCGAGGTCCTCCGCTATCGGGTCCATGTCTGCCCGTCCGGGCGGCAGGAGGAAGACGTTCACTCCCTGCAGCGCCATCTGGTCCATTGGGCACGAAAACGTCGGAATCGGCACCAGCATCGTCGCCGGGCTGCCCGCGCCGACGCGGTTGCGACGAGATTCGACTATACCCAGCAGTGATGCCTGCAGCGCCTGGTTACCGCCGTGGAAGACGACGATTTCCGGCGGCGTGTGGGTCTCGTTGGCGAAGTCAATGCCGAGCTGGGTCGACCACAGACCACTCCACGCCCGGGTCACCGCCGGGAAGCCGATCGAATCGAGGTTGTACCCGAGGGGGTGGGGGCTGAGCTGGTTCAGCCAGCCGTCAACGTGTTCAAAGGCCGCCTGCAGGATGCTCTGCCAATCATGGTGCAGGTTCGGGTCCTCCGGATCGTCCTCGGGCACCGTGCGCCAATCGAGATCGCCGATCGCCGATGCCAGGTCGTCGTAGCCCTTGGCCCGCATCGCGCTGACGGTGCGGCTCATCAAGCGTATGGGGGCGCTCGCGAAGACGTTTTTGAAGGAGTTGAAGACCTCCAGCCGGACATCGTGTTCGCTCTGCGCCATCGATTCCCCCTCTCGGTCGCCTGGTTGGCATGGTACCCGGCACGCCGCCAAGCGGCAAGGAGGCCGCGTCAGAGGTCTATTCAGTAGGGATCTGATTGGGAGGCCTGCAGCACACGCTTACGCAACTGGTCCAGAAAAGCCTGTTCTTTGGGCGTCAGGGTGTGCGGGCCGGTGGTTTCGATCTTGATCCGGATGCGCTCGAACTCCCGTGCCTCATCAGGCGTCAGCGAAGCCACCCCGCCACCCGGACGGGGCTGTGATACGGCCGGCGTCGGATAGGTGGCACGGAGGTAGAGGAAGTAGATCAGCGCGCCGGCTAAAGCACCGCCGAGGTGGGCGCCGTGGCCAATCGGCAGCCCGCCACCACGACCCTGCGCGATCAAACCCCAAAGATCGAGACCGACGAAAGCGAGCACGCCGGCCAGCGCCGGTACCGGCACAATGCCGAAGAGCAGGATGCGGTGACGCGGAAAGTGGAGGGCGTAGGCAAGCAGCAGACCGCTGACCGCTCCCGAGGCGCCAAGGGCGAGGATGTCGTCCCTCCCCATCAGGAACGACGACACTGCACAGTGGCTGACCGATGCCATCACCGCCGCGGCCAGATAGAAAAGGACGAACACCCGGGTCCCCCAAAGGTGCTCGAGGACCGTCCCAAAACTCCACAGGACAAACATGTTGATCGCGAGATGCCAGAGCTCGTTGTGGGAAAAGGCGGCGGTGACCAACGTCCATACAAGACCGTGCTCGATGTGGGACGTACTGACAAGGAAATTGGCGGCCATGAACGTGCGCAGACCCGGCACCATGGACGTCGCTTGCCAGGCGAGGAAAACGAGGACGTTGAGGCCGATGATGATCGACACCACCGGCGTCCGCGGCCGCCTCGGACGGGCTGGTGGGCGCGCCGGATCACCAGTTCCAGTTTGGAATGGAGCGTTCATCGTCGCTGCATTATGGCAGAATCCAAAACTGCTTTCGTGGTAGCCTCGAAGAAAGCGTTGGAGGTCGGACCTTGCAGCCTTCTCGTTGTTTTTCACTCGTCGCAATTCTTCTGACGGCGGCTGCTCTATCGTCAGCCTCAGACCTCGGCGATCGTCTCGATCGTGAGCTCAAGGGAGGCTGGGGCGTGCTCGAGGTCGAGGTGTACTCGGCGTGCGGTGGTACCTACTCCGACAACGAGGTCGGCACTGCCGGCGTCGCCAGCAAGGCATCACACCGATTTGCCGAGGGTGAGCTGGTCAAGATCGACAACGTCAAGGTCAAGCGTCAACGGGTCGACCTGATGCTAACCCTCGCTGAACCGCTCCGGGTTTCACGGACGGACGGTCCGTTCGAGCTATTCGATCAACGCTCGTGCCGAGTCCAGCTGCAGGTCTATGTGCCGCGCGAGCTTGTAAAGCAAACGGACCTCCAGGGGCTTCTCTCAGAGGTGAAACGACATCTCACCCTCTATTCGTCCCGCGACGGGGCGGAGGTGTCTGACCGTTGGAACGGTCGAGAAACGGAGCCATTGCCGGACGACTACGAAGAAACCCTACAACGCCACGCGGTGTGGATAGCTGAACGGACCAACGCCGCGGTCCGCGATGGTATCGACCACGCCCTCAGCGAAGCGGCGAGCGCAGTCAGACATGTGGATGACGACGCCGACTACCTCACCGGTTTTGGTGAGGGCGCCGAGAAAATGGGCTCGTTCTCCGTCACCAGCTGTGATTCACTGCTGAGAATGTCGTTCACCAGCTATCGAAAGAAAGCGCCGGCAGATCGATCGAGGAGTTGGAAGGACGGTTGGGATGACGGCCAGAAGCTCGTATTCCACGTCCTCCTCGCCGATCGATTGCGGTCCTGCCTGGTGCCCGTCCCAATCTCCCCATCGCCGTGATCGTCGCCGGCCTCCAATTCGACATCGCCTGGGAGATTCCGGAGGAGAATTTCCGCCGCGTCGCCCCTCTCGCCCAGCGGGCAGCGGCAATGGGTGCTGAGATTCTCGCCCTTCCGGAGATGTTCGCCACAGGCTTCACCATGCGGTCCGGGGAGATGGCGGCCCACGCCAATGCAATACACGAATTCATGGCCGACCTCGCAAAACGGCACGGCCTGTGGGTCATCGGTGGATACGCCGAACCAGGGGAACACCGGCCGGCCAACGCCTGCTCGATCATCGCCCCCGACGGCCGCGAGGTCCTTCACTACCGCAAGATCCATCCCTTCTCACTCGCGCGCGAGCTCGACCACTACGAGGCCGGTGAGGGGCTCCACACGGTCGAAATCAAAGGTCTGAGAGTGACGCCATTGATCTGTTACGACCTCCGTTTCCCGGAGCTGTTTCGCGCCGCGGCCATGACCACCGACCTCTTCGTAGTCATCGCCAACTGGCCGACTCACCGTGCTCACGCGTGGCGCAGCCTGCTTGCAGCCCGCGCGATCGACGACCAGGCGTGGGTGTTGGGGGTCAATCGGGTGGGTGAGGTCGATGGCTATCCCCACAGTGGCGACACCAGCCTTGTCGATCCCTGGGGAATGGTGGTGTCCACACTGGCCGACAAGCCCGGGGTCGTCACCGGGGAGGTTGACCCGACTGTTGTTCGCAGGGCGCGTGAGCGGTTCCTGTTCCTCGCCGACCGACGACCAGACGTCTACCGGCGTCTCGAGGACGAGGACTGAATCCCACCCGCCCACCCAGATACAAGATCCAAGATGCAAGATCCACCCACCCTCTTCCCCTCGGTTGATGAACGGGACTTGTATCTTGCATCTTGTATCTTGCATCCGTCCCGGGTCACCCTACTGACCCTGAGCTCAAGATCGCGACGCTCTGGGGAATATCCGAAGTCACAGCTGCGCTAAGCTGATGGGAGAGCAATGGCGACGACAGTCACGGTCAAGGTCTACTTCGAGGCGGCGCATCGGCTGCACAACCCGGCACAGTCGGACGACTGGAACCGGGGCATCTTCGGCAAGTGCAACAACCCGCACGGTCACGGCCACAACTACGTCATCGAGGCGGTCGTGCGGGGGGAGCCCGATCCCGAGAGCGGCTACCTCATCGACATGAAGGACCTCAAGGCCGTTCTCAACCGGACGATCGTCGACCACGTCGACCACCGTCATCTCAACATCGAGGTGCCGTGGCTCGAGGACATCATTCCCACCGCTGAAAACCTGGCCTGCGTTTTTTTCGAGCGTGCGACACCGGAGCTTCCGGACGGGGTCGAGTTGATCGCCCTGACCGTCCACGAAACCGAGCGCAACTCGGCGACCTATACAGCGGACTGACGCCGTATGCCAGGCATCCGATGCAAGATACAAGATGCAAGATCCACCCACCCCGCCGTGACGCGGGTGGGCGGATGGGACTTGTATCTTGGATCTTGTATCTGGGTGGGTGGGTGGTCAGGCCTTTGAGCCGTCGGAGGCGAACTCCTTGAGGACGGGTTCGAGGCCGGCCCAGAAATCGGAATCGGCGACCATCAACGTGCCAAGATAGACCAGCGCCGATTTGCCCTCAGCCCCAGCCAGGTCGCGCCCCGCTTTTTCCACCTTGTCCGCATCTGGTCCCTCGAATTCGTCGGGCAGGTCGAGGGCCCCGTTGTCGTGCGGCAGGCCGACAGCGTCGAGATAGCCGACCATGAGCGGCCGGCGCTGTTCCATATGGAGGTGGAAGAGGTACTGGAAGAGCACTGTCTCGGGAAGATTGTCCGCAAGGCGAACCAATCGGCCGGCGACCCTCTCCGCCGACAGCTGACGGACCGACTGCTGACGAAACTTGAGATCGGTGGCCAGGGCAATCTCGAGGGCCGACCGACTCTCCCGATCGGCGCCATTCCAGAAGGCAACCGCCGCGGCCTTCTTTTCGTCATCATCCATCAGGTCCCAGACCGCGTACGGACCACGTTGTTCCACCGCTTCCAAAAACGTGAGTTGTTCAGCCATCATCTACCTCCTCGCCGAAGCCACAGAGTACCCCACTCAGGGCGCGTTCGGGACACGTGGCCCTGGCGATACCCAATTCCTAATTCCTAATTCCTAATTCCTAATTCCTAATTCGCCTAGACCTTGTACTCACCATCGTCGATCACGGCAACCTGCCGCCCATCCTTGTGGACGATGACCGCGCGTTCGACCTGCACCGGGTTGCCCTCGGCATAGACGATGTCCTGGTGAACCACCGACTCCGGGCTCTCGAAATCTTCCACCCCAACCACTCCGCCGAGGTGATCGGAGCGACCGAAGGCCCAGTGGAAGCCGGCCTTCTCGTCTTCCAGCACCTCGCCGGTGACCTCGGCCATGTCGTTGACCCCAAATGCAACCTCGGCGATGTTCGCGCGCGCCGCGTCGGCGTCGAAGAAGGCCGCATAGCGTTCCGCAACGGGCCCTTCGCCCTCCACCACGATCACCGTATTGGCGACAACGTGGAAGAGGACGAGCTCCTCGTCTTCGACCACTGGAATCGTGCCCGAGGTCCACGACGGTACAGCCTCGAACTCACCCTCATACGGCACGGAATAGGTCTCACCGGACGGTAGATTGATGATGCGATCGCCCTCCTTGCCGCGGGGCAGGAAGCCATCGTCCACCTCCGGCATCCGATGGCGAAGATCGAACCAACAGCGGTGGCCTGTCGAGAACAGTACGTCGCAGAGAATGGCGCCATCCATGATGTCGTATATCGCCTTGCACCGCGCAGCAACCTTCGAATAGTCGGCCGCAAGAGCAGTGCCCTCCATACGTTCCTCCACTCCCGGCATGGATGCCGCGCGGAAGTCGTCCTCTGCCTCGGCAATCTTTACAAGCGGCGCGGTGGCCGAAAACTCGGTCATTGCGATGACCAGGGTCGACGCCTTGAGGGCCTCGAGGAGATCCACATCTTCGTCACCGAGTCGCCCCTTGGCAGGGAGATCGGCGTTGTTGGCACCCGAGGCTTCGAAGCTGAGGATCGGACGCACGTTGAAGTCGCGCTCGGATGCGAGCTCGACCATCGCGCCACGCCACCGTTCGGCCATCGACCGTCGTGCCGACCAACCATCGTTGTCGGGTACGCCGTCCCGGGGCAGATCAACCGCAAATGTCACAACCTCGCCAGGCTGGGGATCGAAAACGTCGATCAAGAGTTTTTTCACGTCAAGCATTGGTCGCTCCCTTTCGCGGCTAAGACCGCCGGAGAATTGTACTCCGGCGGCCGCGGTATTATCCTGCGCGTCATGACAAACACCGAATTGACCGTCGCAGTTGTCGGAACCGGCCACCTCGGCCGCCACCACGTCCGCATCCTCGCCACCATGGAGGGGTTGCGTTGCATCGGCGCCTATGACACGGACCGTGAGCGGCTGGCTGCGATCACCACCGAGCACGGGGTGCCCGCGCTCGAGTCCGTCGAGGCGGCCGGTGCCGCCGACGCCGTGGTCGTCGCCACCCCCACCGTCAGTCACCGACAGGTGGCTGGCGCGCTCTTGAGCGAGGGCTGTCACGTGTTGGTCGAAAAGCCCATCACCGCCACCGTTGCCGAAGCCGAGGAGCTGATCGCGCTCGCCGATGAAGAATCGAAGGTGCTTGCCGTCGGCCACGTGGAATACCACAACCCCGCGGTGCAGGCAGCCCTTGGGCTCGCCGATGGCGTGCGCTACCTCGAGTCGCAACGGCTCTCTCCATTCACCGCACGTTCAATTGACGTCGATGTGATCCTCGACCTCATGATTCACGATCTCCAGATCACGCTGGCGGTGGCCGGCGAGGCCCCATCCGAGATCCGGGCCGTCGGCGTCCCGGTACTCACCGACAAGGTCGATCTGTGCCACGCGTGGGTCGAGTTCCCGGGTGGTCTGGTGGCGAACCTCACCGCCAGCCGGGTATCGGCAGAGCGGATCCGAAAGCTTCGCCTCTTTGCGCGAGAATCCTACTTTTCGATCGACTACGCCGACCAGAGCGTGTCCTCGGTGCAGCTCGTTCAAAGCCCGAGCGGGGCCGAAATCGCCCCACGCCTGGTTGAAGTCGAAAAGGACGAACCGCTTAAAGCCGAGCTCGAGGCGTTCATCGGCGCCTGTCGCGGCGAAGAAAGACCGATCGTCAATGGACGCACCGGCGGCGCCGCGCTGGCGGCCGCAATCACCGTCCGGGAGTGTGTCGAGAGTCGTTAAATCATTGCTCGAGCGAATATTAGCTGGGGGTGCTCGATGAGGCCGAAATTCCAGCAGCTTGACCAGGATCTGGCTGATCAGATTATCACCGAGGCAAAGATCGTGCTCGCCGAGGTCGGGGTCGACATCGCCGACGATGAAACGAAAAAGCTGCTCGCTGATCACGGCGCTGGAGTGGACGATGCCGACGGCCGCGTCCGCATCGCCGACACGATGGTGGAGGCTGCCCTCGCCAGCACACCCTCGTCATTTTCCCTCTACGACGTGCTCGGCAAGGAGACCCACCACTTCGAGGGACAGCGAACCCATTTCACACCGGGCTCGGGAGCAATCAACATTCTCGACAGTGCCTCCGGCGAGATCCGACCCGGCGTCACGAGCGACCTCGTATCACTCGCCAAGCTGGTGAGTGGCCTGCCACGGTATGACGCCCAGAGCACTGCCTTGGTCGCCTCCGATGTTCCCGAGGCAATCTCGGACAGCTACCGGCTCTTCCTCGGTCTGCTCCACTGCGAGAAGCCGGCGGTCACCGGCGCCTTTACGATCGAAGGCTTCAAGGTCATTCGCGACCTGTTGCTGGCGGTACGCGGCACTGCCGACGAGCTGGCCGCGCGGCCGGTGGCGATGCTCACCTGTTGTCCCACGTCGCCCCTTCGATGGACCGACGAGGGCAGTCGCAATTTGATGGACTGTGCGCGCCTCCGCATCCCGGTCGAGATCATCCCGGTGCCACTGACCGGTTTTATGGCCCCGGTGACTCTTGTGGGCACCCTTATCCAACACACCGTTGAAGTCCTCTCCGGCGTGGTCATCGCCCAGCTCGTCCAACCCGGCACTCCCCTCCTCTTTGGGGGCTCCCCGGCGATCTTTGACGTGCGCTATGAAACAACCCCGATGGGGGCGATCGAGGCAACCATGCTGACCTGCGCGGCGGCCGAGATCGGTCGCCGCCTTGGGTTGCCGACCCAGGGCTACATCGCGTTATCGGACTCCAAGGCCCTCGACGCCCAGGCCGGGATCGAGACCGGCATCGGAGCGACCCTGGCAGCCATGACTGGGATCGACAACGTTTCCGGCCCGGGGATGCTCGATTTCGAGAACTGCCAGAGCCTCGAGAAGCTGGTGGTAGACCACGAGATCTGCCTCATGACCGACCGACTGAGAGCCGGAATCGAACCACGCGAGGACTTCCCGTCACGGGCTCTCTTCGAAGAGCTCCTCGCTGAAAAACATCTCCTCATCGCCGATCACACCCGCCGCCACTTGCGCTCGGAACTCACCTTCCCCGGCCCGACCGTCGATCGTACGAGCCGCGCACGGTGGTTGGAGGAGGGGGCAGCGACTCTCGGCGAGAACGCAGCTCAGGAGGTCGAGCGGATCATCGCCGACTTCACACCGAGTCGCCTTGGCGACAACGAGAAGCGGCAGCTCGAAGAGGTGATGACCGCAGCCGCTCGCGCCAACGGTCTAGACAGTCTCCCTGAGCGGTGACGCCATGAGACCGACTCGGCACCAGAGGGTGTCAGTTTCTCGATCTAGCCAAGCTGCTTGAGTCCATAGACCTTTGTGTGTCCACTCCAGCCAGGACACCATGTTCGGTGCCAACGCATGACCCGCTCGAAGGTCGAGCCAGGTTTTTTGGCCGCATACGGACAAATCCCGCAGCTGTGGCACAACTTGGCCCATGCTCTGGTGGTCACGCCGTGTTCCTGTTCGCTCTGGCTTCTCACG